>NHCFR01400__coassemble_1314_pt1 | contig 12940 bp, 10 predicted proteins | sample NHCFR01400__metabat2_high_PE_048 | metagenome-assembled genome bin NHCFR01400
CCAAGAAAAAGTGGCATATAAAAAAATATGGTTTATAATAAATATAAAATCATAAAGGCGAATATAGATATAGCTGGGGTCAAAAGACCATGAGCTTTAACAAAAGAGAATTGGGAGGTATCAGGATGAAGGTAGTGGTTGCTGTGGATTCTTTTAAGGGGAGTCTGTCTTCTCTGGAGGCGGGCAAAGCCATAGAGGCGGGAATTTTAAAGTGTTGCCCGGATGCAGAGGTAAAAGTAAGACCTCTGGCTGACGGAGGGGAAGGGACTGTGGAGGCTTTGATTCAGGGAATGGATGGAAAGCTTGAGAGGATAAAGGTAACAGGACCCCATGGGAAACCGGTGGAAGCCAGATATGGTATTGTAAGGGAGAATACGGCGGTGCTGGAAATGGCGGAGGCAGCAGGAATCACCCTTTTGGAAGAAGAAGAGAAAAATCCCTATTACACTACCACCTTTGGCGTGGGAGAAATGATAAAAGACGGAATCCAGAAAGGGTGCAGAAGATTTCTCATTGGAATCGGGGGAAGTGCTACCAATGATGGAGGCGCAGGGATGCTTCAGGCCTTAGGATTCGGACTGTTGGATAAAGAGGGAAAACAGATTCCCTTTGGAGCCAGGGGGCTGGAAAAGCTTGAGAAAATCACTTCAGACCAGGTGCTTCCTGAGTTAGAACAATGCGAATTTCATATTGCCTGTGATGTGGAGAATCCTTTGTGCGGTCCCCAAGGCTGCAGCGCTGTATATGGACCTCAAAAAGGGGCAGATTCTCAAATGATAAAAGAAATGGATAAGTGGCTGGCAGATTATGCGGAAATTGCTAAAAAAACCTTTCAAAAGGCAGATTCCGGAATACCGGGAACCGGGGCGGCAGGAGGACTGGGCTTTGCATTTCTGACCTTCACCAAGGGTGAACTGAAGTCGGGAACCCAGGTTGTCTTAGAGGAAACCAGGCTGGAAGATTATATAAAGGAAGCGGATATTGTTATAACCGGAGAAGGCAGGCTGGACGAACAGACGGCAATGGGAAAGGCTCCTGTGGGAGTGGCGGCCCTGGGAAAGAAATATGGGAAGCCGGTCATTGCATTTGCAGGAAGTGTGACAAAAGAAGCAAGATTATGTAACCAGAAAGGAATTGACGCTTACTTCCCTATTTTGCGTCAGGTGTGTTCCCTTACGGAAGCCATGGACCCGGAAACCGCCAGGAAAAACGTGGAAGACAGTGTGGAGCAGGTGTTCCGGCTGATTGCTCTTTTCGCTGAGAGAAAAATGTAGGTAACAGTTCAGCCTAGGTCTGCGCACTTGCTGCGCTGACCGTAAGAACATGATTCAGGAGGCAAAATCCCATCGCCGTAGGCGATTTTGCATGGATTTTGCCTGTAACAGTTCAGCAAGGCTGAACTGTTACAAATGTAGAAAACTGTGGAAAAAAACTCCTTGATTTTTTTTTATCAAAGGTGTAGTATAGTACTGAACTAAGTAGTTTTTAAAACTACATGTAATAATTAAGTATACCAAATACACTTATGATATATACTATATCACATAAAAAGCAAGGAGTGAGAGTTATGAAATTTAAAATTAAGGACCCGGGAAGTGCAATTACACATTTCATAGGCTGTGTTATGGCTGTATTTGCGGCAGCTCCGCTGCTGATAAAGGCGGCCAGAGAGCCGGGAAGCATTTATGTGGCAGCCATGGGTATTTTTATACTCAGTATGATTCTTCTCTATGCGGCCAGCACAATTTACCACACCGTTGATTCCACGGAGAAGGTAAACAGACGGCTGCGGAAAATGGACCATATGATGATTTTTATTTTGATAGCAGGAAGCTATACCCCTGTGTGTCTGATTACTCTGAAAGGAAAAACAGGGTATATGCTGTGCGCTGCAGTTTGGAGTGTGGCGCTGATAGGGATTATCGTTAAGGCTTGCTGGATTACCTGTCCCAAATGGTTCTCCTCTATTATTTATATCGGCATGGGATGGCTTTGTGTATTTGCTTTTGTTCCTATTGTCAATGCTCTTTCCCCGGCCGGTTTTGGCTGGCTGCTTGCAGGAGGAATTATCTATACGGTGGGCGGAATCATTTACGCCTTGAAGCTTCCAATCTTTAATTCCAGGCATAAAAATTTCGGTTCCCATGAGATTTTTCATCTCTTTGTTATGGGAGGAAGTGTGTGCCACTTCATTGTGATGTACTTTTTCATCATGCCTATAGGTGCATAAACAACTGCCGGTTCAGGAGCTGTCTTTTTGAAAAGAACTTCTGTCCCGGCAGTTTTTTCGAAAAATACCTGGTGTATAGCCAATGTGCTTCTTAAAATAATTGCAGAAGGAGGGCGTGTCCTTAAAGCCGCAGGACAGGGCGATTTCTGTAATAGTATAAGAGGTAGAGCACAGCATTTGAGCTGCAATCCGCAGACGGTACCACAGCAGATACTGCTTGGGAGAGGTCTTTTCATGCTCCATAAAAATCTTGTACAGATAGGTACGGTCAATTCCCACATGCCGTGCCACGTCAGTAATCCGTATGGGGTAAGAGTAATTATTTTCCATGTATTCCCTGGCCTTTTTGCAATAGGCATAGGAATAGTCCCGGGTGGATTCCAGGGAGGGGTTCTGCATAAAGGAAAGCAGCAGCAAGAGATTGCCCAGAGGGCCAAGCTGTTTTCCCTGGGATTCCTGGAAGGAATTCAGCAGACGTTCCATACAGTCCAGCAAACCCTGGATATTATCTCCCGGATTATGGAACACAAAGGAATGGGAAAAAACTGTCTGGTCCAGAATCTCCGGGCAGGTTTTACCGTCAAATCCCACCCAGGCATAACACCAGGGCTGGTCTTCATCTGCCTGATAGTAGGTAGATTCTTTTGGGGGAATGAGGAAAGCATCCCCTTTTTTCAGGGAGTGGGAAACTCCGTCTTTTTGAAATATTCCTTTGCCATCTAAAATAACGTGAAGAAGATAGTGTGGACGCACTGCAGGACCGAAGAAATGTCCGGGCTGGCAGCTTTCTTTTCCGCAGAAATAGACGGTCAGAGGGACTTGCCTGGAATCTGTTGTCTTATTCATATGAACCATCCTTTGCAACAAATTAACAATATTAAAAAACAAATGTACTAGCAACTATTCTGATGAAATTATATAATAAAAACCATAGAACAGCAATGCGTATTACCCTTTATACTTCTTTAAGAATTGACGTTTTTTTATCCGGAGGCTTATAATAAGGGAGAAAAGAAAGAAAAATCTTAAAAAACAGGGCCGGCAATTCTTGATGGTGGCCCGAAAGGATAAAAAACGGGCATAAGATAAAGGAGAGAAGCGCATGAATCAGAAGCTTTTATTTTTTGACATAGACGGAACCTTGGTAGAGGATGTAACCGGGTGGATACCAGACAGCACCAGAGAAGCGGTGAAGAAGGCACGGGAAGCAGGCCATCTTCTTTTTGTCAATACCGGAAGGACCAGGACAGCCATTCCGGAGAAAATAGCAGAGATGGGGTTTGACGGGTATGTGTGCGGGTGCGGAACAAATATTTTTTTGGGAGATGAGGAGCTGTTGTCTTCCAGAATTCCTCATCAGCTTTGCTGCGAAGTAGTGCAGAAGGTGAGAGATTATCAGGTTCCGGTGTTTTATGAGGCTGCAGAGGCTATTTATTTTGACAGTCAGATAAAGGATACAGAGGGCTGGGTGGAAAGTGCCAGAAAGATTTTTAAGCTTCAGGGCAGAGATATTGAAGAGGTATTGCAGGACCAGAATAAGGTTTATGACAAACTTCTTTTAGTTCTGGAGCCTACGGAGAGAAATCTGGAGTTGAAGGAATATCTGTCCCGGCATTTTTTGTGTATTGACAGAACCCATAACATGTATGAGGTGGTGCAGAAGGATTATTCCAAAGGAACGGGAATCCGCTTTCTGTGCGATTATCTGGGAAAATCCATGGAGGATTGTTATGCTTTTGGAGACAGTGAGAATGACAGAGCCATGCTGGAAGCGGTTCCCCACAGTATTGCCATGGGGAATGCCGAGGAAGCCATTAAGAAAAGCTGTTCTTTTGTAACCGGTTCCGTGAGAGAAGACGGGATTTATCAGGCAATGCAACATTTTGGAATTATCCGGTAATGCAACAGGCCGGAGGCATTATGTAACTTTAAGGTGTAATTGAAAAAACAGGAGGTAGCAGGATGGCAATTATTTGTAAAGACAATGTATTTACCCTTCAAACGAAAAATTCCACATATCAGATGAAGACGGACAAAGAGTTCCTCTTTCACACTTATTACGGTGCAAGGGTGGGAGAGACGGATATGTCTTATCTGGCCAGGACCATTGACAGGGGATTTTCAGGGAATCCTCAGGGAATTGAGGACAGGGGATTTTCTCTGGATACCCAGCTTCTGGAATACCCGGGTTATGGTACCGGAGACTTTAGGAATGACTGCCTCAGAGTAGTTTACAAGGACGGGAATCAGGTGACAAACCTGCGGTTTGTGTCTTATGAGGTTTTAGATGGTAAATATAGTCTGGAAGGGCTGCCGGCCATGTACCAGGGTGAGGAGAAAGCGGAAACGCTGAAAATCATCCTTCGTGATATTCACAGGGAGCTGGAGGTTAACCTGTATTATGGTGTGTTTGAAAACTTGGATATTATTACCAGGGCATGTAAGATTGTAAATCTGGGGAAGGAAAAGGTTCATGTCCGCAGGGCCTATTCCATGTGCCTGGATTTTCCGGAAAAGGGCATGGATTTTATTCATTTCCACGGACGCCATGCAATGGAGAGAATGATGGAGAGAAGCCATCTTCACCATGGAATACAGGGAGTGGGAAGCAGAAGAGGCTATTCCAGCCATCAGGAAAATCCCTTTGTGATTCTCAGCAGAAAGGAAACCTCTGAGGACAGCGGCTGGTGCTGGGGAGCCTGCTTTGTATACAGCGGAAACTTTGCAGCTGAGGCAGAAGTGTCCCAGGCGGAAAGCACCCGTCTTACCATGGGTATCCATGATGCTCAGTTTGACTTTTTATTAGAGTCCGGGGAATCCTTCACTGCTCCGGAGGTTATGCTGTCCTTTTCCGCAGAAGGCTTTGGAAAGCTTTCCAGAAATTATCACAGGGCAATCCGAGAAAATATATGCAGAGGAAAATTTAAGAAGGCAAGACGGCCTATCCTCATTAACAACTGGGAGGCAACCTATTTTGGATTTGATACGGACAAGCTGCTGGAGATTGCCAGACAGGCCAAGGAAGTAGGCATTGAAATGCTGGTAATGGACGACGGATGGTTCGGCAAGAGAGACGATGACAACAGTGGACTTGGCGATTGGGTTGTAAATGAAAGAAAATTGCCGGGCGGTTTGAAACGCCTGGTTGATGGGGTCAATGAGATTGGCCTGAAGTTTGGTATCTGGTTTGAGCCTGAAATGGTTTCCGAGGACAGTGACCTTTACCGGAAGCACCCGGACTGGGCTTTGACAGTGCCGGGACATTCTGTTACAAGAGGAAGAAACCAGCTTGTTCTGGACTTTTCCAGAGAGGATGTGCGGGAGCATATTTTTAACAGAATGTGTGAAATTCTGGAGAGTGCTAATATTGAATATGTGAAATGGGACGCAAACCGTCATTTAACAGACGTGTGGTCTGCAAAGCTTCCTGCAGAACGCCAGGGAGAGGTATTCCATCGCTATATGCTGGGATTGTATGATTTTCTGGAGAAGATTACAAAGAGATTTCCAAACATTCTCTTTGAGGGCTGCAGCGGAGGCGGCGGAAGATTCGATGCAGGTATGATGTATTATCATCCTCAGATTTGGTGCAGCGACGATACGGACGCAGTAGAAAGACTGGAAATCCAGTACGGAACTTCTTTTGCTTATCCGGTTTCTACCGTGGGCTCTCATGTATCTGTTTGTCCTAACCATCAGACCGGAAGGTCCGTATCCATGAAGACCAGAGGCGTGGTAGCCATGTCAGGAACCTTTGGCTATGAACTGGATATTACGGAAATGTCCGAAGAAGAGAAAGAGGAAGTTCGCAGTCAGATTGAACTCTTTAAGAAGGATTACAGTATAATCCAGGAGGGCTTGTATTACCGGCTTACCGATGACGGAAGAAATTCACCCTTTGTTTCCTGGGAGTTTGTTTCAGAAGACCAGACTAAGGCCCTTATCAATATTGTAACGCTGAGAACAAAGGCAAATCCTATTCTTCATACGGTATACGCCAAAGGGCTGAAGCCTGAGAGCGTTTATATGGTAGAAGAGACAGGACATAAGCTTACCGGAGCGGCCCTTATGTACGGTGGGTATCCCGTTCCAAAGGCCTCTGATGATTATGAGGCTGTGCAGCTTCATTTGACAGAACAATAAAGAGAAAAAAATCGTAGCAGTTCAGCCTTGCTGAACCGTTACAGGCAAAATCCATGCAAAATCGCCTACGGCGATGGGATTTTGCCTCCTGAATCATGTTCTTACGGTCAGCGCAGCAAGTGCGCAGACCTAGGCTGAACTGTTACAAAAAATCTACGGAATTTTGTTTTCTTCCTTGCGGCCCTCTGTGGGGAAGGGTATAATATACTCAGTATATCATAGGATGTGACAGGGGGATAAAAAGTGAACAAGGATATAAAAGAATTTCAAAAGACCAAAGATTTCCTGGTGTGTATTGATTCTGACGGATGCGTCATGGATACTATGGACGTGAAGCATATGCGCTGCTTTGGACCGTGCCTGGTTTATGAGTGGGATTTGGGGGAGTACAGAGATGAGATTATCCGCCTTTGGAGAAAGGTAAATCTGCTCAGCGCTTCCCGGGGAATAAACCGGTTCCAGGGTTTGGCAAAAGTTCTGGGAGATATTAACGAAAATTATACGAAGGTAGAAGACCTGGATGAATATCTTTACTGGGTCCAGACTACCCGGGAGCTTTCTGAGAAAAGTCTGGAGGAAGCCTTCCAGAGTACAAAGAGTGACTGCTGCCGTAAAGCGCTGGATTGGTCCAGACTGGTAAATCAGTCTATGGCTATGGTTTCTGATACCAGGAAGCAGCCGTTTGACGGAACCCGGGAGGCTCTTCAGGCTGTGACCCAATATGCGGACCTGGTGATTGTGACAGCCGCCAATAAAAGTGAAATCAGTAAGGAATGGGAAACCTTTGAGCTGACCCAGTATACAGATTTGATACTTTCCCAGGAGGATGGAAAGAAAGCAGACATCCTGAACAAGCTTTTAGAGAAGGGCTATGACAAGGAGCAAGTTGTAATGATTGGAGACGCTCCGGCGGATTTGGAAGCAGCCCAGGAGGCAGGCGTATTGTTTTACCCTATCCTGGCCTACCAGGAAAGGGAATCCTGGGAGAACTTTCCTCAAATCCTGGAGAAATTTTTGAACCGGGAATACGCAGGGGAACTTCAGAAAGAAAAAATAGCCCAGTTTCAGAAAAATTTAAATATTTAAAGAAACCAAAGGTTTCTGTACCAGAGCTGCCGCTTGGATTTTTGTTTCATGGGGCAGCTCCTTTTTTGCATTTTTTCGCCTGTTGGTGCATATACTGTAGGGCAGCCCCCAGGGGTCTGCTTGTGTTTTGAATGTATATGGGAAAGGCGGTGCCTTATGGCGTATTATCCGATTCTTGTAAATAAATGGAATTTACTTCCCGGGGATTACATACCAGACGGCTTGGCAGAGCCGGCAATTCCTTTTTCTGCTCCCCCGGGTTCTGAGAAAAGACTTATGCAAAGGACAGCAGGAAAAGCGGCGGTCAGGCTGTTTACCCAGGCGGCTCTGGATAGGATGGGGCTGGTGGGAATCTCCGGCTATCGCTCTTACAGACGGCAGAAAGAGCTTTACCAAGACGCCTTGAAACGAAAAAGCCAGGCTGTGGCTCCTCCCGGGGCCAGCGAGCACCAGACCGGTTTTGCCCTGGACGTATCCTGCCCAATGGTAAATTTAGAACTTTCCCAGGAGTTCGCAGATACCCCGGAGGGCAGATGGCTGGAAAAGCATGGCCCCCTCTATGGATTTATTCTCCGGTATCCCAGGAATAAGCAGGAGATAACAGGTTTTCCCTGGGAACCCTGGCATATACGGTATGTGGGAGAGCCTTTGGCCTTATATCTTTCCATGACAGGGCTTACCTTAGAGGAGTATCACAGCCTATAGGCCGACCATAATCGCCTTATACGGTCCATCAGAGGGTGTCCCCTGTGCTTAAATCCTCAGGCCAAAGCAAGAAAAATCTTTTGTTTTTTCTGTAAAGGTGCTATAATCTTTACAAATATTTTACAGGTACCCCGTACAGGGGACACAAAGGAGTACAGCTTATGAGAGCCTTAAACCTAACCCTTCTTACAGATTTATATGAACTTACCATGATGCAGGGATATTTTAAAAATCCCACGGACCAGATTGTAGTATTTGACGCTTTTTACAGAAAAAATCCCTGTGATGGAGGATATGCTATTGCGGCGGGACTTGACCAGATTATAGAGTATGTGAGAGATTTACATTTCTCACCGGATGATGTGGACTATCTCCGTTCCCTGGATATTTTTGATACGGATTTTTTGGAATATTTAAGGGGATTTCATTTTACCGGGGATATTTATGCCATTCCTGAGGGAACTGTGGTTTTCCCAAGAGAACCTCTTCTGAAGGTGGTAGCTCCTGTGATGGAAGCCCAGCTTGTGGAGACGGCTATTCTGAATATCATGAACCATCAGAGCCTTATTGCCACAAAGGCTTCCAGAGTAGTCTATGCGGCTAAGGGCGATGGTATCATGGAGTTCGGCCTGCGCCGGGCCCAGGGACCGGACGCCGGAATATACGGAGCAAGGGCTGCCATGATTGGAGGCTGTATCGGCACCTCTAACGTACTGACCGGAAAGATGTTTGACGTGCCGGTAAGGGGAACCCATGCCCACAGCTGGATTATGAGCTTTCCAGATGAATATACGGCCTTTAAGACCTATTCCCAGCTTTATCCCCAGGCTTGTATCTTGTTGGTAGATACCTATGATGTGTTGAATTCCGGTGTGCCTAACGCTATTCGGGTATTTCAGGAAATGCGGGATGAAGGGAAAGAACTGAAAGGCTACGGTATTCGTATTGACAGCGGTGACTTGGCATATCTTTCCAAGCAGGCTTATAAGATGTTGGCAGCGGCAGGTTTCGAGGATGCGATTATTTCTGCATCCAGCGACTTAGACGAATATCTTATTGACAGCCTGAAAACCCAGGGAGCTAAGATAAATTCCTGGGGTGTGGGTACTAATCTGATTACTTCCAACGGTCATCCTGCTTTTGGCGGGGTGTATAAACTGGCAGCTATCAAGAATAAAAACGATGAGGAGTTCACGCCCAAGATTAAACTGTCAGAGAATATTGAAAAAGTAACCAATCCGGGAAATAAGACCATTCAGAGAATTTATGATAAGGCTACCGGAAAAATAAGGGCAGATTTAATCTGTCTGGAAGGAGAAACCTTTGATTCCAGCAAGGATATGATTATCTTCGACCCTATGGCTACCTGGAAGAAGACCAAGATATACGGCGGCACTTATACTCTGCGGGAGTTATTGGTTCCTGTTTTCTTGAAGGGAAGATGCGTTTACACTTCACCAAGCGTTATGGAGATTCGGGATATTTGTAAGAAAGAAATGGATACTCTCTGGGATGAAACCAGGCGTCTGGTAAATCCCCAGGAGGTTTATGTGGATTTGTCAGATAAGCTGTACAAGATAAAAACAGACCTTTTGGAGGAAATGGGACAAGCCTCCATACAGTAGTGATGAACAGGAGACAGGGGCTGCAGCAGGAAAGTCATGCCCGGTCGGACAGGCCGGGACGGAGGAATGCTTCCACCATGATTTTCACTGTCAGCCCCTGTTTTATGGATGATGATACCTGTGTCTGCAGGTATGTGGGCTTACTGTTCCATTTGCCGTCCCAGAAAACCGGCGGCAGCCTGGGCCAGCTTCTGCTCGGTTTCCGTGAACTTTCTGCCTCCTGCTTTTTCCAGAATAGCCACACAGCCTACGGCATCTCCTGCGCAGGTAATGGTATGCAGTACCTGGGAGCCGTATTCTGTCCGGTCATCTTCCAGGACTTTGACAAAATTTTTTTCGGTGATACAGAGGGCTTTTCTGTCTGCAATTAAATCCTCCAGGTCACGGTGAATTCTTTTTTCGGAAAAATCCCGGGAACCCGGTCCGGCAGCGGAAATTACCTGGTCTCTGTCTGTGATACACACCAGGCAGCCTGCAGCCTGGGCCAGGGCTTCGGCATATTCCTTAGAAAATGTTCCCAATTCTCCTATGGGAGAATATTTTTTCAAAATTATCTGTCCCTCCCGGTCTGTGAAGATTTCCAGAGGGTCACTCTCTCTTATTCTCAGGGTCCTGCGGATTTCCTTGGGAATTACTACCCGGCCAAGGTCATCTTATTGTGTCAACCAGGTTCCAAAAAAAATTTTACTCACGCACAAAAGCACGCAGTATCAATATGTTCCGGTCTTTCGGCATATGTACTATGCGAAAATTACCTACTGACCCATTGTGTCATTTTAGGACCAAAATCGACATGATACGGCAGGAGAAAAGCCAGCCGGCAGACTGGCTTTTTATACTTCCGCAAAGAGGTCATCGAATTTCCAGATAATCTCGATGTTCTCTCTGTCAACCACATTCACTCGTTCAACGGCATCATACATAACTTCTTTCAGGGCTTCATCGTCCAAAGCACTTGCCTGCTCTGCAATAGCTATAGTTTTATCCGTCTGACTTTCAGCACTTACCCAAAGCTCGTATTCTGATTCCGCTTGCTGAATCTGCTCTTTTAATTCAGCATGGCGTTTTTCGCGTTCTGAACGGAGGGCAATAAAATCTTCTTTCGTGATACGCCCCTCGCGGTAGTCCATATAACTCTGTATCTTCTGCGTATCGCCAGCCTCCAGCTCCGCCGACAGGACTTTCAGCTTTTGCATAAGCTGCGTTCCCTTTGAAACTGTTTCCTGCTGCCTGGCCTTCGTTTCTATTTTCATAATAGAAATCTGTGCCTTCAACGCTTCAAAGATGACATCCTCTATGTCCTTTCTGTCCCACCGAACCTGCTGGCAGGCAGTTTCATTTTCCGACCAGTAAGAGGTCACACAGTAAAAATGGAAATCTAACCCAACGGTCTTTCCCAGCTTGTGTCCGCAATGCGCACAATAAAACGGAAAACTTTCTGTTTTGCTCTTTTTCCTCTTAAAAGTCGGGTTTCGTCTGAGAGCCGCCTGCGCCGCGTCAAATTCTTCCTGAGTGACAATAGGCTCATGGGTATTTTCATTGATGATCCATTCCTCACGAGATGTCCTGCGCTGAACTTTATCCCGGATAAACCGACTCTCACGAGTGTTATTTACCATACAGCCCGTATATTTCATATTGCCAAGCATTTCAAGAATTCTTTGATGGGTCCAGCAGGGCTTTCGGGGCTGCTCTGTGTCCTGGCATTTACGGGTAATGTTTTTATATTCCAGGGGTGTAGGAATACCTTCGGCATTAAGTTCTCTGGCAATCTGGCTTGTTGCTTTACCGGCAATTATATCCATAAATACTCTGCGAACAATCGGCGCTGTTTCAGGATCAATCACCATTTTGTGTTTTTGATTTGGCAGCACCTTATAGCCATATAGACAGCACGATACATAGCCTCCGTTTTTCTGTTTTACCCTCATTCCAGACTTTACCTTCTTTGACAGGTCTTTGCTGTAATAATCATATATCAAATTACGAAAAGCCACATCCATACCCGCCGTATTCCCTAAGTAGTTGTCGCTGTCATAGTGATCGTTTACCGACACCATTCTAACGCCAAGGAACGGGAAAATATGCTCCAGGTAATCACCGACTTCCAGATAATCACGTCCAAAACGCGAAAGGTCCTTCACAATAACGCAGCCGATTTTTCCCTCACGGATCAGAGCAATCATTCTCTGAAAATCCGGTCTTTCAAAATTGGTTCCCGAAAAACCGTCGTCGCAAAACTCCATCTGCTCAAATGCTGTCAGGGAAGGGATTGAGGCTATATGACGCTGAATAATCTGCCGCTGTGCAACAATACTGTTGCTCTGATCCTTTGCCATGTTGGTTCTTTTATCCACATCTTCCTGCGACAAACGCAGATAAATCCCGATACATTTCTTCATATCATGCAACCTCCTTCCTTAGTGTTTCTACCTTATCCATGATTGCCTTAAATTCATCCATATAATTAAACTTGATGTCAAGAGAGCTATCCTCGTTCATTTTCATGGAAAGAATCATTGCGTCAACCATTTCTGCGGTGATTTCCTGAGCATCATAATATTTTTTAGCAAGTGCAGCCCATTTCTTTTCTCCCCTTAGGTGTTCTGCATTTTGATTCAGTGTTTCCTCCAATTCACCCAACTGTTTTTCTAACTGGGTAATCTCTTTCAGAAGGACCTCACGGGTCTGCGCATAATCTTCCTGAGACAAAAGCCCTTCTCTTAAATCACGGTACATACCGCTGAAAAGTGCTTTTTTGTGTTCTATCTTTGCCCTGAGAGACTTACATTCATCTATGTGGCCGGATTGCCGGTTCATGGCCTTTTTAACGGAAAGAAGCTGATGAAGGATCTCCTGCATATCCAAAAAAACTTCAAGCTGTTTTTTTATTGCCGTCAAAACTACATCGTCCAAATCAGCCTTTCGCATTTTTTTCGCATTGCACGCTCTGGTTCCATGCTCGGCATAGGTCGGACACTTAAAGGTAAAATATACCTTATCCTTTTTGGTACTGAATGACCGAACCAACTTCATAACAGCGCCGCAATCCGCACAGGTAAACTTTTTTCCATAGATATTCACAGCTTTTGGCAAATGGTCGTATTTTCCGCTATTCGCCTTTGCCTTTGCGGAGGCCGCAACGTTGATC
>NHCFR01400__coassemble_1318_pt1 | contig 12921 bp, 10 predicted proteins | sample NHCFR01400__metabat2_high_PE_048 | metagenome-assembled genome bin NHCFR01400
AGAGTGTGAGTATCTTTGAATATGATGAAGAAGAGCATATGAGACAGGAGAGGGAACAGTTCTGGAATAAAGGTATGCGGGAAGGAATTATCCAAAGTGAGCAGAAGTTGCTCTGGAATCCTATACAGAAGAAACTGGAAAAAGGAAAGTCGATTTCCCAGATAGCGGAGGAGCTGGAAACTACGGAGGAGGAAATCCAGGCAGCCATAGAGGAAATGAATAAGAAAACTTTTACAAAGTCAGAGAAATAGAGACAAGGTGGTATGCTGTCCAATCTGGACAAGAGTATCCTCAGTGTACAAAGAGACAAACAGTATAGAACATAGAGGCCAGGTTGACAAGGGATTCAGGAGGGCATATACTGGAAAAGGTCGAATGTGTACAAAGGAGGAATCCCTATGAAAATGAAAATGGCCCAGGAGGTAGACCTGGGCAGAGAGCCTATTGGCCATTTGCTGTTGGTGTTGGCAGTACCGGCTATTACCTCTCAGATTGTAAATGCTCTTTATAATATGGTTGACAGAATGTATATCGGACACATTCCGGAAACCGGAGCTACGGCACTGACAGGAGTGGGGGTATGTTTTCCCCTTATTATGATTATTTCTGCGTTTGCTGCCCTTGTGGGAATGGGAGGAGCGCCCAGAGCCAGTATCTTTATGGGAAAAAAGGATAATGAAGAGGCGGAACGGATTTTGGGAAACTGTTTTGTGTCCCTGGTGGCGGCTGCCGTTATCCTGACAGTTCTGGTACTGGTATTCCAGCAGCCTTTGCTTTATCTTTTCGGTGCCAGTGAAAATACCATTGATTATGCCCTAAGCTATATGAGTATATATGCTGTGGGAACCATTTTTGTGCAGCTTACTCTTGGGTTGAATGCTTTTATTTCGGCCCAGGGATTTTCAAAAATCAGTATGCTTACGGTGATAATCGGTGCAGTGACAAATATTGTACTTGACCCTATCTTTATTTTTGGATTCCACATGGGCGTACAGGGAGCTGCTCTTGCCACAGTGATTTCCCAGGCTGTCAGTGCTGTGTGGGCCATCCGTTTTCTGTCCGGTAGAAATACAGTTTTAAAGCTGAGACGGAAGAACTTCAGGATAAAAGCCAAAGTAGTGCTGCCTTGCTTTGCTCTTGGCTTTGCTCCTTTTATCATGCAGTCCACAGAAAGTATTCTGGTACTGTGCTTTAATTCTTCGCTTTTGAAATATGGCGGAGATTTGGCGGTAGGGGCTATGACGATTTTATCCAGTGTCATGCAGTTTGCCATGCTGCCCCTTCAGGGAATCACCCAGGGAGGCCAGCCCATTATCAGTTTTAACTATGGGGCCCAGAATCCGGAGCGGGTGAAAAAGGCCTTTAAGCTGCAGCTTATCAGCTGTTTGCTTTACACTACGGTTTTATGGACTTTGGTACAGCTTTTTCCGGGGGTTTTTGTGGCTATCTTTACAAATGATGCAGAGCTTGCCGGACTGGCTAAGTGGGCTCTTCGGATTTATATGGCTACGATGCTGCTTATGGGCGCTCAGATTGCCTGCCAGCAGACCTTTGTGGCTTTTGGAAATTCAAAGATTTCTGCTTTTTTGGCCATGTTCCGAAAGATTATTGTGTTAATACCCCTGATTTATATTCTTCCTAATTTTATGGAAAATCAGGTACAGGCTGTATTTTTGGCAGAGCCTATTGCAGATACCATAGCTGTGGCTACCACAGTAACTCTCTTTTCTCTGAATTTCAGAAAGGTGTTGCGAAAAATGAAGGGAGAATCATAAGGTCTAATTTAACTTCCGGAACTGTAAAGGCGTTATACCTGCTGTCTTTTTGAACATAGCAATAAAGTGACTGGTACTGGAGAACCCGGTAAGGAGGGAAATTTCCTGTATTTTCAGATGAGGGGCTGTGATAAGCAGCCCCTTTGCTTTGTTTATCCGGTAGGTCAGCAGATACTGGTAGGCAGAACAGCCCAGAAAACGTTCAAAAAGCCGGGACAAATACTGGGGAGTCACATAGACCAGACGGCTTAATTCTTCTATGGTCAGTTCCTGGCTGTAGTTTGTTTCCATTTCTTTTATTACAGGTTCCACATACCTGCAGTACAGCTCTTCTTTTTCCAAGTCATGGGTATATACACCCTCCACAAATTCCAGCAAAAGTTTATAACAGCACAGAGAAAGGGCCTTTTCATCTGTGGGAGGATTTTGGTACTGTTCTACAGCCCAGCAGATATGCTCCTGGATTCGCTTTCCCTGACTGCTGTCTGTGAGAATATAGGGGCGTCCCTCCAGAATGCGGCCTATGCTGTCTTCTATGGTTCCGGTAAACACAGCGAAGCAGGTCCTCCATTCCTGGGAAAGGGCCTGATACCTATGGCGGAGAAAAGGAGAAATCAGAATTCCTTCTCCCGGGTTTAAAATATGAGATTTTCCCTGGATTTCCATTTTCCCCTTTCCTTCCTGGCATTGGAGATAATGATAAAGATGGTACCCTTTGGGCCTGGAAATAGGCTCCTGCAGCCAGTCTGTTCCAATAGAATCAAAGGTCAGGGGTTCCCGTACCGGGGTGCTGCGGAAGATAATGGGCATAAGTAATCACCTGTTTCAGAATATGATATTTTTTAGTTTAACATATTGTACAAGGCAATGTCCAGTTATATTATACTGAGGATATAAACAAGGAAAACAGCCGGCTACTGTTCACACAGCAGCTCTACACTTGCTGTCGGGCTGCGTAAGAACATGATTCAGGTGTGAGCAGGCTCCTTTTGCGAAGCAAAACTTTAAATGGGCCTGCGAATGTTACTGTTTACCAGATACGAGGGAACAGTAACAACGGCCGGAAATGACCTGGCAGAGAAAGGAGTCAGTGATGAATAAAACATTTAAAAGAATTTTGTATGGAGGGGATTATAATCCTAACCAATGGCCCAGAGAAATCTGGAAGGAAGACATGGAGTTTTTTAAGGACGCTGCCATTAACAGCGCTACCATCAACGTATTTTCCTGGGCGAAAATCCAGCCTTCTGAGGAGAAATATGATTTTTCGGAATTGGACGATATAGTAGATATGCTAAGCCGGGAGGACTATGATATTGTACTGGCTACCTCAACAGGAGCTATGCCTGCCTGGATGGTAAAGCGGTATCCGGAAACAGCCAGGACGGATTATGAAGGCAGAAAGCATAAATTCGGACAGCGGCACAATGCCTGCCCAAATTCTCCGGTGTACCAGAAATATGCGGCGGCCCTGGCCGGAGAGCTGGCCAAACGCTATGGCAGCAATCCCCACATTGCCTGCTGGCACATCAATAATGAGTATGGGGGAGAATGTTACTGTGAAAATTGTGAGAAAGCTTTCCGGGTGTGGCTGCGGAAAAAATACAAAACACTGGAGGCGCTGAATCAGGCATGGAATCTGGAGTTTTGGGGCCATACCATTTATGACTGGGATGAAATCGTACTGCCTAACGCTTTAAGCGAAGGGATTGGTACAGAAAAAACAGCTTTTGCCGGTATCTCCATTGATTATCGCCGGTTTAATTCCGACAGCCTGCTGGAAAATTTTAGAATGGAAAGAGACGCTATCCGCCGTTATGATAAGGAAACGCCGATTACCACCAATCTTATGGGCACTTATAAAGGTCTGGATTATTTCAAATGGGCAAAGGAAATGGACATTGTTTCCTGGGATAACTATCCCAGCTACAATACGCCTTGGAGTTATACTGCTATGTGCCATGATTTGATGCGGGGCTTAAAAAGTCAGCCTTTTATGCTGATGGAGCAGACGCCCAGCCAGCAGAACTGGCAGCCTTATAATTCCCTGAAACGCCCCGGCCAGATGAGAGCCCAGAGTTACCAGACCATTGCTCACGGGGCAGATACCATTCAATTTTTCCAGCTCAGAAGGAGCGTGGGAGGCTGCGAGAAGTTTCACGGTGCAGTTATTGCTCATGCAGGAACAAAAGAAACCAGAGTTTTCCGGGAGGTAGGACAGCTTGGAGAAGAACTGGAGAAACTGGGAGATAAGACCTTAGGTTCTGTAAATCAGGCTCAGGTGGGAATTATTTTTGACTGGGATAATTACTGGGCTTTAGAGTATACCAGCGGACCTTCTGAGGATTTAGCCTATGTAGAACACATCCACCAGTTTTACCGGTATTTCTATGACCGGAATATAGGGGTGGATATGATTCCCTGGGATGGAGATTTCTCCAAATATAAGGTGATAGCTGCACCAGTGCTTTACATGGTGAAGGAAGGGATGAAAGAGGCTCTGGAGGATTTTGTGAAAAAGGGCGGAATTCTTATCACCACATATATGAGCGGCATTGTGGGGCAGTCGGATAATGTATATCTGGGAGGCTATCCCGGACCTTTACGGGAGATGGCCGGAATCTGGGTAGAAGAAATTGATGCGCTGGCTCCCCAGCAGAAGAATCAGATTGTTTTTTCTGACGGTTCTAAGGCAGAATGCGGACTCCTCTGTGATATAATTCACCTGGAAGGTGCAGAAAGCCTGGCGGACTATGGAGAGGATTTCTATCAGGGAACCCCGGCAGTGACCAGAAATTCCTTTGGAGAGGGAAGTGTTTACTATCTGGGAACCAGACTGGAAGAAAAGGGACTGGACAAGGTATTGGACAAAGCTGCCAAAGAGGGAGAAATTACCTCTGCTGTCGGGGAGGCTACTGGTCTTGAAATCACCTGCAGAAAAGGAGAGAGGGAAAGCTTTTACTTCCTCATAAATTTCCGGGAAGAAGCACAAAAAATCCCGGCCTCCTTTATCGGCGGCAGGGATTTGCTTACAGGAAAAACCATAGAGCCGGAAGAGGCCATGGAAAAATTTGAAGTGCGTATTATCCAGAAAGATTAAGTGGAAAATTGTGCATATTTTTTAGGAGAAATCTTAGTGGCCTTGGTAAATGCCCTGAGAAAGCTGGTATAGTCATTGTACCCGCATTTGGGCCAGGTTTGGGACACACTGTAGCCTTGTGACAGCAGTTCCTTGGCATGGGAGATTCTCTTGGCCGTAATGTATTTATTGATGGTAGTTCCAGTAGAGGATTTAAACAGCCGGCACAGATAGGAGGAGCTGATATAAAAACGGGAGGCAATCTGCTCTAAGTCCAGAGGCTCCTCTATGTGCTGGTTAATGTAGGATAATATATGGTCCACCTGAGTGGCGCAGCCGGCTTCTTTGCTGTCTGCGCTATTTTTTTGAAATCTTTTGTTAAGAAATACCATCAGCTCAGTAAAGACACACTTTTCCAGTAAATCGCTGCCATAGCCCTGAATGTCCTCCAGCCGGTGGACATAGTAGAGAAAGCGCTGCTGCTCCTCCTGGGACAGGGAAATTTTATGCTGAAATCTGGGACTTCTGGTGTGAAAGCATAAATCCAAATCCGTTTCCCCTGTGGATAGGGATTTGAGAAAATCCGGGCAGATAGAGAAAACAATCCGCTCATGGACCTGGCTGTCAATCTGGGTCAGATGATGGCTTTCATATTGGTTGATAAAAAATATATCTCCCGGTAGAATCTGATAAAAACTGTTGTCAATCAGAAACTGTTTTCCCCCGGAAATAGAAAAATACATTTCATAGCAGTCATGGATATGCATGTCCATAGGTTTTTCATCGCTGTAGAGATGGGCGTAGGCAAAGGCCCCGGTTCTCATACAGGCGTCCATGGATTCCCTGCAGGAAATACAAGGCTTCATAAGCAGTAATTCTCCTATCATTCGCTTTTTTGAAAAATGGCCGGTTATTTATGTTTGTGGCAGGTTCCAAAATCAAAAATTCAATTGTAGGCCTGCCTGATTTTTCTGACTTTTCACTCTGGTATCATTATATAGACGGTGCATAAAAAAAGCAAGAAATCCTCTTATCAATCCGGAAAAATTCCCTTATAATGACCTTATCATCTTTGAACAAGGACACACGTCTCAAGGACACAATATGTAATCTTTTCGGCCGTGTGTACCCTTGTCCGGAAATACAAGGTATTGCGTAAGGAGGACATGCATATGGCAGTGACAATGATTCCCAAAAGCATGATGGGAGCTGTTTTGCCGGGAGACAGCAGCGTGGAGATGAAAGAATTTCAGATTCCCAAGCCGGGAAAAGGAGAGGTACTGATAAAGACTAAGGCCACCACTATCTGCGGCAGTGACATCCGCTGTATTTACCGTGCCCACACCGGAAAAGGGGCGGAAGGCTATATTCCGGGTATGGTAGCGGGCCATGAACCCTGCGGTGTGATTGTGGAGGAGGGCGAAGGCCTTCGCAGATTCAAAAAGGGAGACAGAGTTATTGTATACCACATTTCCGGCTGCGGAGTCTGCTATGATTGCCGCCGGGGATATTACATTTCCTGTAAAAGCAAGTACCGCCGGGCCTACGGTTGGCAGAGAAACGGGGGAATGGCCCCTTATATCCTGGCAGAGGAGAAGGATTTAATCCTGCTTCCCCGGGAGCTGACTTATAAGGACGGAGCTCAGGTGGCCTGCGGATTTGGAACGGTGTATGAGGCTATAGAAAAGATTGGGATTTCCGGAAATCATGCAGTCCTTGTCACAGGTCTGGGGCCGGTGGGACTGGCGGCGCTGATGTTGGCGAAGGCCATGGGAGCCAACTGTCTCATTGGAGTGGAAATGAATGATTACCGTATAAACCTGGCAAAAAAACTAGGTCTGGCAGACCATGTATTTAAACCCGGGGAAGATACCCTGGAGAAAATTCTGGAGGTTACGGGAGGAAAAGGCGCAGAGCGGGCCATAGACTGCAGTGCCAGTGACGCCGGAAGACGGCTTGCCATCCAGGGTACCAGAGAATGGGGAAAAATTGCTTTTGTGGGAGAAGGAGGAACCTGTACCTTTACTCCCAGCCCGGATATTATGCACGGACAGAAAACCATTTACGGTTCCTGGGTTACCAGCCTGTGGAAAATGGAGGAGCTGGTGGAACGTCTGGTCAGATGGAAACTCCATCCTGAAGATTTGATAACCCATGAGTATTCTCTGGAGAAAGCAGGAGAGGCCTACCGGCTAATGGCCAAGGGAGAATGCGGCAAGGTGGCTGTGGTTTTTGGAAATCAGGATGAGTAGAGTTAAGGAGTTTTAAATCCTGTGGTTGGGGCCCTGGTTCACAATGCAGGCTCTGTACTGGTAATTGTGAATTCAGCCCTGCTTCTCACCTGGAGAAATCCCACTTGTTTAGTTTAAAAAAATTTAGTATAATGAAGCGGAGGTGCGTAAAATATATAACGGCCTCCCTTTTCTTGTTCTATAGGAAATTTTCTGCTAACCAGCCTTTCAAAACTGCTTTTGGTCAGGCGGTTCTGCAGTATTTGATTGGTGTATTTGTGCCGTTATGCCGAAGGCAAAAGCATTTGTACACTGGGAAAGAAGGATACACATGAAAAAAGCAACTTTATACAGGGGGCTGTTTTACATTCTGGGTCTTCTGGTGTTGGCCCTGGGGCTGACCCTGAACACGAAAACAGGTTTGGGAGTTTCTCCTATTATTTCAGTGGCCTACAGTACCTCTGAAATTTTTCACCAAAATTTTGGTGATATGACGCTGGCTTTATATACTCTTTTCGTGGCAGTGGAAATGATTCTCCACCTGATAAGGGAAAAAAGAAGAAAGAAAAAAGCACCAAAAGCTTTAATTCATGCAGGAAAGCGCAATCTAAAGCTGGTACTGCTGATGGATTTTCTCCAGATTCCCCTGAGCCTTATTTTTACCAGATTTCTGAATTTGTTCCTGGCCTTTCTGCCGGATTTGTATTCCGGTGAAAAGAGCAGTCCAAAGGAAATGACAGTCCGCATATTGTTTCTGCTGCTGGCCATTATCCTTACCGGAATCGGAGCGGCCATGTCTCTGAATATGCGGGTAATTCCCAATCCGGGAGACGGAATCGTACAGGCTATTGCTGATTGTATCCACAAAAGCGTGGGATTTACCAAAAATTGTGTGGACTTGACCAGTATTGCCATTACCTCTGCGCTGAGTCTGAGTCTTACCGGACATTTGGTGGGAATCGGCCTGGGAACGGTCCTGGCTATGATTGGGGTAGGACGGATAATCGCTTTGTTTAATCACTTTTTCTATGAGAAGATGAGAGTGCTTTCCGGGGTAGAGGTATAGACTGCAGTGTTTGCGAAGAAGAATTCCAGGAAGGAAAAGAGGGAAAAAGAATGAAATACTTAGGAGTTTATTGGAAAAAGTATAAGAGGGACAGTATTTTGGCCCCTTTATTTAAAATGCTGGAGGCAGGCTTTGACCTTTTAGTGCCCATTGTGGTGGCCCGTATTATCAATGTAGGCATTGTCAACCAGGACAAAGGCTATATTTTAGGCTGCTGCGGTCTGCTGGTGCTGATGGCTGTAGTGGGAACCTGCTGCAGCTTTACGGCTCAGTATTTTGCCGCCAGGGCAGCTATAGGCAGCACTGCAGGACTTCGGCACATGCTTTTTGCCCATATACAAAAGCTGGGCTTTTCAGAGATTGACACCATTGGTTCCAGCACTCTGATTACCAGAATGACCAGCGATATTAACCAGGTGCAAAACGGGCTGAATCTGTTTCTGCGGCTGTTTTTGAGAAGTCCGTTTATTGTATTCGGGGCCATGGTCATGGCCTTTACCATTGACTGGCAGCTGGCCCTGATTTTTGTAGTGGCCATTCCGGTGCTTTCCGTAATTGTATTTGGCATTATGCGGATTACCTCTCCCCTGTATAAAAAAGTTCAGGGAAAGCTGGACAGGGTGACAAAAGGCGCCAGAGAAAATCTCTCCGGAGTTCGTGTCATCCGGGCCTTTGGAAGGGAAGAGGAGGAAATTCGGGATTTTTCTCAGGATAATGCAGGGCTGGTAGGGATGCAGCTTTTCGTGGGAAGAATTTCCGCTCTTATGAATCCCCTGACCTATGCAGTGGTAAATCTGGGAATCATTGCTGTTTTGTATGCTGGTTCCCGGACTGTAAATGCAGGGGGGCTTATGAGCGGGGATATTATTGCCCTGGTGAATTATATGAGCCAGATTCTGGTAGAGCTGGTGAAACTGGCAAACCTGATTGTTTCCATCAGCCGGGCTTTGGCCAGCTTAAGCAGAGTAGAACAGGTTCTGGATACCAAGACTGCCATGGAGTTCCCTTCCGGGAAGAGGGCAGAAGAGGAGAAAGCAGCTAAAGAGACAGATATTGCAGTGCAGTTTGAACAGGTAGGCCTTACCTATCCACAGTCAGGAGAGGAGAGTCTTTCCGACATAAGCTTTACGGTGAAACGGGGACAGACCGTGGGTATTATAGGTGGTACAGGCAGTGGAAAAACCAGTCTTGTACATCTGATTCCCAGATTTTATGACGCTACCAGAGGACAAGTATTTTTGCTGGGACGGCCGGTGCAGGAGTGGGAGAAAGACAGTCTGAGAAAATCTGTGGCCGTAGTTATGCAGAGAGTCCAGCTTTTTGCAGGAACTATCCGCTCCAACCTGCTGTGGGGCAATGAGGACGCCTCAGAGGAGGATATGTGGAAAGCCCTGGAAATGGCCCAGGCCCGGGATTTTGTGAAAGAGAAGGCTCAGGGGTTGGATGAGCCTGTGGAGCAGGGGGGAAGGAATTTTTCCGGAGGACAGAGACAGAGGCTTACCATTGCAAGAGCCATTATACGCAAACCGGAAATTTTGATTCTGGACGACAGCTCCAGCGCTTTGGACTATGCCACAGACGCTGCTCTTCGGAAGGCTCTGGCCGCCTTATCTCCCAGGACTACAGTTTTTTATGTTTCTCAAAGAACAGCCAGCATCCAGCATGCAGATGTGATTTTAGTTTTGGATGACGGAAGGATTGTAGGAAAGGGTAATCACCAGGAACTGCTGGAAACCTGTGAAATCTACCGGGAAATTTATGACAGCCAGTTTCAGAAAGGAGGCGGGGACAGATGAAAAACAAGAAAACCTTTCAGAGAGTTTTAAAACATATAAAGCCCTACAGCTTTTTTGTGTTTATCAGCCTGGTGTGTGCGGCTGTCAGTGTGGCGGCGCAGCTTTTGGTCCCTGTTTTCTGCGGCGATGCCATTGATTATATGCTGGGAATCGGAAAAGTGGATTTCCAGGCTATCCAGAAGCTGATTCTGGCCATCGCAGGGGTTACGCTGCTATCTGCGGCAGCCCAGTGGGTGCTGGCGGCCTGCAACAATAAGGTGGCTTTCTGTGTATCCAGAGACTTGCGGAACCAGGCCATGGAAAAGCTGCAGCGGCTTCCCTTGTCTTATCTGGACAGGCACCCATCCGGAGATTTAGTCAGCCGTATGATTGCAGATGTGGATACCTTTGCAGATGGTCTGCTCATGGGCTTTACCCAGTTTTTTACGGGAATCATGACCATTCTGGGCAGTCTGGGAATCATGCTTTATCTGAATCTGGGCATTGCGGCTATTGTGGTGTTATTGACGCCTTTAAGTCTTTTTGTGGCCGGCTTTATAGCCAGGAAGACCTATAAATATTTCGGGCAGCAGGCGGTAGTGAGAGGAGAGCAGACAGCCCTTATCAACGAGCTGGTAGAGGGCCAGAAAGTAGTACAGGCCTTCGGACATGAGGAACGCAGTCTGGAGGATTTTGACGAAGTAAATGAGAGACTGCAGAAGGTAAGCTTAAAAGCTGTGTTTTTCTCCAGTCTTACCAATCCCAGCACCCGTCTGGTAAATAATGTGGTCTATGCGGCAGTAGGACTGGCCAGCGCTTTTATCGCAGTGGCCGGAGGCATTACCGTGGGAGAGCTAAGTGTATTTTTAAGCTATGCCAGCCAGTATGCCAAGCCTTTTAATGAGATTTCCGGAGTGGTGACGGAAATGCAGAACGCTTTGGCCTGCGCTGCCCGTATTTTTGAGCTGTGCGACCAGCCGGACCAGAGCCCGGAAGGAGAGAATGCAGCAGAATTTACCAGCAGCGGACAGGTTTCTCTCCGGCATGTGTATTTCAGCTATACCCCGGACAGGCCTTTGATTGAGGATTTGAATCTGGAGGTAAAGCCGGGGCAGAGAATTGCCATTGTAGGCCCTACAGGCTGTGGAAAAACCACTTTGATTAACCTGCTCATGCGGTTTTATGATGTGAGGAAAGGAAGTATCCTGGTGGACGGCACAGACATCCGGGATATGAGCCGCCACAGTCTGAGAAGAAATTATGGTATGGTGCTGCAGGATACCTGGCTGAAGGCCGGAACCATAAGAGAGAATATTGCCTACGGAAAGCCGGAGGCTACCCAGGAAGAAATCGTGGAGGCGGCCAAAGCTGCTCATGCCCACAGTTTTATCCGCCGTCTTCCAAAGGGATATGACACGGTGATAACAGAGAATGGCGGAAACATCAGCCAGGGACAGAAGCAGCTTCTTTGCATTGCCAGGGTTATGCTGTGTCTGCCGCCTATGCTGATTCTGGATGAAGCCACCAGCAACATTGATACAAGAACAGAAGTAAAGATTCAGGCGGCTTTTGCCAGGATGATGAAGGGAAGGACCAGCTTCCTGGTGGCTCACCGCCTTTCTACTATTCGGGAAGCGGATGTGATTTTAGTAATGCGGGACGGGCACATCGTGGAAAAAGGAAACCACGAAAGCCTTATGAAACAGCAGGGCTTTTACGCCAAGCTGTATAACAGTCAGTTCGGAGGATAAGGAATTATTTCCGGGACTTCTCCATCACATAATTACACAAAAGGATTCCCTGCCTCTCCACCTGCTGTTTCTTTATAACCCGATAGCCCAGTTTTTCAAAGAAGGGCCTGGCGGTTACGGAAGCATGGGTGGAGAGGTTTTTGCTTTTTACGGCGCTTTCCAGTTTCCGGCACAAGGCTTTTCCGATACCTTTTCCCTGATAATCCTTGTGTACATAAAGCCTGTCCAGATAGCCGCTGTCATCTATATCTCCAAAACCCAGGATTCTTTCCTGGTCTGCTGTGGTTTCCACGGCTACAAAGGTGTGGTGCCCCAGAAAAGACTGGTTCCATTTCTCCAAATCCACCTCTCCGGTGGCCCAGGCCTTCAACTGTTCCTGGCTGTAGTCTTTTGCGTTGACAGTATGTACAGTGTGGTAAAACAGCCGGCTTAATGTCCGGCAGTCTTCTGGTTTATATTTACGGATAAGCATATTAGATTCCCCCTTGCCTTTTTATAGTACGATTACCCAGAATATCTTTACATATTATAACCACATAGGGCAGGAATGCAATAGTTTTCATAGGGCTGAAGGAAAGCTTACCGGGAGGGAATGGTTTTTAATCAGAATTGGAATAGGAAAATTTATTGAAAGCCAGGAGGAGGGCTGTTATAATCGGGATAGAATTATTAGGAAGTTTTGGAGGAAACTCGTATGAACAGAAAGACCATTACAGAAGAATATTATGTTTTAGCCGTTGACAAAAACGGCGCCATATCCTCAATGAGAAGCAATGAATTAAATTCCGGACTGATAGCCTCAGGCCTTATGGATTTGATGATGGACGGGGTGATTACCATAGAAAAAAATAAAATCACCGTCGTAAAAGATTTGCCGGAAGGCCTGAAACATCTGAAGTCCCTGTATACTTATCTGACAGAAAAGAACCGTACCACAGAGAAGGTAATGGGAGACTATGTTATGTCCATGGGCGCCAGAATGAGGGAGCGTCCACGCCCATGGCGATCCGTGCTCCCGCAAAGGCTCCCAGCGCGGCGATCAGGCCGCAAGGCAGCGCCAGCTTCCATTGAACCAGCCCGCTTTTCGCAAAACGGGCCGCCGCCACAATGGCGCCGGGGAACGCGCTGAGCTTGGAAGTCCCCAGGATCACATGCACCGGGACGCCCGCCAAAAGATAGGCCGGAAAAGAGATCAACCCGCCTCCGCCGGCAATGGAATCCACAAAACCTGCTAAAAATACCAG
>NHCFR01400__coassemble_1321_pt1 | contig 12907 bp, 11 predicted proteins | sample NHCFR01400__metabat2_high_PE_048 | metagenome-assembled genome bin NHCFR01400
TGTGTATATAAAAGTTGACATAATCAGACGGCGTTCTCACCGAAAATCTTTAAAAAACCTGTAAAATTCGACATCCCCTGGTTTCCCATAAAATTCTGTCCACTTTTTTATCCACATTATCCACATTTCCCACAGCATTTTTCATCAACCGTCCTTTTTCCCTGTCAAAAAAAATCCTTGTTCTCTTTTTAAAAATTATATGCTATACTTAAGCTGATTCATTTGAGAAATATAAAATGTTGAGGGGGCTGAATTTTATTTACCCCTGGTATCATGAAATCAAACGTAAAGGATGTTATATATGGGACAGTTTCAAGTCTTTAACAGCTTTCCAGGAGAGTTTACCTTTGTATCCAACCGTTTTCTGGATTTATACATGCCCTCAGCCAATGGAGAGTTTGTAAAAATCTACCTTTATCTTCTCCGGCACTGCCGGGAGGAGCAAACGGTACTGGAGCTTTCTTCCATTGCAGATACTTTTGACTGCAGGGAGGCCGACGTTATACGGGCAATGAAATACTGGAAAAAAGCAGGAATTCTGGATGTATCCTTTGATGCCTCCGGTACCCTGACCGGCGTGGTATTTTATCCCTTGCCCTTAAAAGCGGAGACGGCACTGGAATCAGCGGCTGCCAAAGAAAAGAAGCCTGTTCCCCATTCCAAGCTGTCTATATCCAAGAATCCAGACTCTTCTGTTTCCCTATCCAGAAATAAGCTGCAGGAGCTGAAGGGCCATGACGAGGTACGGCAGCTTCTTTTTATTGCGGAGCAATATCTGGGCCGGACCCTTACCTCCACGGATATGGAAACACTCCTTTACCTTTATGATGAAGTACATCTATCTGGGGAGCTGCTGGAATACCTGATTGAATACTGCGTATCCAAGGGCAGTCCCAGCATGGCGTACATAAAAAAAGTAGGACTTGCCTGGGCCCAGCAGAAAATCACTACCGTGTCCCAGGCAAAAGAAGAGACTAATCTTTACAATAAAAATTACTTTACCATACTACGTGCCTTCGGCATAAAAAACAGAAATCCTCTGGAAAAGGAAATTCAATATATGAATCTGTGGTTAAACCAGTATGGCTTTACACTGGACATTATCCAGGAGGCATGCAGCCGGACTGTACTTTCCACGGGAAAAGCCAGCTTCTCCTACGCAGACAGTATTTTGGAAAGCTGGTTTAAAAAAGGAGTTCGCCACTTATCGGACGTAGAGGACTTAGACCAGAGCTTTCAGCAGAAAAAAGCCCAGAAAAGCCCTCAGTCCCAGACCTCCAAAGCGGCTTCCTCCCGAAATAAGTTCAATAATTTCCACCAGAGGGCATACAACATGGCTGAACTTGAAAAACAACTTCTTGGCAAATAGATAAAAGGAGATTTGCTGTGTCACTGAAAAATTTTCAATACGAAGCGCTGATGCGCAGCTACAATCAAAAGCAGTTTCGCCGCAGACATGAACAGGATGAGCGAGTCCGTAAAGCAGAGGCACAGATACCCCGGCTTGCACAAATACGTCGGGAAATTGCCTCACTTGGTCTGAAAAAGGCCCGTCTGGTTCTGGGTGCAGAGCAGGGAGAAAATTTTGACCTTTCCAAAGAAATCCAGACTCTGGCCGGGGAGCGAAAAAGCCTGCTTCTGGCAAACGGCTATCCTGAGGATTACCTGGAGCTGCACTATGACTGCCCTGTCTGTAAAGATACAGGCTATGTGGAAGGGCAAAAATGCGCCTGCTTCCAAAAAGCGGCTGTTGACCTTCTGTATACCCAGTCTAATATCCGGGAAATACTGAAAACAGAGAATTTCCAAAACTTTACCTTTGACTACTATTCCCCGGATTTTAAGGATGCTTCCAGCGGCATCAACGCCCTTGAAGCCGCTCACAGCGCTTACGACAAGGCCTGGGGCTTTATCAGCCGTTTCGGCCAGCAGCCGGAGAATCTGATGATTTACGGAGACACAGGGGTTGGAAAAACCTATCTCAGTCACTGTATCGCAAAGGAGCTTCTGGAACGTTCCTATTTTGTTTTGTATTTTACTTCTTTTGATTTATTTGACATTATGTCCAGAAACGCCTTTCAAAAGGACTCCCAATCTGCGGATATGGCCTCTTTTATCTATGACTGCGATTTGCTCATTATTGATGATTTAGGTACAGAGCTGACTAACAGCTTCGTGTCCTCCCAGCTTTTCTGCTGCATCAACGAGCGCATTATTAACAAAAAAGCAACTATCATTTCCACCAACCTGACTATGGAGGATTTCCTGGAAACCTATTCTGAACGAACCTTCTCCAGAGTTTCCAGCAATTATACCATGGTAAAACTGGTAGGAAATGACATCCGAATCCAAAAAAGACTTTTAGGAGGAAAATAATCATGTCACCAAAAAACGCAACGCCCTTAGATTCTCTGCCCGTAGGACGCTTAGGCATCATCCCTTTAAAAAGCTGCGAAAAGCTTGGCTCCAGAGTCAATGATTTCATTGTTAAATGGCGCAAGGACCGGGACCATCAGGAAAAAAACAACCTGCAGTTTGAAGGCTATGAAAGGGACTCATACTTAATCAAGGCTCAAACTCCCCGTTTTGGTTCCGGAGAAGCAAAAGGAATCCTGGGAGAATCCGTCAGAGGAGACGATTTATACCTGATGGTGGATGTGTGCAACTACTCTCTCACCTACTCTTTATGCGGGCAGGTGAACCATATGTCCCCGGACGACCATTTCCAGGACTTAAAGAGAATCATTGCCGCTGTGGGAGGAAAGGCCAGAAGAGTCAATGTAATCATGCCTTTCCTGTATGAAAGCCGCCAGCACAAACGCAGCGGAAGGGAATCTCTGGACTGTGCCCTGGCACTCCAGGAATTGGTGGATATGGGCGTGGACAATATTCTTACCTTTGATGCCCATGACCCCCGTGTACAGAATTCTATTCCTCTGCACGGCTTTGAAACCGTACAGCCAGCCTACCAGTTTGTAAAAGGTCTGTTTAAAGCAGAGCCTAATTTATCTGTGGACAGTGACAGCCTGATGATTATCAGCCCTGACGCCGGAGGAACTGGCAGAGCTATCTATCTGGCTAATGTATTGGGCGTGGACATGGGCATGTTCTACAAACGCCGTGATTATTCCACCATTATTGACGGCCGCAATCCTATTGTAGCTCATGAATTCCTGGGAGCAGACGTAGAAGGAAAAAATATGATTATCATTGATGACATGATTTCTTCCGGTGACAGTATGCTGGAAGTGGCAGCTCTCCTGAAAAAACGTGGTGCAGCTAAAATCTTTATGTGCGCTACCTTCGGTCTTTTTACCAATGGGCTGGAAAGATTTGACCAGGCTTATGAAAACGGAGACTTTGACCGTCTTCTGACCACAAACCTGGTATACCAGACAGATGAGCTGCTTCAGAGAAAATATTATGTAAACTGTGATATGAGTAAATACATTGCCCTTATCATCGATACCTTAAACCACGATGCTTCCATCAGTAAATTACTGAACCCAGTGGACCGTATCAATAAATTGGTTGCAAAGCACAATAAAGAGCTGAAAGGAAAGCGTTAGGCACTGTGTTTTACGCCTCACTATTTTCTGTATATTTTTTCTTTTTTATTGCTATTCTCTGATTACAGAGTTATAATATAAAAAAGTAAATTACATTTTCTAGTGAGGAGGTGCCATTATGAGAAATAAGATTATTCCTTTTGTAAACTTTTGTCTGGCGTTTTTTGTTATCTTGTATGCAGCTCATGTGTATACGGTGACCCAAAGTATTACTCTTGTAACCGTAGTGCTTCTGATAGCCGGTCTGGCACCTGTACTGCATACATCCTGGAATTACATCCGGATTAAATATCGGGAATACCGCCAGGAGCATTCCCATCACAATCATAACTATATGAAAGGCTGAGGGAACAAAATAGCACCTATATCTTTATAGCATACCTCGTCAGAGGGGTGTCGCATAATGCGACACCCCTCTGATTTTTCTCACAGCTGTACCAACCGAAAGGGTATGTCCAGGGCCTCCAGAGCCTCTATTTCCCTTCTATTGCAGGTAAACAGTATGGTCTGGGTTTTATTCCGGCTCAGCCATTTGAGGGCTCCTGACAGCCTTTTATCGTCGTACATGGCAAAGGTTTCGTCCAGAAGCACCGGCAATTCCTCTTCTCTGGAAAAAATCCCCCCACAAGCCATGCGCAGGGCGAAGTAAACCTGCTCTACAGTTCCGCAGCTGACCTGATGAAGCCTCAGGCTCTCTCCCCGGCAGTCCAGGAATATGGTTCCATCCTCTGCCAATCCTCCGCACCTGTATTTTCCCTGGGTAATCTCCTCTAAAACCCCTGAAATTTCCTGGCGCAGCAATTTGCCTGTTCTGGACTGAAGGCTGGCTGCCGCCTGTTTCAGAGTGTCTCTGGCTAAGACAATGCTGTCTATTTCTTTTCTAATTTCTTCTAATTCTTCCCGGTCTGCCTGCTGCTCCTCCAGTTCTTCCTGAAGATTTGCCGCTATGATTTCTTTTTCCCCCAAGCTTTCCAGCAGGGCAGCTTTCCTTCCTTTTATCCTGGCTGCTTTCTCCTGCTGTCTTTGCCTTTTTTGTTCCCGGGCTCTTCTCTGTCTTCTCTGTTTTTCCTGTCTGGTGTACAGATACAGTCCGGCCTCCGCCCCAAGGCACAGGAATGCCAGAACCAGCCAGGCAGGATGAAACAGCATTCCTGCTGCCACAGCCAAAGCAAAGAACAGGACTCCCAATACCGCCAGTATAAAAGTATATCCTTGTCCGGCTCCGGACTTGTTCTCTTCTCTCTCCTGACCGGTAAGGGAGGATTCTGCGGCCCCTCTTTCCTCTTCCAGATTCGAAAGCTTTTCCCGAATACTCTGCATCTCTTGTCTCTGGTAACGAATCTGATATTGAAGCCTTTCTTCCCGGTTCCTTCTCTCCTGCAGAAGTTCCTCTTCTTTTTTCTTCCACTGTCTCCCGGTTTCCCGCAGAATTTTATCTGCTTTCTCCACATCCACACAAAGCTCTCCTCCTGCCTGGTATTTTCGCAGGTATTCTCCCACCTCTCCTAAAAGTCCTTCCTGGGTCCTGCTTTTCAGTTGCCCTACATAGACAGTATTCTCAAAGGCAGATTCTGTAAGATTCCCCAGAAGCATCTCCAAGTCTCCATCCTCCACAGAAAGCTGCTCCCCGTCTGTCTGGCAATACAAGGAAGCCGGTGAACCAGGTTTGGAAAAATCTCTTTCCAGACGAAAACTTTTTCCTCCGCACTGGAAAACCAGGGCTCCTTCATACCAGGCAGGGTTCTCCCAGGGCCTGAAGCTGGTATAGGTGTCTGTTTTGGAAGCAAGGCCTCTTTTTCTGGGCAAGCCAAAGAAAATTCCCCGAAGAAAGGTGTGAAGGGTAGTCTTGCCGCTTTCGTTGGCCCCATACACTACGTTGATACCCTCCTGGAAAGAAATTCTCTGATTCTGAAACCTGCCGAAATTATTTAAAATGGCTTCTTTGATAATCATAGCAATCCCTCCCCTGACTCCAGCAAAGCCCGGATTCCATAGGCCAGCGCCTTTTTTTCTTTTTCCCCGTCTTTTCCGGACATACTCTTTATGTACTCTTCCAGTATACTGTTGGGATACATAGAGCAAAGCTGCTCTTCTGAATAGGCTGGTCTTGTCCTGTCTTCCACCTTCACTACACGCCCCAGCTCATACAGGTCTTCATAGGAAAGTTCCATGTCCAGCGCTTTTTCCCCGGTGAGAACTAACCGATACATATGCTGCTGTCCACTTTCCCGGATAGCTTTCTCCACAGCTTTTTCCAGGGTATATTGGGAGGTACTTTTCTTTAGTTCTATGTCCAGTTCTCTGTATTCCCTCAGGCTGCTGGGACAAAAAACAGAGGAAAAGCTGTTTCCCCGGATTTCTCCCTTTCTGTATCCATGAGGTCCTGTGTCCTGTTTATCCACTGGTTCCAAGGCTCCTCCATAGGCAATTCTTCCTCCAAAAAATTCCTGGGGCTTATGGATATGCCCAAGGGCGATATAGGCAAAACCAGCGCCAGCCAGCCGTTCCATGGACATGGGAATATGCCTCTCATCCCCTCCATGGGCCAGCAAGATTTCCACCGGCATTTCCCCGGAGGCTCTCAGCCTGTCATACAAGGGCTCTTTTATTTCTCTCCTGTCATAGCTGCCGCCCCATACCCTGGTTTCCAGCTCCGGAAAATCCACATAGGAAATTCCCCTATTCCACAGGCCGAAAACATTTGGAGCCCATGGGAATTTTTTATAGGGGGAATCCGAACCTGCATAATCATGGTTTCCTGCTATCAGGACAATTCTGGTGTCGGGTATGCTGGAAAACAGAGCGTTTACTTCTCTCAGTTCTCTCATAAGAGGCTGACGGTGAAACAAGTCTCCCGCAATAAGAAACAGGTCGGCATGCTCTCTGCCGGCCTGTTCTATGACTTTGCGGAAACTATTCCAGATTTCCCGGCCTCTGTCCCTGCTCCAGGGAAAGTCCTGGTCCGGCTTTACCCCCAGATGGACATCTGCAATATGGAAAAATCTCATAGCTCTCCTTTTACATTTTTTAAAATACTTTTATAATTCGCAGTTATTTACAGTTCTTGGGAAAGGAATCACGTCACGGATGTTCTGCATACCGGTCAGGTACATTACACAGCGCTCAAAGCCCAAGCCAAAACCGGAATGACGGGTAGAACCATATTTACGCAAATCCAGATAGAAGCCGTAATCTTCTTCCTTCAGGTTCATTTCCTGCATTCTCTGGCGCAGTTTTTCGTAAGAATCCTCTCTCTGGCTTCCGCCGATAATCTCCCCGATTCCCGGAACCAGGCAGTCCATGGCTGCAACCGTCTTGCCATCCTCATTCTGCTTCATATAGAAGGCCTTAATCTCTTTTGGATAGTCCGTAACGAATACAGGACGTTTGAACACCTGCTCCGTCAGATAGCGCTCATGCTCGGTCTGTAAATCACAGCCCCAGTATACCTTATAATCAAACTTATCGTTGGCTTTCTCCAGAATCTCAATGGCCTCTGTGTAGGTTACATGTCCGAACTCTGCATTCAGCACATGGTTCAGACGGTCCAGAAGCCCCTTATCAATAAAGGAATTGAAGAAGTTCATCTCCTCCGGAGCATTCTCCAGCACATAACGGATTACATATTTCAGCATAGCCTCAGCCACCTGCATATTATCCTGTAAATCGGCAAAGGCCATCTCCGGCTCAATCATCCAGAACTCTGCAGCATGACGGGTGGTGTTGGAATTCTCTGCCCGGAAAGTAGGGCCAAAGGTATAAATATTCCGGAAAGCCTGGGCATAGGTCTCTCCATTTAACTGGCCGCTTACCGTAAGGTTGGTAGGCTTTTTAAAGAAGTCCTGGGAAAAATCCACCTTTCCCTCTTCTGTCTTAGGCACATTGTTCAAATCCAGTGTAGTTACCTGGAACATCTCTCCGGCGCCCTCGCAGTCACTGCCTGTAATCAAAGGTGTGTGTACATACACAAAGCCTCTCTCCTGAAAGAACTGGTGAATAGCAAACGCTACCAAAGAACGTACCCGAAATACGGCCTGGAAGGTGTTTGTCCTTGGACGCAGATGGGAAATCGTTCTTAAATACTCCATGGTATGGCGTTTTTTCTGTAACGGATAATCTGCCGCAGAATCTCCCTCTACGGTAACTTCTTCAGCCTGGATTTCAAAAGGCTGCTTTGCACTTGGGGTAGCTACCAGAGTACCCTTTACCACAATAGCCGCACCAACATTCAGTTTGGAAATCTCCTGAAAATTTTCCATACTGTCATGATATACAATCTGCAGTGTCTCAAAGAAACTGCCGTCGTGAAGGACAATAAAGCCAAAGGTTTTGGAATCTCTTACGCTGCGCACCCAGCCGCCTACGGTAACTTCCTTGTCCAAATATTGCTCTCTGTTTCTGTAAATCTCTTTTACTGTTGTAAGCTGCATTCCTCTATCTCCTTCTTCCATAAAAAATTCTATGCAGTTCCTTTTAGTATAGCTCATACCATAGCTCTGTGCAAGGCCAAAGTGATTTTGTTTTAGGCTTTGTCTCAGGGATTTTATCTTATAAAAGTATTACCACACACATTGCCCTGTCATTGTATACCCCTGATTTCTGTGGTATCCGCTGACCTGGCGAGAGCCGCAGAGATAAAAATAGGAATCCATAACAATTCCCCTGGCTCTTGCAGCCAGACCATATGGGTCCACATTGTCCTCTCCCTGGCTGAAATCCTGAATCAGGCACTGCTCAAAGCCCTTGTCTTCCGTATAGGAAAGCACAAGATAGCTTCCTATGTCAACTCCCCTGGCCTGGTCGTACTGTACCATAGACAGTCCTACGATGCCGTCCTGGGGCCAGGCCAAAACAGCCTTGTAATTATCAAGAGCCGGACAGTAGACCACATCCTGGATAACCAGCTTATGCATCTCTTTCATCTCTCCGGGCTTTGATACGTCGAACATAGAAAATTTCAGCCCCAGCCTTGCTCCGGTTTCTGCATCTGTCTCCCATCCAATCCCTAAAAGTCTATCCTCTCCGTAGAAATGCAGATACTGAGAATAACCGCTGACTTTTAATTCGCCCAAAATTTCCGGCTTCTGGGGATTCTTTAAGTCCACACAGAAAAGAGGGTCTATTTCCCGATAGGTCACGAAATATCCGGTCTCCCCCATAAAGCGTGCTGACTTCAAAGATTCTCCCGGAGCAATGTCTTCTATCTTCCCCTGAAGTTCCAGGTCTGTGTTCAGAACATAAAGGGCTGACTGGCTTCCATTTTGGCAGACCATCCGAAGCTGCTGCTGGTACTCGTCAATGCAGAAGCTGTCAATCAGGTATCCGCTTACCGAAGCGCAGGCTCCGGTTTCCAGTTTTCCGTCACCATAAGAAAGCTGAAGGATAATGGTCCTGTTTCTGCCTTCATATCGGTTTTCATAAAAGGTAATATAGATATGCTTTTCGCTGACATAATAGTCAGCTCCGGACAGCAGCACAGATTTCTGGCTCTCTGTCTTTCCCGTATCCAGATTCACTGCAGAAACTGTCAGGTATTCGGAGGAAGCCCCCTGTTTAGGTACCAGAATATCCTGGGAAGGAATCCTTCCATTATCATTCAGAGGCAGATACATATCCTCATCTGCTGCCTTTACCGTCTCTCCCAGCTCCGGGTAATACTTGGTAAACAGATACAGATACCCATCTACCATACGGGAAGTCTGGTATTCTCCCCCCTGCTCTCCTGTGTCTAAAAGCTTCGGCTTTTCTCTGTCTGAAATGTCATAGGTATACAGGAACGTAGTATCTGTACGGCGGATGCTTACCTGCTGACCGCTACCCTCTAAAACTTCTGCCTCTCCTCTGTCAGCTATCACATAAAGCCGGTCTTTATCCAGATATAATTCCCGGATATTATCCTCCAGGTTTTCCGGAGAAATCGCAGAAATTTCTTTAGGGCTGCCCTGCGCTGCCTCTATTATCTCTATGGTGCCGTCTGTAGAAAGCACATAAAGCCAGGTGCCATCTGTCTTTACAACGTCTCCTTCATCCACTCCTTCTGTCCGCAGATTAGTATCTGATACCTGTCCTCCTGTATCCATACCCCCATAAGAAGCCGTATCGGCTGCAGAGCTTGAGCTTGCAATACTTCCCTCCAACACTTCCATTCTGCTGCTTTCTTTCTGCTGTCTTTCATAAATAACCTGGTATACCTCCTCATAATCCCCGGCCTCCTGGAAATACTCCAATTCTTCTGCCTTAGTCTCAAGGGTTTCTTCCTGTTTCTCCGTCAGGACTTCCTGGGTACCCTGCCTTATTCCCAATCTTCCTCCAAACATAAGACCGACACTGGCGGTTCCCGCCAAAAGCAGGGAAATACAAGCTGCTGCCACCGGATGTCTGCGGATAATCCACAGTTTTTTTTCTCTGCCCCTTTTTTCTAAAAGTTCTTCCAGCTTCTCCGGTTTTAATTCAGGAGGCACATCCAGACTTTTGGCAGACTCCCTTATGCGTTCTTCCATCTGCTTCTCAAAATTTTTCTCCTGCATATGATTTGCCATTTCTTTCTTGTCTTCCATTGCGGTCCCTCCTTTCTAATCCAAATATTTTTCCATTTTCTTCAGCGCACGGCTGTAGCGGGACCTGACTGTATTATGGCTTTTATGGAGAAGGGCGCCGATTTCCTGGCTTTTATACCCGCCGAATACTTTTAAGGCCACAATCATTCGCTCCTCTGCCTCCAGCCGGAAAAAAGCTTCCCGCACCTGAAGATTCCTGTCCATATCCTGAGAAAAACCAGTCTCCTCTTCCGATAGCCTTCTCCGGTTTTCCCCTATTTCCTTTAGTTTTCTTTTGCATTTGTTGGACAAAATCTTGAAAATCCATGCCTGAAAGGCCTCTGGCTTTCTCAGCCTTGAAATTGTTTCCCAGGCATCCGCCACCGTCTCTGCCACCAAATCCTGAGCTTCGTAAGAATCTCTCAGTACATAGCAGGCAAACCGGTATAAATCTCTGTACACTTCCTGGTACAACATTCCGAAGGCTTCCCTGTCCCCCCTGCTGGCCCTTTTTGCCAGTTCTTCTCTGGTTTCCACCGACTCGACACCTCCCTGCTCATCTTCCTCTTTGTTTCCTTCTATATTGATAGTGTATTTTTCACCGGTTTTTGTTGCAGTCCGAAGTAACAAAAGTGTGCTTCGCACACCCTCGCAATTCCATTTTCTTCCAAGAAGCACACTTTTGCTGCGCCGAGCGTGGTCAGCTTTAGCTGACATCTGCCTTTCATGCGAGTGCGCATCGCTGCGCAAAGCGCTTTTTATGATATAGGAAAGTGAGAACTTTCCTATATCATAAAAAAGAATCCTGCTTTGCAGGATTCTCCACCTGCGGCGGGTCGCTTTAGCGACATAACTCCTCTCCGCCGCAGTGTGCTCCTGCCCGGAGGGCTTTTTTTCTATAGGAAATTCAAAAGAATTTCCTATAGAGATTAGGGTGTCAAAAGGCACTTTTATAAAAATGTAAATTTGTTTGTACCTTGAAAATTTAACACGAATTGAAAAAAGACTTTATTTTAGAATGTTAGATTACAATTGTGTGGCAGGTTTCCTCTGGTATCCTCATGCTGTTTCTCTTTTTTGCGCACAAAGTCCTGGACTATTGATATAATCCAATAGCTTTTGGAAATTTAATGCTGCTATTTTAAACCCAAAGTGTAATCGTGTCCGGTCCTTACCGTGGGCAGGGATTTTATCCACATGATATCTTCTTCGCAGAAGAGATGGGATTGCTTCCACACCGTTTCGGAATCGGGCATACTGGCTGAATTCTTCTGTTTTCATGAATTGCAGCTGTTTTGCCCTCCTTACCGATTTCCAGGAAACTTCCTTACGGACTCTTGTTTTTAGAAAACATGGTCGGCAACGGTCTTTATATGGGCAGGAACTACATTCCTCTGTTTTGAAGTAGGCAACAGAACATTCGTTCTTCGGGTCATACCGGCATTCTTCTGGAATGCATCCATGGACGCATTCCAACAAAAAATGTCCGTCGGCGGAAAATTTAAAATCCGCATAGATTTCATCCGGCTTACGTCCGGTAAAATTTGTTGTTACCAGCTTCAGGTTATGGGAAGAAGCGATTTGTACATTTCGTTCACCGCTATAGGCTCCGTCTGCTACCAGAAACGCACCTTCCGCAAAGGTATCCTGTTGTTCCAGATAATCTCTCATGAATTGATGGTCGGCATATATGTTTTTTTCATATCCGTAGTCCGTGATAAGGCTCCCTTTTTCACCAACGGACTCCACGATGTTTCCAACATAGCCAAGGTTCTTTTTTCCAGCTTTATATCGGAAGGTAGCCTCCGGGTCGGATGGATTGAGCAGAACTTCAGATGGGGGTTCGATTTCTCCTTTTTCCCGCAGACGTCTTGTTCCGTCATCTCCAATCCTTGTTCTTTCTTTCAAAAGACGAATAAGAAGCTGATATTCACTGGTATCATCAAGCTCACCCGTTTGGTCGCAAATCGCAATCAGTTTTTCTGCATCATGCATGACAATTATGGTTCGCTCTGTGGCATCCATTGCTCGGTTATGATATACACAACGGTTAAAATCATCTTTTTCAATGTAGTGATGCTGTTCCTCAGGAAGAGTGATTTCACGCTGATTCATTATTTTTGCAAGATTGGCCACACAAGTATAAAACAATTCTAACAAAGAAAGGGTTTTAATGTTAGCTGCAATCATCATACTGTCCATACGCTGCATGTTTGGAGATATCTCCATGAATTCAGCGATTTCCTTTGCCATCTTTACAACACACTCATGGATTAAGTCAACATCGTGTTCTGTCTCATAGGCCAGGACTCTGGCTCTAAACCTGCTTAAAGTCCGGTCGCTAAGCGGTTGTTCTTCAAAACTTGTTGTGTGGAGCGCATACTGATAGCGAACATCGAACATAAGAGCTTCCACTAATTCATCATCTGTATCACCAAGAGCTTCCTTTAGGATTAAAGCTCCAACAATAACATTCGCCGGTGTATTGGGACGGGAAGCCTTATCACTGTACAAAACAGAAAAGATGCTTTCGTCAATAGCGGGGAACACTTTTTCAGCAAATGTTTTTGCCCAGGATTTTTCTAAAAATCTCTTTTCTCTTTCTGTAAGATGGAAAGTGCTATCCATTAGTGATAATTGTTGATTATTATTTGGGACAAAAGACATACAAATCACCTCGGTATTTGATATTTATATTTGATACTTATATTTTATCAAATATCATTTGGATTTCATATATCGTGTTAAATTTTCAAGGTACAAATATATATCAAAGGTTAATAACCTTTTGACACCCTAATC
>NHCFR01400__coassemble_1339_pt1 | contig 12728 bp, 9 predicted proteins | sample NHCFR01400__metabat2_high_PE_048 | metagenome-assembled genome bin NHCFR01400
ATAATTCTTAGATACGCTGCATCTTTTCTATTCATTCCCGTCACCTTTTTCTCAATTCAAAAATTGCCTTTATAATCTCCTCTACAGCCGCTGCCAGTAAAAAGATTACCCAGGTTATATGCCAGGCTCCAGAGGTAAAACTTACAAGGATATAGCATAGAACTGCCAAGGCCCATAGACAGCTGTTAATAGCCTTTCTTGCTCTTCTGTCAGCATCTGTCTGACTTTGCCATTCCTTAAAATCTTCTACCATGGACTCCTCTTTTCTCTTATAGCTGGGTTTTGTCATATTTACATATATCAGAATGCCTGTAGCTACTGCAATCATTAGAAACATAATTCCAATTCCCAGAGAGTCTTCCAGGGGGGTATCCTCAAACAGAATCACCGGCATAAGGCAAAGAATATATAAAACAACAGCCAGGGCTGTCAATCCTGCATATCTTTTTTTATGTTTTTCTGTCCATGTACTGTTTTCCCTTTTTCCAAAGCCATCCCCGTCTTCCTCCAGCACATCCAGCAGCTCTTGAATATCTCCGATACTTGCCACCGCTATATTATAGGCAGCCTCATGGCTTTTTCCTTCTTCCAGCAAATCGTGGTATTTATCGGTAATATTTTGCAACACCTCTTCTTTTAGCTCCACAGATTTTCTGGTTACCTTTACCCCTGCAAAAATTTCATCCATATAAGCTCTCAATCTATCTTCCATATTCATGGCCACTATCCTCCTCCTGTATCAATACATCAATCATTTCCCTGGCCTCCCGCCATTCCTTTTTCATGACGGAACAGGCCATTCTCCCCTCCGGTGTAATGGTATAATATCTTCTTCTGGCTCCCGTAGTCTCATTTCCCCAGTAGGAGCAGATATAGCCTGCCTCTTCCAACCTGCGAAAGGCCGTGTAGAGAGTAGCTTCTTTCAACTCATACTGTTGATTGGTCTTTCTCAGAATTTCTTTATTGATTTTATATCCGTAACTGTCCTCTCTTAAAAGATGAGACAAAATAATCATCTCTGTATGCCCCCGGATTAAATCTGAAGCAATTGACATTCCATTACCTCCTTTCTATAAATACATTAAACCACATGATACCTCACCTGTCAAGGTATATAAAAACATAAATAACTTTTACTATAAGCAGTTCTTGAAGTACAAGAAAGCAGCCAAGCTTACCTCAAAATCTTCCCCCTCAATCTTGAGGGACTTGAACACCTTGTACGCCGATTGGAAGACTTTTTCATTCTGCAGAGCAGCCAAAGGATTTTTCTAGGAAATAAAAAAACTCACAGGTGCATATTCTGCTTCCTGTGAGTTTTTAACATAGCGAGAGGGGGATTCGAACCCTCGACACTACGGGTATGAACCGTATGCTCTAGCCAACTGAGCTATCTCGCCATGTATATCTTCTGCTTTTTGGCAAAAGAATGGGACCTATAGGGCTCGAACCTATGACCCTCTGCTTGTAAGGCAGATGCTCTCCCAGCTGAGCTAAGATCCCGTTCTGTGTCAGCGCTATCAGCTGACTGCTTTGCTATTATATACTAACTTTCGATTAGTTGTCAACACTTTTTTTCAATTTCTTCCTTTTTAGTTAAATCCAGCCTGAAATGTTGACTGACCCCGCCTTATCCTCTCTATTTTTGAAAATAAGGGGCTGGTCCAAAAGTCCTGTAACTCAGCTCATTATATGAACCAACCCTTTATTTATCAAGAAGTATATTTATCTGCCTTTAGCCATCTTTTCTGTTCCTCCGCCTATCCCTAACTTTATAAGCGCAAGAATTCCCAGCATCAGAAGAATTCCCACAGGAAGGGCAATCCAGGCTGTCTTAACAAAACCTGCCACAATATAGGTGACAAAGCTGACTGCCGCCGCCAAAATAGCGTAAGGAAGCTGGGTGGACACATGATTTACATGGTCGCATTGGGCACCTGCTGAAGCCATGATAGTGGTATCGGATATGGGCGAACAATGGTCGCCGCACACAGCTCCGGCCATGCAGGCGGAAATAGAAATAATCATCATGGTAGGGTCTGAATTTTCAAACACCTGTACCACAATAGGAATCAGTATGCCAAAGGTTCCCCAGGAAGTTCCGGTAGCAAAGGCCAGCAGACATCCAATAATAAAGATGATAGCCGGCAGGAAGTTCATCAGACTTTCAGCTGCAGACTTAGTAGCCATCTCCACAAAATCTGCTGCTCCCAGACTGTCTGTCATAGCCTTTAGGGTCCAGGCAAAGGTAAGAATCAAAATAGCCGGAACCATGGCTTTAAATCCTTCCGGAATACAATCCATACAAGAACGGAAAGACAGCACTCTGCGGCACACATAAAAAATCACTGAAATCACCAAGGCAAAAAGGCTTCCGATAGACAGTGCAATAGAAGCATCGCTCTGGGAGAAAGCAGCCACAAAGCCGGTTCCGCTGAAAAATCCTCCTGTATACAGCATTCCGCAAATACAGCAGACTACCAGGACCGCTACCGGAAACACCAAATCAATCACTTTTCCCCTGGAATTAGGAGTAATCTCTGCCTCTTCCTTATCCATCCGTTTTCCTGAAGTATAAATATCTCCCTTCATGGCATTGGCCTCATGAACAGCCATGGGCCCGAAATCCACCTTCATAAGAACAATGGAAAACATCATGACAATGGTCAACAGGGCATAAAAATTATAAGGAATAGCCTGAATAAAAATAGATAAACCGTCCTCACCTTCCACAAAACCGCTGACTGCCGCCGCCCAGGAAGAAATAGGTGCAATGATACACACAGGAGCTGCCGTAGCATCAATCAAATAGGACAACTTAGCTTTGGATACATTGTGCTTATCCGTAATGGGTCTCATAACGCTTCCCACAGTAAGACAATTGAAATAATCATCCACAAAAATCAGAATACCCAGGATTATCGTAGTAATCTGAGCCCCCACTCTGGTCTTAATGTGGGTTCCCGCCCATCTTCCGAAGGCTGCGGAGCCCCCTGCTCCATTCATCATACATACCATAGCTCCCAGGATAACCAGGAATATCAGGATGCCCACATTATAGGAATCTGAAAGAACACTGATAAAACCGTCCTCCAGCACATGGACTACTGTTCCCTCAAATTCAAATCCAGAATAAAACAGGGCGCCCACCAAAATTCCTACAAAAAGAGAGCTGTATACCTCTTTCGTTATCAGGGCCAGGACAATGGCTACAATCGGAGGTACCAAGGACCAGAAGGTAGCGTATACAGCAGGCTCATAAGCCGCCTCTTCTCCATCCGCCCCGAAAACCTGCACCACCCATAGCAGGCTCATAAGAGCCGTCAAAACCGTTCCCGTAAGGAAAATCTTCTTTTTTCTTCTCATTCGTTTCTCCTTCCTCAAAATCTTATTGTGATACTTTTTATTCTATAGGAAATTCAGAGGAATTTCCTATAGAAAAGAAGAACCATAAGCTTACGCCACAAAAGGCTGCGCTTACGGTTCTCTGCTCTCACAAAACACCTTCAGATGATAGCGCTCCACTTTCTGTGACAGTATACCGGATATTCTCCGGCATCCCAGAAGCCTGGACCCGGGCAGCCTCAGCCTCTTCGGCGGATTTTCCTTTCCTGTCCTGCGCTTATCCCTGAGCTTTATACAGAACCCTACTTTTAAAATCCGCACCTCTATCATATGGTTTTTCTTTTTGTAATCATATCACCATTTCTTGGTTCTGCCAATACTAATTTCACATTTTGTCAAGGTCTAAAAGTTTATTAAATTTTCTTTGGAGCCGTATATTGTTCTGCCTGGCTGAGAATCATTTTTAATAGAATTTCTGCAGTTGCAGTATTCCCATGACAGATTGGAGGATTCTTGCTATGGCACTCAATAAGGTTGAAATCTGCGGGGTGAACACTTCACGCCTGCCTGTTCTTACAAATGAGGAGAAAGAGCTGCTCTTTGAGCGTATCAAAAAAGGTGACATGGAAGCGAGAGAACTATACATTAAGGGCAACCTGCGGCTGGTACTAAGCGTTATCAAACGCTTTTCCGGCAGCAGCGAAAATGCGGATGATTTATTTCAGATTGGCTGCGTAGGCCTGATAAAGGCCATTGACAATTTTGACACCTCTCTGAATGTGAAATTCTCTACTTATGCAGTCCCCATGATTATCGGAGAAATCCGCCGGTATCTCCGGGACAATAATTCCATCAGAGTCAGCCGCTCTCTGCGGGATACGGCCTACAAAGCCATTTATGCCAAAGAAAACTATGTAAAACGCCACCTGAAGGAGCCCACCATTACAGAACTGGCAGAGGAAATCGGCATAGAAAAAGAAGAAATCGTATATGCCCTGGACGCTATCCAAAGTCCGGTAAGCCTCTATGAACCGGTGTATACAGAGGGCGGTGACACCCTATATGTTATGGACCAAATCAGCGACAAAAAAAACCGGGAAGAAAACTGGGTGGAGGATTTATCTCTGAAGGAGGCCCTGAAACGACTGGGCGAAAGAGAAAGAAAAATTGTAGAAATGCGTTTCTATGGAGGAAAAACCCAGATGGAAGTGGCCAGTGAAATCGGTATTTCCCAGGCTCAGGTGAGCAGGCTGGAAAAGCATGCCCTGAAAACCATGAAATCCTACCTGCGTCCCTAATCCGGATTTGTGCCAAACAGCCATGCAGGCCAAGGGCTTTCTAAAATTTTGCTTGTTCCTTTCTTAAAAAAACTCTATAATATTCTATAGCTTAGATTATTTTTCGGGAAAGGATTGATATGTTTGAAACAGGCAATGACACAGGACGAGAAATTTGTCATGATGACCACGGCCCCCATTCCAGGCCTCATTGGAAAACTGGCGGTGCCTACCATAATCAGCATGCTGATTTCTTCTTTTTATAACATGGCGGATACCTTTTTTGTGGCAAAAATCGGCACCAGTGCCACAGCCGCTGTGGGAGTGGTATTTCCGGTCATGGCAGCCATACAAGCCCTGGGCTTTTTTTTCGGCCATGGCTCAGGAAATTCCATTTCCAGGAAATTGGGAGCCAAGGACACCGACACTGCCCAGGAGCTGGCTTCCATCGGCTTTTTTGCGGCTATCCTTTGCGGCCTTATATTAACCCTTGCAGGAGAATTTTTTCTCACACCCCTGTCTCTGGCTCTGGGCTCTACAGAAACCATACTGCCTTACACCAGAGAATATCTGGGCATCATCCTGCTGGGTGCCCCTTATATGACAGCACAGCTGGTTCTCAATAACCAGCTCCGTTTTCAGGGCAATGCCTTTTTTTCCATGATTGGCATCACCTTTGGAGGAGTGCTGAATATCTTTCTGGACCCTCTTTTTATTTTTGTTTTCCATATGGGCGTAGGAGGTGCCGCAGCAGCAACTATTTTAAGTCAGTTTATCAGCTTTATCCTGCTGCTGATTGGGCAAAGAGTATCCCGATGTATTCCTCTCCGTATAAGCTCCATTAAAAATCTGGGACAGAATCTGAAAATCATTGCAGGAGGCGGCCTTCCCTCCTTGTTTCGCCAAGGACTGGGCAGTGTGGCTGTGCTGGCTCTGAACTGGGCCGCACACCCTTACGGAGATGCAGCCATTGCCGCTATGTCCATTGTATCCAGAATCACCCAGTTTGCTTCCTCGGCCCTTATCGGATTCGGTCAGGGCTTCCAGCCTGTGTGCGGTTTTAACTATGGAGCGCAAAAATACCAACGGGTACAGGAGGCTTTTTGGTTTTGCGTCAAAATTGCCACGCTGGCTTTACTCCTCATAGGAGCCGCCGGATTTTTCTTATCAGGCCATCTCCTTTCCCTGTTCCGTGAGGATGACGCCCAGGTTATTGCCATCGGCACGGCGGCTCTCCGGATGCAGTGCATCAGCCTTCCTTTAACAGGCTGGATTATCATGAATAATATGATGACTCAGACCATGGGAAAGACCTTCCGTGCTTCCCTGTTGGCCGCTTCCAGGCAGGGACTGTTTTTCCTTCCGGCAGTTCTTATACTGCCGCCCCTTCTGGGAATCCTTGGAATTGAATTGGCTCAGCCTGTGGCAGATTTGCTTTCCTTTATTCTGGCTCTTGTATTAAATCATTCGGTTATGAGAGAGCTGAAAGGAGGGGATAATCCATGAGCAGTCAGCGCTATCCCCTTGAACACAGTCCAGAGGACCGGCCAAAAGCCCAGCTTCTCTATGTAACCTGCGCCACCTCTGATATGGATTGGCACAGCATGGAACATTCCCATTACTTTGCAGAATTGTTTTTTGTCACAGAGGGAGAGGGCTGTTTTCAGATAGAGGGCGAAAAAATCCCTGTAAAGAAAAATGACCTGGTTCTGGTAAACCCGGATACCCCTCATACGGAGCTGGGGAACCGGGAGCATCCCTGGAAATACATAGCTCTTGGTGTGGAGGGAGTACAATTCTGCCACAGCCAGAAGGAAAGCCCCTATTCCTATAGTATTCACTCTATCAGCAGGAACAGCAGGGAAATCTTTTCTTACCTGGACACTTTGGTAAGAGAAATCAGACAGCGGGCTGCAGATTACAGCTTTGTATGCCAGAATCTTACAGAGCTTATCCTGGTGTATATTGCCAGAAATACCAACCAAAACTTTCTTGCCGCACCAACCAGAAAGGCTTCCCGGGAATGCCGGATGGTGGAGCAGTATATTAACGAGAATTTTGCCCACGACATTACACTGGAAACTCTCAGCTCTCTGGTCCATATCAACAAATACTATCTGGTACACGCCTTTAAAAACTATAAGGGCATGTCTCCTATTAACTATCTGATACAAAAACGGGTGGAAGAGGCCAGACATCTTTTGGAGGCCACCAATTACCCGGTAACAAAAATAGGGGAAATCACCGGCTTTTCCTCTCAGTCTTATTTTTCCCAGACTTTTCGGAAAATCACCGGGGTTTCCCCCAATACTTACCGGAAGGAACGGCAGTAACTTTGCCGCCTTCCGGAAAACCTGTCTGCAAAACTCATGCTTTACTCATGCATGATTCCGCCTGTATTAAATTTCATACCACTTAATCTCGTTTGCCTCCAGATGAAGTTCAAAGCTGCTTCCGTCTCCCTTATACACAACCGTATCCTGTGGCTCGTAGGTATTGTTTACCACACAGTATTTGCCGTTTTTCACATAGGCATGAACCTCTGCATTGTAGTTGGAAGAGAACCATTTATAAAGGTTTTCCTCATCATGGGAAGCCCAGATAATAGCCCTGTAAAGCACACGGCTGTTTTCGAAGCTGTAAGGCAGACCGCTGATATATACACTTCTTCCCTTTCCAAATTCATGGACAGCCATCTGCACCTCTTTTTCCTTCTGGGTGATGATAGTTGTTTCCGGCAAAGCATAAATCGCTTTCTGTCCTTCTCCGAAATCTACCTCTCCTTTACAATCCTCTGTAATGAAGTGTTTATGTTCCTCCCAATTGTACTTGTCCACATTCAGGGTAAATCCGGTTTCCTTTTCCACTCCCATAACCCCTGCAAGCTGGAAGTAACGTCCCTGATGCTGGCAGGCTGAAGGCTCTCCTACGCCGATAAAGCCGCCGCCATTGTAAATAAATTTCTTTACAGCAGCCACAATCTTCTCATCTGTCCAATTCTCTCCTCCTGTGTATGCGGTATATGCGCCTCCCACATTCAGCACCACGTCAATATCATTCAGAATATCCGGATTGCTGCGGATGTCGTCAAAGCTGATAAATTTCACATCAAAAGGAGCGCCGCTCAAAGCCTCGATAATGCCTGCGTAGGAGTAATTCTCCTTGTGGTAAATGGCATGATGAACCATGTGATTACCCCAGGCTCTCATTTTACCCCAGCAGTTCAGCACAGCCACCTTCTTGATGCAGTATGGTGTGGTTCCTTTGATGTTATCGTACAGAGTTCTGAATTCCTTGCAGACACTCTCCACATAGTCGATGAAATCCGGGAATTCCATAGCCAGCTTCAGATAGCCGCCGTAGCCGATACGGTCAATGGGGCTCCGCAAAATGGCTCTTCTGGCTGTCACCCAGTTTATTTTTGCCTCCTTCACCGGGTCTCCCCCTTCATGGAAGGTATCCGGGAAGAAATAGGGAAGGAAACGCCCCTCTGTATATTTCACCCCTTTAATGTCGCTGATAAGACGAAGGGTAGAACCATTGCCCACACTGCCCACTACAGCATCCAGCCCAATGGTCTTAAATTCATCCATAAAAGGCTCCATGCCTATCCAGTGGTCTCCCAGGAACATCATGGCTTCCTTGCCGCACTCATGGGTAATGTCCACCATCTCCTTAGCCAGCTTAGCCACCTCTCTTCTCTGGAAGGCCTGGAAATCCTTAAATTCCTTGCTGGGAATCCGGTAGGTATTGTTCATATATCCCTGGTCAATAATGAATTCGGGACGGAATTTATAACCTGCTTCTTTCTCAAACTGCTCCAGAATATAGGGGCTTACAGAAGCAGAATAGCCGTACCAGTCTACATATTTCTCCCTGGCCAGCTCGTCAAAAATCAGAGTAAACTGATGGAAAAAGGTGGTATAGCGCAGCAAATCTACATGAGGGTTATCCTGGATAAATTTCCGCAGTCTCCTCATGGAAAATTCTCTTGTTTTAGGCTGGCGCACATCAAAGGTAATCTGTTTTTCAAAGTTGGTCCAGCCGTTTGTCACTGCATTATACATATGTACCGGGTCCCACATAATATAGGCCAGAAAGCTTACGGTATAATCGTGGAAAGCTGCTGCATCATGGATAATCACGTCTCCTGTCTCGCTGTCATATTCCCACTGTGACACAGGAACCACCTGTCCTGTAGTGCGGTCAATAACCTCCCACCAGCGGGTAATATCGTCTCTGGAATTTACTTTCAGCATATCCGGATATAAATGATTCATCAGATGAATCCGCAAATCCCCCTCCACTGCAGTGTAAAAAGGCGTCATAATGTACATCTGCTGGATTTCATCGGGATTTGCCTTTGCCCATTCATTATCTTTCCTGGTTGTATAATAAGTAGAATATACCTTTGCATCCACGTTTTTTAATTCTTCGGGATAATCCGTACCATCGCAGTCCCGGATAGCGTCCGCTCCCCATCTTTTTACCAGCTCCAGTGTCTCAGGAACCACATCTACATCTGTGGGAATAGTAACACGCCCTTTAAAATTTGCTTCGCTCATGGCCTTCTCCTTTCATAAAACACGATGTTTTTGGATACCAGAGTCAAATACCTTTTGCCCCCGGCATCTGATTTATTATATGTTAAGAATATACAAAATCCCTGAAAAAAGATAGACACATCTTGCTGTAAAAGTTATATATATTGCTTTTTCCTGTTTTATAGCAACAAAATTTCTGGAATATGATAAATCAAAGCGGTTTTCTTGTTACATTAACCAGCATCTGGCTGCTTCTGTTCTCCCCGGTACCCTTGTCTGTAAGGGTTACGGTCAAAACTGTGGTTCCCCGGCTCAGCGCAGTGACTCTTCCCTCCTGGTCCACAGTCGCCACCTTAGGGTCCTCACTCTCCCACTTTACCTCCAGCACCGGCTCCAGATAGCAGACCTGGGCATCTACGGTAAAGTTCCCACCGTAAATATCTGCAAAACTCTTCACATACTCCTGATTCTGGTCTGTAGTCAGGTTCCATTGCCAATTTTCCTCATCAAAATATAACAGATGGCTTCCCACTAAATCAGAAATCTCATAAGTCTCTCCCTTTCCGTCGGTAAGGGTTGCAGAGGTTATATCCAGAAGAGCCTGGGCCTTGTCTTTTTTGTAATTGGCAAAGACCACGCCTATATAGGACAGGTCAAAATCATTGGTATCCTGGAGGGGAAGGACCATATGCATGGTATTATCCTCTGTACGGAAGAAATCGTAAGTCAAATCCCCGAACTGCCAACCTCTTTTGTCTTCCTTACCGCTGTAAAAACAAAAAATACTGTACTCCTCAAAGACATCCTTCAGATTTCTGGGATGCTCATAATCTTTAAGCAGCACCCGCACAGAAGTAGAAGTCTGCTCCTGGATATTCATGATATTATCTTCCAGAGGAGAGCGTACATTTTTTTCCGTAAGCACTACAGAATCATCGGTTTCCAGAGGAATCTGCGTCAGGTCAATTTTTGTATTTTCCATGGACTGCTCTTCCTCCTGGGATTTCAGATACAGGCCTCCGGCCAGAAGAGTCACTCCTACCCCAAGGCAGGCTCCCAGAGCCAGATTCCTGGCCAGCCTCCACCATCCCTGCCCTTGGCTTCCTGATTTTCCCGTTCTCTCCCCATCCCCTAACTTAGTGGCAAAACGAATCGTTCCATTCAGAATCCCCAGAAGCTCCTGCATATCCTCCTGCATTTCCCCGATATTCTGGTAACGGTTCTCCGGAAGAATCTCCAATCCCTTTTTCAGAATCTCATTTACCTTTTCCCCTGTTCTTTCCTTCTCATGAAGCAGCAGTCTGGAATAAGGGGAAACCAGCTCTGCGCTGTCCTTCAGCTCCCGGTCTCCGGGCAGTTTTTCCCCGGTCAAAATTTCATAAAACACCACTGCCACCGAATATAAATCTGTCCATGGCCCCAGCTCTTCTTTTCTGTGCAGCATGATTTCCGGCGCCGTATACCCCTTTTTCCCCAGATAATACTGGTACTCACTGTCTGTCTCTCTGTCCAGGGAATAGACGCTGTTAAAATCCAACAGCAGCACTTCCTTAGGAAATCCCTTTTCTTCTTCCGGAGCCAGAAGAAAAATATTGTCCGGGCTAATGTCCAGGTGAAGCAGGTGCAGAGAATGGAAAGCCGTAAGGGCTGTCAGCAGGTTTTTTACACACTCCGCCGCCTCAGTCAGGGAAGGAAATCCTTCTCCCTCCTCTAAAAGCTGGGAAAGCACTTTTCCCTTCCTTGAGGTAAGCACAGTATACAAGGTATTATTTGCAGGGAAGGAATCTACATTCTGGGCAATATGGCCGCTGCCCTTCTCCGACAATCTTAGATGAGCCTGGTTCCCCAGAAGGAAGCTTTCTTTCTGGGATTCAAAAAATTTTTTCCCTTCCTCCTTTACAACCAGTTTCCTATCTTCATCCCTGAAAATCCGGTTTTCCCCGTCCAGAGGATATAATTCTTTAATCAGCACAGTATGTACATGCTCCGGCATCAGGCTGTCCTCATAATGGGCCTGATAAACAATAGAGTTGGAGCCTGCGCTGACATAAGAGTCAATCACATAAATACGCCTTACCCCGTCCAGTTCATACCCTTTTGGCAAAGCCTGTCTCTGGTCCATAATCTTCTCCTTCCTTTTCTTCCCTGTATTTTCGTTTCTGTATTTTCGTTTCCGTATTTTCTTTTTCGTATTTTCTTTTTCGTTTTTTCTTTTCTCTTCTGTATTTTTTGATACCTGTTTAAACTTCTTCTATATAGGCAATTTTATCATTCTTTTGAAACAAACGGCAAAGCATACGTTCCATACGCAGTCCCATGTTTTCTTCTTCACCGGCGGCCCGTATGGATTGAATCACCATATAATCAAAGGGGCTGTGCAGATTCAGCAGGGACATGCCGCACTCTGTAAGCATAAGGTTGATTCTCCTGTAATGCTCCTTCACATTGTCCTCCCATCTGGAGTCTCCTCTCTCCAGGACCATCCCCTCTGTGGCAATATATAACAGCAGCAATGTCTTCCTGTCCACATCCAGCTTCCTGTTTTTCATCTCATTTATGGTCCTGGGCGTAGGCCAGTGCTTCTTAATTTCCTTTTGCAGCCTGCTGTACCGTCCCAGCTTCCGCCCATAGGGAATATTCATCCGCAGATACTCCTCCACCACGGTTTCCACACTATATTCTCTTTCTTCCGGCACATAAGGATTATCGATTCCAGGTTTCGCCAGATATTCCAGCATGACCATAAATTTCCGGTATGCTGTATTGTGATGGATGCCGAAGCTTTCTCTTTTTTCTCTGAGAAAATCCAGCAGCTCCTCCTGGCTTTTCAGCCGTTTAAATTCATCCCTCATGGAAGCTGTTTTTATCTCCGGATTTTCTTTCCCCTGCTGTCGGCGAAGGGCCTGCTGGTAGGCCAAGGTCCCTAACAGAGGCACTTCTTCCCCCAGCAGCCTGTCCGCAAGTTTTCTGGCATAAGAGTAATCCTCCTCCATCCGGAGACAGAACGCATAAATCAGTTCTCTGGGATTCCGGTAATGAATACCATTTTCTGCAGTAGCTCCCAATAACATTCCTGCCTCTTTCTCTGTAAGCTTTAAGGCAAAACAGATTTTAAACAGCTCCTCCCGGTTTCCCGGCTGATTTCTGTCATGGAGCCAGTTTCTCACCTTTCTGGAGATACCAGGAGAGACAACGCCATTCTTCTGTCCTTCCCCATACTCATACTGGGACAGTTTTTCCACAAGAATCCGGTACAGGCTTTCTTCCCCTTTATATAACTCCTTTAAAAGCTTAGAAAAGCTCCAGGGCTTCACCTCTTTTTCCAGAAACTCCACAGCCTTTTCCACATCTGTTTTTTCTTTTTCCATTATCCTTTCTCTTTCTGTTTCCTATATTTTGTGTGCCTCCTGCATAAGGTTTTATGGACAGGCACATAGATAATTTTATTATACCAAAAGACTGCTGTTATGTCCGTGAACTTTTTTCCAAAATCACCTTTCAACAAAAATGAAAAAGAATCCTGCTTTGCAGGATTCTCCACCTGCGGCGGGTCGCTTTAGCG
>NHCFR01400__coassemble_1351_pt1 | contig 12654 bp, 9 predicted proteins | sample NHCFR01400__metabat2_high_PE_048 | metagenome-assembled genome bin NHCFR01400
GCCATTCCTGCTTCCTCGGAGCGTTCTGCCTTATTGTTTTCTTCGGATCCAGGGCCTTGATATAATCCAGCTTCTCTATAATTCCTTTTAAGTCTCCCAGTCCGTCCCCGTTTGTATCATAAAAAGATTTGGGATAAATCTGATATACAACGCTTTTCTTAAAATCCGCCATTGACTTTTCCTCCTTACTCAAACCGGATAATTGGTGTGTTTCCTGCTTCTGCATCCATTCCGGTGAAATACTGAATATTCTTAGCCTGTCCTTCCTCTGTGACGATAAATACTGTTGCCGTAGGATGTCCGGCTGCTTTGATTTTGCTCTTATCAAAGCGGATTAAAGGCTGTCCTGCCTTTACTTTGTCCCCTTCTTTTACCAACAGTTCAAATCCGTCTCCGTTCATATCTACAGTGTCTACGCCTACATGGATTAACAATTCCATTTCATTGGCAAACACCAGGCCGCAGGCATGTCCTGTATCAGCCATTACTACACCTACAGTAGCGTCTGCCGGTGCTACTACTGTATCATTTACCGGCTCAATAGCTACTCCATCTCCCATTACATGCTGGGAGAATACATCATCCGGAACATCATCTAATGGAATTACTTTTCCGCTTAAACCTGCCTTTAACTCCGTAAGAGGTTCTGTGTTTTCGGCCTTCTCTGTACTGCCTTCAACTGCTTCTGCAGCCGGAGTTTCATCTGCTAATCCAGCTACATCTTCTGCCTCTTCCCCTCTTCTCTCTGCCAGGGACAGCTTTGCTTTTCCTACAATCATTGTAAGGACAAAAGGTATTACCACCGCAATAGCCATAGCCAAAAGGAAAGGCACATAACATTCAGAGTAGATAGAAAGAATTCCCGGAAGACCGCCTACGCCGATACTTACGGCTCTTACCCCAAATCCTACGGAAACCATGGCTGCACAGGCAGAACCAATCATACCGCATATCAGAGGGAATCCGTATTTTAAGTTAACACCGAACAGAGCCGGTTCTGTTACACCCAGGTAACAAGAAATACATGCAGGAACGTTAACCTGCTGGGCTCTCTCATTTTTCTTCTGCAGAATACTCATAGCCAGCACGCTGGAACCCTGGGCAATATTGCTGAGGGCAATCATAGGCCACAGATTGGTTCCGGGAGTAGCAGAATTCTGCATAGTAGAAATCACCTGGCTGTCAATGGCATTGGTCATATGATGAAGACCAGTCATAACAATAGGTGCATACAGGAAACCAAAAAGACCTGCAAAAATAAATCTGATATTAGAAGTTAATCCTGCATAAACCACGTCTGCAATTGCATTTCCCACAGTCCAGCCGATAGGTCCTACTACCATATGGGCAATAAACACAGCCGGAACCAGGGAGCAGAAAGGTACTACAATCATACTGATAACTGCAGGGCATATTTTTCGGAAGAATTTTTCCAGATATACCAGTACAAAACCGGCCATCATGGATGCGATTACCTGGCCCTGATAACCAATCATGTCAACCTTGGCAAATCCGAAATCCCACTTAGGAATATCTGCTGCCGCTGTAGTTGCTACATCAAAACCATTTAAAAGCTGGGAAGATACTAAGGTCAGACCAAGGATAATACCTAAAATCTGGGTTGTTCCCATTTTCTTAGTGATAGACCACACAATACCTACCGGCAACAGCCAGAAAACCGCCTCACCAATAAGCCACAGGAAGCTGTCCACACCGGCCCAGAATTGAGAAATCTCAATCAGCGTCTTAGTTCCGTCTTCAAAAAGCTTAATACCATCAATTACATTCCGGAATCCCAGTACAAGACCACCGCAGATAAGTGCCGGGATAATAGGAGCAAAAATTTCTCCCAGGTTGCTCATCAATTTCTGAATCCAGTTCTGGTTGGATTTAGCCGCCTGCTTGGCCGCCTCCTTGCTGACGCCCTCAATGCCGGCGTAACCGGTAAACTCATTGTAAAAGGTAGAAACATCATTTCCGATGATTACCTGATACTGTCCTGCCTGTGTAAAAGTACCCTTTACACATTTGATTTTTTCAATTTCCTTCGCATTCGCTTTCTTTTCATCGACAAGAACAAATCTCATTCTTGTCATACAGTGAGAAACTGCCGAAATATTTTCTTTACCGCCTACAAGCTCCAGCAGCTGCTTTACCTCCTCTGTATACTTCGCCATGTTCTTACCTCCTCTTTTTTCCGAACTTGTTTGAACAAGTATAAGATAGCATACTTGTTTAAACAAGTCAACAGATATTTTCAAAATCATTGCACTTTCTTTTTTCTTGTGCTACCCTCAATATATAAGGGGATAAAGGGCCCCTGTATATTGAGGGTAGGCTGTAACCAGAAAAGATAGAAATGGGGGATTTTCGTGCAAAAATCATATGAAATCGATATGTGTACCGGACCGCTTTTCAGAAAGCTGTTGATTTTTTCTCTTCCGCTTATGATGTCCGGTATTCTTCAGCTTTTATTTAATGCAGCAGATATTGTGGTAGTGGGACGTTTTACCGGAAGCCAGGCCCTGGCAGCCGTAGGTTCCACCAGCTCTCTGATTGCTTTATTTGTCAACTTTTTTATCGGCTTCTCTATTGGCACCAATGTACTGGTTGCCAGATATTACGGGGCCAAAAACCAGCAAAATGTCCACGAAACCGTTCATACCTCTATCCTGGTAAGCATCATCAGCGGACTTGTCCTGATAATTGTAGGACTCGTTTTCGCCGTACCTATGCTGGAGCTTATGGGCACACCGGAGGATGTCCTGGACCAGGCCACTTTGTATATCCGTATTTATTTTATCGGTATGCCCTCAGTAATGCTTTACAACTTCGGTGCAGCCATTCTCCGGGCTATCGGTGATACCAGAAGACCGCTCTACTATCTGATGTCTGCAGGAATCATAAATGTAGTACTGAATCTTTTTTTCGTAATTGTCTGCCATCTGGGTGTTGCCGGCGTAGCGCTTGCCACTATTATCTCCCAGACAGTATCCGCTGTTTTAATTCTTCGCTGCCTGACAAAAATGGATGGTATCTGCCGGCTGGTATGGCGGGATTTAAAGATACACAAGGACAAGCTAAAAGCCGTACTCCGCCTGGGGCTTCCCGCCGGACTGCAGAGCTCTGTATTTTCCATTTCCAATGTATTGATACAGTCCTCCGTAAATTCCTTCGGCTCTATGGCCATGGCAGGAAACACTGCTGCCTCTAATCTGGAAAGCTTTATCTACACCTCCATGAATTCCATATACCAAGCCAATCTGAGTTTTACCAGTCAAAATGTAGGCGCCCATAAATACAATAACATCAACCGGATTCTGGTGCGCTGTATTGTGCTTGTAGTCTGCATCGGCGCTGTCATGGGAGCTTTGGCTCTGACATTCCACAGCCAGCTTCTGGGCATCTATTCCTCAGACCCGGAGGTTGCGGCCTATGGTATAAAGCGGATGGCTGTTATCTGCTCCACCTACTATCTTTGCGGCACCATGGATACCCTGGTGGGAAGCATGCGAGGTATGGGATATTCTATGCTTCCTATGCTGGTTTCTCTGGCCGGAGCCTGCGGCTTCCGTATTGTCTGGATTTTCACCATTTTTGCCTGGAATCACAGCCTGGAAAGCCTGTACATATCCTACCCTATATCCTGGGGCCTTACCGCCGCCGTTCATCTGGCCTGCTTTATTGTGCTGAAAAGGAAACATTACTCTTGACTTTCTCTATTTCTGTTTTATAATAAACCCAAGGACATGTTTAAACAAGTTTGTCACATTTTAAGAAACAGGACGTGAAGTGAATCCATGCCAAAAGCAAAATATGAAGCTATCTATAAAGATTTAAAACAAAAAATTGAGGAAGAGGACTTTTCTTATCTGGAACTGCTTCCCTCTGAAAATACTCTGATACTTAACTATGACTGTTCCCGAAACACGGTCCGCCGGGCTATCAGCAGGCTGGTAACAGACGGCTATGTGCAGACCCTTCAGGGAAAGGGTGTGAGAAATATTTTCCGCCCCATTGAGCAGACCTCTTATACTATCGGCGGAATCGAATCCTTTAAAGAATCCTCCATTCGAAACCATAAAAAAGGAGAAACCAGAGTCCTGCAGTTCATGGAACTGACTGCTGACCAGAAAATTTCAAACCGCACTGGTTTTCCCCTTGGCTCCGAATTATATTATATTCAAAGACTCCATCTTTTAGACGGAAAACCCCTGATTCTAAACCATAATTATTTTTTAAAATCTGCAGTCCCTGGCCTCACTCCGGAGATTGCCCAAAATTCCATTTACGAATATTTGGAAAAAGACCTGCACATGACCATTGTCAACAGCAAACGCATTATGACTGTGGAAAAAATCACCCAGATAGACGAAAAATATCTGGAGTTGGATGTCAATGATTATAACTGTATGGCGGTTATCAGCAGCCAGACCTTCAACAGTGACGGCATCATGTTCGAGTACACCCAGTCCCGCCATCGCCCCGACTACTTTCGCTTTCAGGACAATGCAGTGAGACGGCAGGTGGTATAGTCTTTCCTATGACAGAGGAGAATGGAACAAAAAGAAACAGCATCTGCCGGATACATGTGGATTATAATTCCCGCATCTGTATCCGGCAGCTGCCTGTGTTACATAATTGTATATAATAGCCTTTATCATTCCTAAGTGTAAAATATGCGACTTGATTTTTTCTGGTGATTTGACGCATTTTTACCCATTCATCGATAATTCCCCTTTTTCTGTGATTATCCCAAAATGGCACTTGCCCCCGTAGCAGACACCTAATAAAAATGATTATATATCTGTCCGTGTATAGAAAGTACTTTTTCCCTTCCCGTGTCTCTTAATAAAACCTTCATCAACAAGCTTTTTCAGAGAATTTTCCACGGAGGCCTTTCCAATGGAAGGTACCAGCTCCATTATTTCACTTTTTGTAAATTTCCCTATCTTTTCTTTTACGGCATTTCGAACTTGTTCTATTGCCGGAAGCCTTTCATCAACAAGACTTATCCTGTTTTCAAAATCTCAGTATCCCTTTATTTTTGCCAATGATAATTATACTCTAAGTCTGCCGTGTTAGGCGATTCTCAGAAACCTTACTCATTCCCCATCCCAAAGCTCTGCATAAGGAATTTTTTCTGTCTTATCCTTATACTCAATCTCCAGCACATCATCCTGTCCCAATTCCACTTGGGTTCCGTCGGTCCGCTGAAGGGTATGCTCATCTACAAACCGCAGGATGTAGGAATCTCCGTTCTCTATGGTCTCTCCTTCTCCGTCATAATACTGACGGATTCGAATACTGTTTTCCCCGGTTTCTTCCACTTTCAGAGAAACACCCAAAAGAGTGGGATAAAAGCCAAGACTCACATTACCGTATTGGTCCTTATCAAAAGTCATTTCTACATCTTCTGATTGGGCCACAGGATTTTCCATAGCTTTCTTGGCCAGTTCTTTCAGAGAAATTTGTTCTGTTTTATCCTCATACCGGATGGTCAGCACATCTTTATCTCCAAAGGTTTCTCCTTCTCCGTTTGTCTGCATAACCGTAGATTCGTCAAGAAAGGTGTAACCCCAATATGCTGAGGGATTGATGGACCTCTGAAAAGGCGGGATTCTCTGCTCTGTGACAACAAGGGTATTATCTTCTCCCTGCTCTACATAAAGCCTATGATTTTTATTCTTGGGTGCAAATTTAATGGTTGCAATTCCGCCCTGGGCTTCAATGGTAGTCTTAACGTCTTCCGAATCTGCAGTCCAGGTATGTACAAAGTACCACAGGCTTCCTCCAAAAAGGAAAACGCAGACCAAAACCGCCAGACCTGCTGCCTTTTGATACGCTTAAATGGGGCAATGGCTCTTTTAGTATTTTCTACTTTTTTGGGAGTCTCTACCTCTTTCTTCATTTCGTCTAAATATTCCCTGCATTCCTTACAGTCCTGTAAATGCTCCTCAATCAGCCGGTTGCTTTCCTCGCTTGTAAGACCATCAATATAGCTTGGAAATAAATCCCGGATTACTTCACATTTCATCTTACTCTTCATACCTTTCATCCTTTCATCAGTTTTTGTTTTGCACGGTAAAAAGTTACCCTGGCCCAGTTTTCATTTTTTCCAAAAATATCTCCTATTTCCTGAAAGGAAAAAGCTCCTGTAAGACGAAGCAGTACAACTTCCTTGGCCGTCTCATCCAGCAAATGAACTTTACGAAACAGCTCCATTTTTTCCTCCCGGATACAGATTTCCTCCTCAGGGCCTGCTTTGGAGGAAACAAGACTTTCTTCTAGCTCCTTGGTTCCCTTTCGTCGCCTTCTGTCTGCCTCCCTGTACCACAAATGCTTTGCAATCTGGCACAGCCAGGTAGAAACTTTACAGCTGCCGTCATACTTTCCACAACACCTTACCGCCTGATAAAAAGTCTCCTGGGTAAGCTCCTGGGCTGTATCTTCATCCCCGCACAGACTCATTAAATACTTCCACACATATTGGGCGTATTCCCTGTATATAAGGTCCATGTCCATCATTCTTGTTCCTCACCTCCCTCTCCATCCTCAACAGGGGCCGGCCTCCTGTTTCTTGATGTCATCTATATATCCGGAAAACCTCTCTTTCGTTACAGATTTTCTCAAAATTTTCAAAAATATTTTATCAGAACCAATTTATATCTGCTATATAATTTTTTACAGAAACAAAAGTGTGCTTCGCACACCCTCGCAATTCCATTTTCTTCCAAGAAGCACACTTTTGCTGCGCCGAGCGTGGTCAGCTTTAGCTGACATCTGCCTTTCATGCGAGTGCGCATCGCCGTGCGTTCCTGCCCGGAGGGCTTTTTGTTCTTCTATAGGAAATTCAAAAGAATTTCCTATAGAAGAACAAAAAGGTTCTGAAGCAAAACTGGTTTTCACAGCTTCACTTCAAAACCTTCTTTTCACATGTAAACCTATAGTACAATCCCCAGAACTTCAAAAAGAATTCCCCAGAACACACTGATTCCATATAAGATTCCTATAATTCCCAGGTTTTCTTTGGCTCTCCGGTTAGTCCTGCACAGAACCAGAATTCCCACTCCGCTTCCGGCCAGAAGTCCGGCCAGCATCTGTCCCCCGGCCAGAAGTCCTTCCAGATACATCTGTGTGATAATCACAGACCCGGCACAGTTAGGAATCATTCCCACAAGTCCAGCCAGAAACACTCCAAGCACAGGCTGATTAATGATAAAAGAGCCAATCTGCTCCTCTCCCACAACCTCCACTAAAAATCCGATAACCAGAGTAATCAGAAAAATAAAAAGGGCTATCTGAAGGGAATATATCAATGCAGATTTAAGAATACTGCCTTCCTCACAATGGCAATGCTCATGCTCACACAAGTCATGAATATCCTTCTCATGATGTTCCCGGTGAATATGATGGTGTTCCTCATGCATTCTTCGCCTCCTGCCCCCGGCTTTCCACAGACCGTCCAGCGCAAATCCGGATACTGTACCAATCAGGATTTTCAGTGCCAGCAGCTTCAAAATCACCGCTGCATCTACGGATTCTGAAATAAAAATAGGAAGCATTTCATCTGAGGTAGATAAAAGCACGGCCATCAAAGTTCCTACGGAAATAACGCCTCCCGCATAGAAACTGGAAGCTGCCGCTGAAAAGCCACACTGGGGAAATACCCCTGCGATTCCCCCGATTAAAGGTCCCAGCCTTCCGGCCTTTTGAATCATTTGCTGAGACGCCTCCTTTGTTTTATGCTCCAGATACTCCATCAAAAGATAGGTCAGGAACAAAAAAGGCAGCAGCTTTAACGTATCCTCAAAAGCGTGGACCAAAACATGCATAATAAATTCTGTCATATGAGACTCCTTTCCACAGTCTGAATGACTCAAAAAGCAAATCTACACCTACGAATTTACAATGTAACACAAATCAGAGGAAAACACAAGGAAAAAAGTTTGTTTCCTGCAAGCATGCGTAACAGTTCAGCCTTTCTGAACCGTTACAGGCAAAATCCATGCAAAATCGCCTATGGCGATGGGATTTTGCCTCCTGAATCATGTTCTTACGGTCAGCGCAGCAAGTGCGCAGACCTAGGCTGAACTGTTGCAAGCATGCTTTCGACAGATTCTCGGTATTCCAACCCCATAGCTAAATAGTCATATCTGAATTTCTTCTCTTCATGAAAGCAGCGCTAGACTCTGTCAGCAGCCTCCTGCAATTTCACAATCAGCTCTTCAATCTCAGCGGTACTCATTCCCATAAAGCTTCTCAGGGAACGGAGGGGTGAATTTTCCATCATCTTCAGAGACATTTCCGGACTGATAGCCTCTGAAGCAGCGTCTCCCTCTACGCTTTCCTGACTTCCACCCATATGCTCCATAAGGTCACTGGTCATACCCTGGATAATTTCCTTAGTTCCGGGATTCTCCAAAAGCTCACTGATAGTTGTATTCATATGCACATGGAATGGAAGTCTTCCGGAAGCAGTCAAATGCAGCTTCTCTTTCAAACGAATGTCTCTGGAGGATGCGCCTACCAGAATTTCGTATTCTCCTGTAGCTGCATACCAGTCATGGATTTCCGTGCAGTACCAGGCGAAGCTTCTCTTATCCAGCTCCATTTCCACAGTCTTCTCCTCCTGGGGCTGAAGTTCAACCTTAACGAAATTCTTCAATTCCTTTACCGGGCGGCTGGCTGCGCCGGTTTTGTCTGCCACATAAAGCTGTACGATTTCCTTTCCGGCTCTGTCTCCGGTATTCTTTACCTTCAGAGAAACCTTTACCGTATCTGTATCCTTTATGTCATAGGAGGAAAGCTTCAAATCACTATATGCAAAGGAGGTATAGCTAAGTCCGTAACCAAAAGGATAGCGTACGGCCATATCCTTCGTATCATAGTAACGGTATCCTACAAACACACCTTCCTTATACTCCACAGTTTTTCCGTCTCCCGGGAAATTTAAATAGGAAGGGTTGTCCTCCAGCTTATAAGGAATTGTCTCTGCCAGCTTACCACAGGGATTGGCGTCTCCGAAAAGAAGTGCAACCTCTGCATCTCCTACAGCCTGTCCCGCCAGATAAGCCTCCAGAATTCCTTCCACCTGGTCTGCCCACGGCATTTCTACCGGAGAACCGTTATGGAGTACCACAACCACATGTTTCTGCACCTTTGCAATCTCAGAAATCAGAGTATTCTGACAGTCAGGCATTCTCATATGGCTTCTATCGTAGCCTTCTGACTCAAAAGCATCCGGAAGGCCGGCAAAAACAACTGCAATATCTGCCTCGCTGGCTGTCTTTACCGCCTGGTCCAGCAGTTCCTTATCAATCCTATCCTCTTTTATATCATAGCCCTGGGCATAAGTAACCTGGGCCACATCCTTCACTGCATCCAGAGCGCTGCTTACCTTAAAAGAATTGATATGAGAGCTTCCGCCGCCCTGGTATCTGGGATTCTGGGCAAATTTTCCGATAAAGACAATTTTCTTTCCTTCTTTAGGGAGAGGAAGAATTCCCTCATTTTTCAGAAGTACCATAGACTCTGCTGCCACTTTGGCTGCCAGTTTGTGGTCTTCCTCCAAATCGAATTTGCCTTCCTGGCGTCCGTCTGTATATTTAAAAATAATATTCAGAATACGTTCAACGGCTGTATCCAGCACCTCTTCCGGCAGACTGCCGTCCTTTACTGCCTCCACAATCTCCTTATCTGTGTTTCCGCCGCTTCCCGGCATTTCCAGCTCCAGCCCTGCTTTTAAGCCCTTTACTCTTTCGTTGACTGCGCCCCAGTCAGACATCACATAGCCTTCAAATCCCCATTCATCTCTTAAAATCTCTGTGAGAAGATAGTGATTCTCAGAGGCAAACTCGCCATTGATTTTATTATAAGAACACATAACCGTATCCGGCTTGCCTTCTTTAATAGCAGTTTCAAAAGCTCCCAGATAAATTTCCCGGAAAGTACGCTCATCAATCTCTGAAGAGGACGACATTCTTCTGTGTTCCTGGTTGTTGGCCGCAAAATGTTTGATAGAAGTTCCCACATTTTTAGACTGTACTCCTTTGATGTGGAAAGCCGCCATCTGGGAAGCCAGATATGGGTCTTCAGAGAAATATTCAAAGTTTCTTCCGCAAAGAGGAGAACGCTTGATATTCACTGCCGGTCCCAGGATAACAGATAAGTTCTCTGCCTGGCACTCATCTCCTATTCTCTCTCCCATTTCCTGCAGTAAATCTCTGTCAAATGAGCAGGCGGTAACGCAGGCCGTGGGGAAGCATACAGCTTTAATACTTTCGTTCAGCCCCAAGTGGTCCGCATCCTGAGCCTGCTTTCTCAGTCCGTGAGGGCCGTCGCTTACCATGACCTCCGGAATTCCCAGTCTTTCCACGCTTTTCAAATGCCAGAAATCCTTACCAGAACACATACCGGCTTTCTCTTCCAGGGTCATCTGCTTTACCAGTGCTTTTAAGTCTCTTTTCATTATTTTTTTCGCTCCTTTACTAAATCTCGATATGTTAAACTTAACAGATTTATGAGAAAAAAAATATTATAATTTTGCTGTTTTTACTATGATTCTGCTGTTACTTTCTGGTATAATAAATGAAAAAAGAAGGCCCAAGGAGGGTATCTATGGCTGCTTTTTCAACGGATAATTTTGACTATTTAGATAAAAAGACCAAACAGATTCTTATTGCCACCAGAGAATCTTTTGTCCCCCACATTCCTTATGAATATGAAAAAAACTGGCTGGAAGCCGTGCGCATGGGAGATTTGGAATTAGCAAAAAAAGCCATGAAACGGATGGACCAGGGAGGAAAGGAGGGCACCCTTTCCGAAAATCCTCTGCGCCAGGCACAGATTATTTTTATATCCTTTATCACCCAGATTACACGAGCCGCCATGGATTCCTCTGTAGCAGAGGATTTGGCCTATGCCATGAGCGACAGTTACATACAGGCCTCAGAAGCCTGCACCAGCCTCAGCCAGATAGACACTTTGAAAAACAGGGCGCTGCGGGATTTTGTAAATGCCGTAAAGCACCAGAAGGACTCTCCCCCTTATTGCAGGGCAGTCCGCAGGGCCATAAACTATATTCATAGCCATATGCACCAGAAAATTACTCTCCAGGAGCTGTCTCAGGCTGCCCAGCTTAGCCCCGGCCGCTTCTCCCACCTGTTTCGGGAAGAGACAGGCATAAGTCCTCTAAGCTATGTACAAAAAGAAAAAATCCAGACTGCCAAAACCATGCTGCTGTATTCCGGACACCGTATTTCAGAAATCAGCACATCCCTGGGATTCTCCAATGAAAGCCACTTTATCAAAACCTTCCGCCAATATACAGGAAAGACCCCCGGTCAATACCGGAAGTCCCAAATCCACAGCAAGGCTGATGTCCCCTAACTTTAAAGAATCCCGGTTTCCGAAGGTTATTTTCCTTCGGAAACCGGGATTTTTCTATTCTGTGCTTGTATCAGACATTCTTAATTTTCCCCAGTTCCTTAGCAAGTCTTTCCTTTTCCTGCTGGGAAAGGTCCGTATTTCTTAGAATCTCTGCAAAGGGCCGGTTGTCTGACATCAGGCAGAAGCCTTCCATTCCCATTTTTCCTGTAATTTCAAAAGCAGCCGGACCAATGCTCCTGGCCACTTCTTCCCTGTGTTCTTCCAGCCAGGCCAAAAACGGCAGCATAATCGGTTCAGCCTCTTTCTTCTTCCGCAGATACCCGAAGGTACAGTCCAAAGAAAGATACTCTTCAAAATCCCCGGACACATGAGCCGGGCAGGCGGGTTTCGTCAGCTCTAGGTTACCAAAGTTTCCAAATATGTCTCGCAGCCAGGCCACGCTGTCCTCCACCCAATTCTGGGCTCTGCTGCATATAAGGGTGTCCTTATACTGAACCGAGGTATCTGCCGTGGAAAATCCATGAGGTCCGTGGCTATAGATATGGCTCTCAAAAGAAATGCCCTGGGCCGCCAGCGCCCCTATAAACGCAATAGAATTTTCTATTGGCACCACTCTGTCGTCTCTGGTGGCAAATACAAAGCAGGGGCAAGTCTTCCTGTCTACTGCAGACACTACATCCGGCGCCGTACTTTGACAGTTCTGAATATCCTGGCCTCTGGTTACCGCATAGCCCAGAATAGCGGCGTTAGGCTTTTCCTTAGCCATAGTGGCAGCACAGCCGGCCAGGTGGCCTCCTGCAGAGAATCCCAGCACGGCAATTTTATTTTTGTACAGGTTCCACTTTTCCTCATTCTGCCGGATAAAAGCCATAGCCTGTTCATAATCCTCCAGAGGATTCGGCCAGGTGCCATGTTCCTTTACAGAATACCGGAGTATGAATACCTGAAATCCGGCCTTTAAGAATCCCATGGCCGCCGGGTCTGCCTCCCTATCTGAGCAATACTGATAGCCGCCTCCCGGCAGAATCAGGATTCCCGGCCTTTTGGCAATATAATCAAAAGGTCCTCCTACCTGCTGTATGTAGGCCGTAAGGCTAACCTGACGCTCTTCATTTAAAACAATGTTCTCTACTATCATCTGTCCGTCTCCTGTTGTTCCGTTTATTTTTCCAGCATAATCCAAGGAATTGCATTCCCTCTGTTCTATTTCAGTCGGTCATTTTTTGCGGACAGTTCATACATGCTATCCTTTTCTGTTCTCTG
>NHCFR01400__coassemble_1353_pt1 | contig 12649 bp, 14 predicted proteins | sample NHCFR01400__metabat2_high_PE_048 | metagenome-assembled genome bin NHCFR01400
CTACAGTGGGAAGAAAGAACCGGTGGGAGTAGTATACCGCCGCATCTCTGATGAATTTTTAGACCCCATGACGTTTAACCGGGAGTCTCTTATTGGCATTCCCCATGTGTATGACATTTATCGGAAGGGAAATGTTGCTCTTATGAATGCACCTGGCAACGGTGTGGCTGATGATAAGGGAATCTATTACTTTGTCCCCAAAATGATTCGTTACTATCTGAATGAGGAACCGATTCTTCAAAATGCTCCTACATATCTGCCTTACTATAAAGAGGATATGAAATATGTTCTGGAACACTTTGATGATATGGTTTTGAAGGATGTAGCAGAGGCCGGCGGCTATGGCGTTGTATTTGCTGAGAAAATGACGGCAAAAGAAAAGGAAGATTTTATAGAGCTGCTGAAACAGGAACCAAGACGGTTTATCGCACAGGAAGTCATTGATTTCCTGGATATTGAAATCATAGAGCGCAGCGGCACTGTGCCAAGAAAAGCAGACCTTCGTGCCTTTGTGCTGATAGCTGATGAGCCTATGGTTTGGAAAAGCGGCCTTACCAGATTTTCCAGAAATCCAGATTCTTTTATCGTCAATTCATCACAGGGAGGAGGATTTAAAGACACATGGGTATTATCTCGATAGAAAACACAGACCACCTTTATTGGCTGGGCAGATATATAGAGCGGGTTGGAACCACCATTGAGTTATTTGCAGAAAATTATGATTATACGCTGGACAGCGGTATCGGCAGATATGATGAATTCTGTCAAAAACTGGATATTCCTAATATATATACTTCCAGAGAACATTTTATCAAAGAATATTGTTTCGGTTCTGAAGACCCTAATTCCATATGGTCTAATTTAATGCGTGCCTATGACAATGCTGTCGTACTCCGGGAGGAAATCAGCAGCGAAGCACTTTCTTATATCCAGCTTGCAGTATATGCTCTGAACAAGGCGAGAGAGTCAACTTCCCCTATGATTGAGCTGCAGGAGGTAGTAGATAATCTTCTTGCTTTTTGGGGACTGACAGATGACTGTATTGATGATGAAAACACAAGGAACATTATTAAGATAGGAAAACGTGTAGAACGGTTAGACCTGTATGCCCGACTGCATATGCCACGAACAGAAATGCTGCGGGCAGTACACCGGCTGGCAGGCCGGATTGTCCGTACAAATTTAAGCTATAACACCAGCCGGCTGGCAGAACTGCATACCCTGGCAGAGGCTGAAGACATCGACTATCGGAAAATAGTAACCGCAGTAGAAAATTTGTTGGAGGAGTGACCTTTCATGAAACAGCTTCATTTTGAATATGACATGACTCTGGCATTTGATTCTCTGGTGGAAAAACACCGGTTTACGCTGAAATGCTTTCCTCATACAGATGAAAGGCAGGAAATAAGCCAGCTTCATGTAGAAGTGTTTCCAAACGAGTTCTTGTGCAATGCACAGGATTCCTTTGGCAATTCCTGCATTTACGGATATGCAGAAGGACAGCATGACCATTTTTCTGTTCATGTGACAGGACATGCTAAGACGGGACTGGCCTCATATGAAACAGCGGAAGACATTCCAAACATCAGTATGTACAAATATCAGACACCTTATACCAAGCCAGGAGATTGCTTAAAAGCATACCGGCAGCAATTTGCATGGAAGGAAGAGACAACAGCCCTTGACAAAGCGCTGGTCTTTATGAAACAGCTATATCAGGACTTCCACTATGAACAGGGTGTCACAAATATTTCGACAACTGCAGAAGAAGCCCTCGTTTTGGGAAAAGGCGTCTGCCAGGACTACTCTCATATCATGTTATCTTTATGCCGCATGGAACGGATACCTTCCCGCTACGTGGTGGGCATGCTGATGGGAGAAGGGCTCAGCCATGCGTGGGTAGAAATATGCAGCGGCGGCCGCTGGATTGCGCTGGACCCAACGAATAACCTTGTAGTCGATACACAGCATATCAAAATTTCTTCCGGCAGAGATTATCAGGACTGCATTATTAATCAGGGCGTGTTTACCGGATTTGCCTCCCAGACCCAGGAGATACAGGTATCTGTAAAAGAAATCATCCTCAAACCATGAGATTTTTGCCCCTAGGAATAAATAAAGGAAGCCGATGGAGAACACCGAAGGAGAATCCAATAACAACTACGGATTTATAGATATGATTTAATCAGGTTGGGGAATTAAATGCCAGGAATTGACAAAAAGCTCTTGATAAGAAGAAAGATTGTACAGTATAATGTCTCTATCAATTCAAAGGAAAGGAGGCTGACTGGAATGGCGGCAGAAGGCACAAGATTGGCAAGCAAGCAAGCAAGCAAGCAAGCAAGCAAGCAAGCATAGTATAATTGTGCCCTTTTTTCCTGTCAAGCTGAATTTCATACAAACTATAAGGCATATTCTGTCCAAATTTACGGATGGAATATGCCTTTTTGTTTTGCGGATTGAAACAAACACAAAAGAAAGGAGATGTTGAAAATAAAAAAGAAAATTTTTGTGTGCATACTTTCATTTCTATTGATAACTGGTCTTATATCTGTGCCGGTGTTTGCACTATCTGTAGGAAACAGTGGTGTCATATCTGGAATGACATGGGATTCCGATATTACATTAACGGGAAAGGGAGTCATCCTTGGCGGCACTTTTAAGCAGACCATATATCATTCTGGCCTTATCGCTGGCGGAAGCTTTCCCGAAGGAAGTACAATCATATCAAATCCTGGTGCAGATTTTGGTTTGAAATTGGAAATTGAAAACTTAACTACTACGGAGTTAAGCTATACAGGAACTGAAGATTACACTCATAATAATGGGGTGTATGACAATGGGATATACTCCCGTAATGGGGTTAGTTATCTGGTTATGCCTGTTAACACAGCGTATTCGTTTACACTGTCCCCTGGTTCAGGATATTATTTGCCGGATACCATTACCATCACGAAAAATAATGTGGCTTTGACTGCCGGAACAGATTATACATACGATTCAAGCACAGGAGAAGTACGTATCAATGCCGGGCAAATTAACTATCCTATGGTATTGACTGCCAGTGCATCCGCCCATCAGCATATTTACGAAGAGGAGGTCGTTTCTGACGCTTATAAAGCTGCTGATGCCACCTGCGACACTGCCGCCGCCTATTATTACTCTTGTACTTGCGGCAAAGCAGGAACCGAAACCTTTTACGATGGTGAGCCTCTCGGTCATGACTGGGGAGAACCCAACTGGCAATGGACCAATGACGGAACCACCGCAGCCGTAACTTTTACCTGCCAGCGTGATAACACACATACGCAAAGTCCTTCAGTAAATATAGAGAGCACCACCACTGACCCGGATTGTACCAAAGATGGGCAGACGCTCTATACAGCAAGCGCAATCCTGGACGGAACAACATACACCAGTACAAATACGGTAAAAATCAGTATGCTGGGGCATACCGGAGGAACTGCCACCTGTCACAGTCAAAAGATTTGCGAACGCTGTCTGACTGGCTACGGTGAATTAAATCCTGAAAACCATGAGGGAGAAACGGAAATCAGGAACCGCACAGAGGCTTCCTGTACGGAAAAAGGATATTCCGGTGACACCTATTGTTTGGGCTGCGATACAAAAATTGCCGACGGAACTGAGATTGATGTCCTTGGACACGATAGCGAAACCGTCGCAGCTAAAGCGGCCACTTGTAGAGAAGCAGGAAATATCTCTTACTGGCACTGCAAAACCTGTGATAAGTATTTCAGCAATAAGGAGTGTACGGAGGAAATCACACAGGAAGATACCCTCATTCCCGCAACAGGACATAGGGAAATCGAAGCCATCAGCGCCAAAGAAGCTACCTGCACTGGCACAGGAAATCCCCCTTACTGGCACTGCAAAACCTGTGATACGTATTTCAGCAATAAGGAGTGTACGGAGGAAATCACACAGGAAGATACCCTCATTTCCGCAACAGGACATGAGAAAGCAGAAATCACCGGTGCTAAAGAAGCCTCCTGCACAGCAGAGGGTTATACTGGAGATAAAATATGTACGATTTGTAAAGAAGTGATTGAAAAAGGGACTATTACCAAAAAGAAAGCCCATACTTACAAAGAGGGCAAGTGTACGGTATGTGGCACAGCGGACCCGAATTACAAAGCATCGGATTCAAAAAAACAGTCAGCGACAACCGTAACTGGAAGCTCAGTAGATTCGAATAAGACGAACAACAGCAATACTAACTCTCCGCAAACCGGGGACAATACGCAAGCTGTTCTCTGGGTGGTGTTAATGGCAGGCGCTATTTTTGTTATCGCAGGAAGTCTTATCGTATATAAGAAAAAACAGTAAATCTCAGACAAGGCAGTGACCTGAGTTTCTCCCAGGCCATTGCCTTGTTCATGTTTTCATTGTTCACTGACAGACTTTTCTTTTTGGGAAATTTATAGCGCTAAGCCCGCCGCTGTTCCAATGCCATCCCAATCAGCCGGTTTGTCTGGTCGGCCATGAACAAAGGAATATTCAGAACATCATCATCTAACTTCAAATTGTCCAGAGAAAATCTAACACGCAGTTTGACCTGATTCGAAAATAGTTCCTTGAATTTTTTCAGGCTCTTGCTGGCAATGTTGGTTTCGGATTTGACTTCTACAGGGAAAATATCATTCTCTCGCTGAATAAGAAAATCCACTTCATAAGGGGGATTATTCTGGCTCCAGTATCGTGGAACCACTTCAAACTGGGTAATCAAAGTCTGCAGCACAAAATTCTCTGTCAGTGCTCCCTTAAATTCTGTGAATAAGCGATTTCCTTCTCCAAAGGCCGTAGGAGCTAACTGAGCCAATCGGCGGAGCAGTCCTACATCTGCCAAATAAATCTTAAATGCAGAAAGGTCATCATAGGCTGCCACCGGCAGACCTGGAGCCGTACTGCGGTAAATCTTATGCACCAGTCGTGCGTCGACAAGCCACTGCAGGGCATCCTCATATTCACGTGCCCTTGCTCCTTCTTTTACAACTTTGTAAAGAAACTTCTTATTTTCCCTTGCCAGCTGAGAGGGTATAGATTTCCAAATCATAGAAATCTTAGGATATTCACTGATGTTAGGGTGCTTAGCAAAATCACGTTCATAAGCATCAATAATTCCGGACAAGGCTTCCTGCATGGCAGAAACGTCTCTTGCTTCCGTCCACATCAGCACAGGTTCCGGCATACCTCCGGTGACATAGTACATTTTCAATTTCTCATAAAGAGGATTGAAAAAAGCTTCTGGAATCGGTTCAATGACATCTACGTTTTCCAAATACCTGGCAAGATTTTCATCACCATTGGCAAGGAGAAATTCTGTGAAGGTCATTGGCTCAATCTGCATAAAGTTTACCTTGCCAACAGGAAAGGAAGATGGTTTTGCTAATGCAATTCCCAGCAGGGAACCAGCGCAGGCAATGTGATACTGAGGAGCATTTTCGCAGAAATATTTCATCGAGTTTATAACCTTTGGGCAGTCCTGTACCTCGTCAAAAATAATAAGTGTCTTTTCTGGAACAATTTTTTGGCCGCTGGCCAGCATTAAATTTTGCAGAAGACGATTTACATCCTTGGTGGTTTCAAAAAATTGTTTGTACTCTTCATTCTCGTCAAAATTAAAGTACGCTGTATTTTCATAATAGCGGCTTCCAAATTCTTTAAGAATCCAGGTCTTTCCCACCTGTCGTACCCCTTTTAAGATTAGCGGTTTGCGGTAGGGAGATGCTTTCCAATCTAACAGCTTATCTAATATCAATCGCTCCATAGATACACTTCCTCACATTTTTATTATGTTTTTTGTGTTTCATAATCACACTTTTATTATATTATATGTGTAAAACTTTAAAAATACAACTCCCATCTCATAATTTTACATATTTCTGTGAGAAACATCACACTTTTCTATCCATTTGCGGACAACAAGAGCAAATTTCCCCTTGGTTGACTTTTTCTACCTAAAATTGAATTCTCTTCCATTGTTTCCTTTTTGAAAACCAAGTAAAATGTACTCAGAAAACAAAGAAAAGAGGTGTTTATTCATGAAAGAAATCCATCTGGGTCAAATTCTGGGGGAACACCGCCGGAAGCAAAAGGTAACTCAGGAAGAACTGGCCTGTTTTCTGGGGGTCTCTAAAGCGGCTGTTTCCAAATGGGAAACCGAAACCGTCTATCCGGATATCCTGATGCTTCCCAAACTGGCTTCTTTTTTCGATATTACCATAGATGAACTGCTGGGCTATGACCCTCAGCTTACCCCGGAGGAAATCTGCCGGATTCACAACAGCCTGGCAAAGGAGTTCGCAGACCAGCCCTTCTTTCAGGTCCTGGAGCATTGCCGGGAATATATAAGGAAATACAGTTCCTGCTGGCCCTTTCTTTTTCAGGCCGCTTCCCTTTTCATTAACCATATTGCTCTGTGTTCCTCTCCTGAAGAAACCCAGGCTTTGACTAAGGAAGCCCTGGAGCTTTTCAGAAAAGTAAAGACCCAGTCCCAGGACCCGAATCTGTGCAATAATGCCCTGCAAATGGAAGCCTACTGCCTGCTGCTTTTGAACCGTCCCGAAGAAGTCCTGGACCTGCTCTCTGAAATGCCCTCTGTTACTGGCCCTTTCGAGCCTCTTCTTTCCTCTGCCTGGCAGATGACTGGCAATATGAAAGAGGCAAAACGTGTTTTGCCGATTGGAATTTATAAAGATATGCTGTCTGTAATCAATCAGCTGCTCCCCTACATTCGCCTTTGCACAGATGATGCAGAGGCCCTGTTAGAAAGCTGCCGCCGCTTAAAAGGCTTTTGCTCTTTGTTTCATCTGAAAACCCTCCATCCGGGAATTTTTCTTTCCTGTCTTCTCACCATGGCTCAGGAGCTTCTTATTATCGGAGAAGAGGACCAGTGTCTGGAGCTTCTGGATGAGTATACATCACTGGCTGCCGGGGAAATTTATCCTTTAAAGCTCCATGGGGATGACTATTTCTCTTTCATTGACAGTTGGTTTGAAAAGACTTCTTCCTTAGGGGATTATCCCCCCCAGAGATGAAGCTGTGATTCGCCGCAGTATTACCCAGGCTCTGACAGAGAATCCAGCCCTCAAAAGTCTGGAAAAGGAGCCAAAATTTCTGGAAATGGTTGAGAAATTAAAAGAAAAAGAACAGGAGGTGCACAGATATGGAAACAATTCTTCTAAATAATCTGTCCAAAACTTATCCTGGGGGAAAGGAAGCCCTCCGGCATATGAGTCTTTCCCTGGGAACCGGTGAAGTCTTCGGTTTCCTGGGGCCAAACGGCGCTGGAAAAACCACGACTGTAAAGCTTTTAAATGGGATTCTCACTCCTACGGAAGGCTTCTGCCGGGTACTGGGAAATGACCCGGCGAAAAACCCGGAAAAGACTCATGGCCTTACAGGAGTAGTCACAGAGCACGCTCAGATGTACAATCACCTCACCGGACTGGACAATCTGCTTTTTTATGCTTCTGTTTTCAATATCCCTGCCCAGGAAGGAAAAAACGGGCCCTGGCTCTTCTGGAACGGCTGGGCCTTGCCCAAGCCAGAAATCAAAAGCTGGCCTCCTATTCTACAGGTATGCGGCAAAGACTTTCCCTGGCCCGCTCTTTAATCCACCGGCCTAAGGTTCTCTTTTTAGATGAGCCTACTTCCGGATTGGACCCGGAAAGCGCCCAGAATGTCAACAGTCTAATCCGGGATTTAGCCAGAGAAGAAGGGACTACGGTTTTCCTCTGCACCCACCAGCTTCGCTATGCCCAGGAACTCTGCACACGATATGGGCTCATTGAAGAAGGACGGCTTTTAGCTCTTGGAACCCTGGAAGAACTTCGGGCCAGAGTATGTCAGGGAGCTCTCCTGAAAATCCGGGCCTCCCATATGCCAAAATCCTGTCTTTCCCTGTATCCTTCTCTTCACAGCACCAATGGATGGGATTATGAAATGCAGATTGCTTCAGAAGAAGAGATACCGAAAATTCTCCGGCAGATGATAGAAAATGGAGGAGAGCTCTATTCTGCAGGGACAAAATTTCCAAGTCTTGAAGATATTTATTTTACCCTGACTGCAAAGGAGGAAAGAACATGAATCAGGCTATGCTTGCCATTATAAAAAAAGATTTTCGCAGTATCACCGCTAACCGGCGGCTCTTTGTATCTCTTTTAGTAGTACCTTTATGTCTGATAATCGTTATGCCCAGCATTTTTATGCTGACAGCCCATATGGCCCCCAATGATTCAGACCTCCAGGCTATGCTGGAGCTTGTTCCTCAATCCTCCTGGTCCGGCAGCGCAGAACAGACCCTTATGGATTTAGTCTTTAATTACATCCTTCCGGTATTTTTCCTGATAATTCCTATTATGGCTTCCTCCATTATGGCCGCCAGCTCCTTTGTAGGAGAGAAAGAAAAGCATACCCTGGAAACCCTGCTCTACGCACCTTTGACCTTAAATCAGATATTCCGCTCCAAGGTCATGGCTTCTTTTCTCCTGAGTATGCTGGTATCCCTGCTGTCTTTTGTATCCATGATTCTTGTAGTGGAGACAGAGGCCTTCTTCCTGATGGGAGCTCTTCTTATTCCAAAGCTGAACTGGCTGATTATCCTCCTGCTCCTGTCTCCTGGAGTCTCTATGATTGCAGTAACCTTAATTGTAAGAGTCTCCGCCAAAGCTCAAAGCATGGAAGAATCCCAGCAAAGCGCCGTTTTCCTGATTCTACCCCTTGTTCTGCTTATTGCAGGGCAATTTTCAGGAGTTATGCTTTTAAGCCCTCTGCTTCTTTTGGCATTGAGCCTGGTCTGCGGAGTTATTGCCTGGCTGCTTCTGAAAAAATCCATGAAGAGATTTTCTTATGAGCTGCTTTTGTAAATACCACATTGCTCTTGTACAGATTTTTCCTTTAGTATTTACTTAAAACTTCCGTCATATTTTCCTTGTTTCTTTAATATGCTATAAAAAGAAATGCAGGAGGTGCAGCCATGAGTTCAAAAACAAAAATTGTCGTTTTACATATGAAAGAAGTCGTCTACACCGGAATTTTCGTAGCCCTCGCCATTGTACTGGCTGTTCTGCTCTTTTTGATGTTCGGGAAAGACAAAGATGCGGACACAGCAAGCGCCCAGGCCGTCTATCACGCCGGGGTCTACACCAGTCCCATTACCTTGAACGACAATACCTTTGATGTGGAAGTTACGGTGGACGAAAACCACATCAATTCCATCTCCCTGGTGAATCTCAGTGAGACCACCACCGCTATGTATCCTCTGATGGAGCCGGCCCTGGATGCCCTCTCTCAGCAGATATGCGATACCCAGTCCACAGAAAACATCACCTATTCCGAGGAAAACAAGTATACCTCCATGCTGCTGTTAGACGCTATCAATGACGCACTGGATAAGGCCAAAGCAGAGTAAACCGACTCCTGCTGCACAAAAATCCGGCACAGCCGGGGATTTCTCCCTGAAGCTTTGCCGGATTTTTTGAATCATCCTTTTCAAATTTTACAATTCAAAAACTGTCAGGCAGGGCCAAAGATGATTCTGTGTCTGTTATTTCACAGGAAATACTACGGCCACCGTACTTAATTTTTAATTTAGGCTCTTCCTCTCCGGTCCAAGTAACCAGTAATAACGTGTTTCCTCCGCTGCCGCTGGCCTCCTGAACATTCAGCTGTATGGTATTGCCGAATATACTTGCATAGTGCCCCAGAGAAATTTCCGGCATATCCGGAAGGCAGGGCATATAAATCAAATACTGTACCTGTGTCTGTCCTTCTTCCAGATTTGGGGTGGGATTGTCCGCCTGCGTCTCTATTTTATTCCCTTCCCGTTTCTCTAACTTCCCCTTATTCGGCTGCCCGTTATTCTGCTGCCCGGTTTCCTGTTCTGCCGAAACATCCTGTTCATAGGCAGTTTCATTCCGCAGCACATAGGCTTTCTGAAGGTCTTCCCCACAGTTCTCCAGCCATTGTTCAATCTGAGGGTCTTTCACCGCCTTCAGATATTCATCGGCAGATAGTGAAGTTGTTCCCAATCCCCCTGAAGAGGAGGTAAAGGCCATAAAAGAAAACAGGACAATTCCAATAAACAGCACCGGAATCAGAATAACAACAAGTAAGATTCGTCCCAGCATTTTATCCTTTTTCCTCACCGGGCTGGAAACACTGTCATCCTCTTTTGGCAGAGGTGTTCCGCAGCCGGGGCAGACCTTCCATTCCTTCTCCACAGGCCCGGAACAGTTGGGACAGAGAGCCTTTAATTTTTGTCCGCAGTTTGGGCAGGAAACATACTGCCGGGTAACCGTTTCTCCGCAGTTGGGACATTCCAAATCCGAATAACTGCCCCGCACAAGAAGATAAATAATAAACCCTATAAGGGCCGGAGCTAAAACCGCAATCAACGTCCAAAGAACCGGACTCATCCCTCTTTTTTTTGCATCTTTGTAAACATAAACACCTATCAGCACCGGAATACTTATCAGTATCACCAGGTAAATCATGAATACAACAGTCATTACAAGCATTTTCCATCAACCTCCTTTTCAAAAAGACTCCTGCTTTGCAAGATTCCCCGCCTGCTGCAGGTCACTTTAGCGACATAACTCCTCTCCAACCCAGTGCGCTCCCGCCCCTCCTAAGTTTGTAGGTCAGTACAAGCAGGCCTGCCCTCTGAACCTTCCCAGGCCGGGGCTTTCAGTGTAAAGGCAATAACTATCACCAGGCTTCCAGCTATGGAAACACATACATACAGCAGGCAGACTGTGGAGAATAGAGGGTTCGTCTCATATAGCGGAAGCGCTATCAGCAGGATAGAAATCATGATAAAAAAACTGCCGATAACAAGAAGGATTGCGGCCTTCTTTGCTCTCCGCTTTTCCAGCTCCTGCCGCAGCATCTGTTCATTAACAGCAGGAGGAATCTTGTCTTCAAAATGGTATATCTGTCTCATTACTTAAGGCCTCCTTTAACAGTTTCCGGGCTTTATTCAGCCGGGATTTTACCGTTCCCACAGGAATACCCAGACCCCCGGCAGCAGACCCTATATCCATGTCCTGAAAATAAAAAAGTATCACCGTAACTCTCAGCTTCTCCGGCAGGCGGTCAATAGCCCTGTACAGAACTGAGTAATCCTCTTTCTCCTCCTGGCTGGCAGGAAATCCGGCAAACACAGCCTCCTTTTCTTCTGTACTGGCAAAGCCATCAAAAACCGGGGACCTTATCCTGCGCCTCAGCGTGTTCCGGTAAGTATTCACACAAATTTTCGTAAGCCAGGGCTCAAAGGGTTTTGTGTCATCATACTTTTCTATATTTTTTACAACCTTCAGCCAGGTTTCCTGATATAAATCCTCTGCATCAAAAACGGAAGCACAAAGAGTCAGGCAAAGCCCATACAGCCGTCTTCCATATTGTTGTATATACTGGTCAATCAATCTTTGCGCCTCCTTTCATATACAGATACAATCCGCAGGAAAAAAAGGTTCATTTTGAAGTGTATTTTCTTAAAAATTATAGCATATCCTTGTCCAGAAAGGGGCCTTTTGCTCACAGAACAGCCTTATGTAAATCCTTTTACAGTCCAAAACGGCCCGAAGCGGTATAAATAACCCTTGATTTCTCCAAAAACTGCTGGAAGTATCCTATCTTAATCCTGTATAATAAAAATATCACGTTTTGAGGGATTTTATAAAATTGGTACTTATAGCTTAGTGAGGTAAAAAATGGAAAATAAAGAACTGATATTTGAAAAGATGTATGAAAAGGACATAGAGAATCTTGTTCCAATCATGAAAAGAGCCTTTGACTATGATACACAAATACATTTAGGCCAGGAGACTGGAGGCCCGACAGGATATGATGACGGCAGCCTCCTAAAAAAATGGGGATTAGATAAAGCCGCTTCTCCCTACTGCATATATCATGGAGAAACTTTAATCGGAGGAACCATTCTATTGATTTGTGAAGACAACCAGAATTATTTAGAGTGCCTGTTCCTAGACCCTCAGTATGAAGATAAAGGACTGGGTACAAAGGTATGGAAGCAAATAGAAGCCATGTATCCCCAGACCAAAATATGGCATACAGAGACTCCTATTTATTCCCACAGAAATCATCATTTCTATGTAAATAAATGTGGTTTCCATATGGTAAAAATAAAAAATCCCAAAGACCCGGAAGGAGGAAGTTTTCTTTTTGAAAAGGTGATGGAATAAATCGAAAATGAGCTAATAGATAGATTTATGTCCTATGCTAAAAAACTGTGGAACGCAACTGTTATGCGCCCTCCTAAATGAAATCGCAAAAGCTTTTCACTTAGAAGGGCGCATATTTCAATACTCTTTCTGTCTGAAAATCCAAGAAGTGAAATAATAAGAGCCTGTAAAAGCGGCGGCAGTCACCCCTAAAATCACCAGCAGGCTAAGATAATATTCTGTATCTGAGACCATTCCCTCGCCTGTCAGCGTATTGATAAAAAGGCTTAAACCGCCGATAACTGCCCCGGAAACCAGGACGCTTAACAGAAGAATCACCTCTGTCTTTTCACCTCCCCACCAATAATACAGCGGATAGGAAACAGCACCCATAAAAACAGCCAGCACTCCTCCCCCTAAGATTAAAGTCACTGCCCTTCACA
>NHCFR01400__coassemble_1400_pt1 | contig 12197 bp, 10 predicted proteins | sample NHCFR01400__metabat2_high_PE_048 | metagenome-assembled genome bin NHCFR01400
GCAGGTTATTGCTTTGGAGAAAAAATATTTGGCAGAAAAATCTTGACTTTTCGGAAAGATTTGTTATATTAGTATTTATTAAAAAAATGTGCGCCAATTAGAGACAAATGTCTTTGTGGAGCAAGATAGAGGAGAGCTGACAAATGAGTGAAAAATTAAGAGTTGGAATTTTAGGCGCTACAGGTATGGTAGGACAGAGATTTATTTCTCTGCTGGAGAATCATCCCTGGTTTGAGGTAGTGACTGTGGCAGCAAGTGCCAGAAGTGCAGGTAAGACATATGAGGAAGCTGTAGGCGGACGCTGGAAAATGGATACACCTATGCCGGAGGCAGTGAAAAGTCTGGTAGTGATGAATGTGGCAGAGGTAGAGAAGGTAGCCGCAACCGTTGATTTTGTTTTCTCTGCTGTGGATATGTCTAAAGAGGAGATTAAAGCCATTGAGGAGGCCTATGCAAAGACAGAGACTCCTGTGGTATCTAACAACAGTGCTCACAGATGGACTCCGGATGTACCTATGGTTGTGCCGGAAATCAATCCTCAGCACTTCGAAGTAATCCAGTACCAGAAGGAAAGACTGGGAACGAAGAGAGGCTTTGTAGCGGTTAAGCCTAACTGCTCTATCCAGAGCTATGCTCCTGTTCTGACTGCATGGAAAGAATTTGAGCCCTACGAGGTGGTTGCCACTACATACCAGGCAATTTCCGGAGCAGGCAAGACCTTTAAAGACTGGCCGGAAATGGTGGAGAACATTATCCCTTATATCGGAGGGGAAGAAGAAAAAAGCGAGATGGAACCCCTTCGTCTTTGGGGCGAAATCAAGGACGGCGTAATCGAGCCAGCTAAGGAACCGGTGATTACCTGCCAGTGTGTTCGTGTTCCTGTATTAAACGGACATACTGCCGCTGTTTTTGTAAAATTCAGAAAGAAACCAACTAAGGAGCAGCTTATTGAAAAGTTAGTCAGCTTCAAAGGACTGCCTCAGGAATTAGAGCTTCCAAGCGCTCCTAAGCAGTTCATCCAGTACATGGAAGAAGACAATCGTCCGCAGGTAAAGGCAGATGTGGATTATGAAAAGGGTATGGGCGTTTCTGTTGGACGTTTGAGAGAGGATAAGGTTTATGATTTCAAATTTATCGGCTTATCCCACAATACAGTAAGAGGTGCTGCCGGCGGAGCTGTTCTCTGCGCAGAAACTCTGAAAGCTAAAGGATATATCACTAAGAAATAAGAAGGAAAAAGGACCTGCTTGGGAAGAGAGAGTTTCCGGGCAGGTTTTTCCTATTCCGGAAAGTTCCGGATAGCCTTTGATAAGGCCTGTTTTCCATTTTTTAAGGAGAAGCTTATGAAAAAAAGAAGTTTTTGTACAGCTTTGTGCATTCTGCTTTTCGTGTGTTTGGGATGTCTGCCTGTATGGGCCCGGGCCGGCGGAGGCGGCAGCTCCGGAGGTGGAGGCGGCTCTTCTTCTCATTCCGGTTCTTATCACGGAGGCGGCAGCTCTGGCCGCACAAGTGTGGGAGGCTATGTGATACAGCTTGTGGTTCTTGGGGCTGTTGCCGGAGGCGGCAGCACTGCCCTTATCATAAAAAGCAGGGCAGCTAAGGCCAGGAGCAAAAGAGCCATGGCCGTATATGCCCAGATGGGCGGCAACTGGGATTACCGGGAGATTCAGCAGCAGGTGGAAGAAACCTACTTCCAGGTTCAGGAGTGCTGGCGGAGAATGGACGTAAGCTATGGAGCAGGCTATTTGAGCCAGGAGCTTCAGGATGAATTCAGCAGCAAGCTGCAGTGGATGCAGGTCCGCAACGAAGGGGTGGTACAGAAAAATGTACGGCTGTTAAGCGCTGTGCCGGTGTATGTCATAGACCATCCTGGAGAAGAGAAGGATGAACTTTGGTATCTTATCCATGGAAAAATGAAAGGATATTACATAGACCTGAATACAAGAAAAGTAGTCAGGGGAAATCCCAGAAATGAGGCCTTCTTTGAATACTGGCGGTTTGTCTACCGGAATAAGCGGTGGGTTCTGGCGGAAATCAGGCAGAAGGATGAGATAGATATAGACGCTTTTGGCGACACTCTTCCCTGAAGGAGCATAAAAACATAGACGCAGGGATAAAGATAGAGTATAATAAGAAAAATTTAAATTTTCAGAAAGGAAGGAGAAACTGTGAAAAAATTATTCAACAACCTGCCCTTCCGTCTGCTCTTAGGAGTAGTGGTGGGTATACTTGTGGGCCAGATAGCCAATGTAACAGTAATGAATGTAGTGGTGACAGTGAAATATATTTTAGGTCAGGTCATCAATTTCTGCGTTCCCCTGATTATCATTGGTTTTATCGCACCCTCTATTACAAAATTGGGAAGCAATGCTTCCAGAATGTTGGGCGTGGCTATTGTATGCGCCTATGCATCTTCGGTTCTGGCTGCTTTAATCTCTATGGGAGCCGGGTACGGGATTATACCTCGGCTGTCTATTGTGTCTGAGGTAGAAGGCCTGAAGGAGCTTCCGGAACTGGTATTCCAGCTGGATATTCCTCAGATTATGGAGGTTATGAGCGCCCTGGTATTTTCCGTGCTTATCGGTCTTGCAGCTACCTGGACCAGAGCCAGAACAATTACCAATATTTTAAATGAATTTCAGAAGATTGTCCTGGAGATAGTGACAAAAGTGGTGATTCCTATTTTGCCCTTCTTCATCGCCTTTACCTTCTGCGCCCTGTCCTATGAGGGCACAATTACACGACAGCTGCCGGTATTTATCAAGGTTATCCTTATTGTTATGGCAGGACATTATATCTGGCTTGCTGTTCTCTATGGAGTAGGCGGTCTGTATTCCGGAGAAAATCCTTTGAAGGTAGTGAAAAATTACGGACCGGCTTACATTACTGCAGTAGGAACTATGTCCTCTGCAGCAACCTTAGCTGTGGCTCTTCGCTGTGCTAAAAAGTCAGAACCGCCTTTAAGAGATGATATGGTAGACTTTGGTATTCCCCTGTTTGCCAACATCCATCTCTGCGGCTCTGTTTTGACAGAGGTTTTCTTTGTCATGACCGTGTCCAAAATTCTTTACGGACACCTGCCTTCTCTTGGAACCATGGTAATTTTCTGCCTGCTTTTAGGTGTATTTGCCATCGGAGCTCCGGGGGTACCGGGCGGAACGGTAATGGCTTCTCTTGGACTGATTACCGGAGTGCTGGGCTTTGATGAAACAGGAACTGCCTTGATTCTTACCATCTTCGCTCTTCAGGACAGCTTTGGTACAGCCTGCAATATTACTGGAGACGGTGCTTTGACCATGATACTTACCGGATATGCCAAGAAGCATAAAATCAAGGAAGAGAAAATAGAGTTTGATTTTTAAACCATAGCAGGGACAAAAGATGAATATTAAGGAACTAGAATATTTCCGGGCCGTCTGCCGGCTGAAAAGTATTACCAAAGCGGCCCATTCTCTTTATATGACCCCACAGGGGCTGAGCAAAATCATTAAAAACCTGGAAAATGAACTGGGGGCCACTCTGTTAAACCGGAAGGCCTCCGGTATCAGTCTTACGGCTTCCGGAGAGTATCTCTATGAGCATTTAGGGGATGTGCTGAGTCCTTATGAGAAAATGTGCAGTGAAATCCGCTGTATTGAGCAGCAGGAGCGCCATGAAATAGATTTGCTGTCCGCTTATGGAATACTCAGACTGGTGACGCCGGAGTGTATCGGAGATTTCCGAAACAGGTATCCTCAGATTTCTTTCCATTACCGGGAATTTCCTGACCGGCAGGTGGAACGGATGTTCCAGGCCGGGGAAGGCAATGTGGCCTTTACCGTGGGAGACAGCAGCCGGAAATTTATGGAAGCAACGTTTATGGAGCAGTTTGAGATTAAGCTGCTGGTGAACCGTTGTCATCCCCTTGCTAAGAAAGAAAGGGTTACTATCCGGGATATAGAAGGAGAAAGGCTGTATATTGAAAGCTCGGAATTTCACATTCACCAGTTGATTGTTGAGAAGTGCCGGCAGGCGGGTTTTGAGCCCAACATTGTGTTTGAAACCAGCGGCTTTAGCCTCTGTCACAAAATGGTCCAGCAGAACAAGGGAATCTCTGTTACCGTGGATTTTATTTTCGACGATATGGGCCATGAAAATCTGGTGATGCTTCCCTTTGAAGACGGTCCTTTTTACTGGTCCACTTATATGCTGACAAGAAAGGGCAGTACGCCTAACCCGGATATTCAGCTGTTTCATCAGCATGTTATGGGATGGCTCAGAAAGATTAAGGAAAAACATATTCCCAGATAGTCTCAGAGAATCGTTGTATCTAATCAACCTATTGTTGATAACACTTTTGGAAAAAATATGATAGGATATACAAGAATTCACTATAGTATATCTTCTAAAGAAAGCAGGTCTTTGGCATGAGGCCTGTTTTCTTTTTGCATTTTTCTGGGTGTTTTACGGCTATCAAGACTTTTCTGTTAAAGCTATCAATAAGAAGTTGAAGGCATTCAATAAAACGTTGATGGGAAGAAGGGGGTGAGATTGTTATAATATAGACAAAGTAACAAAGCATTATATTATCCGTAACAGGGAAGGGGATTTTCCTGTTACTAAAATCAGGAGGTAAAAATGAGTAGTACATTCAGATTGACCACAATCGAAGAGTTTGAGGCAGCCACAGAACGGCTTCTGGAAACAGGTGCCAAGGTAGGAGCGGATTCCTGGCAGGCCAGAGTAAAAAACCAGACTCCCCATTGTAAGTTCGGCGAGGAGGGTATCTGCTGCCGCATCTGTTCCATGGGTCCCTGCCGTATCACAAAAAAAGCGCCCAGAGGTATCTGCGGATGTGACGCTCACGGAATTGCAGGAAGGAATTTCCTTCGCTTTACAGCCGGTGGAGCTGCTACCCATTCTGACCATGGAAGGGAAATCTGCCACACCCTTCATACGGTATCCAAGGATGGAAATTATAAGGTAAAGGACGTAGATAAACTGCTGAGAATCGCTGAAGAATGGGGCGTAGAGACAGAAGGCAAGGATATTTACGATTTGGCTCATGAAATGTCTGAGCTGGCTCTGTTAGAATACGGAAAACCTTTTGGTGTACAGAGATGGCTGACCAGAGCGCCGGAACATACCAGAGAGCTTTGGAAGAAAGCAGAGCTGGAGCCAAGAGCTATTGACCGTGAGGTTTCCACTGCCATGCATATGACTCATATGGGATGTTCCTCCAAGCCGGAGGCTTTGGTGCGTCAGGCTTTAAGAGCCGGTATGTCAGACGGATGGGGCGGCTCCATGTGCGGTACAGAATTCTCAGACGTAATGTTCGGCACTCCTATGCCTGTGGACACAGAGGCAAATCTGGGTGTTATGAAAGAGGATATGGTTAATATTATCGTACACGGACATGACCCCAGCCTTTCTGAAATGATTTGTGAATATGCAGAGGACCCGGAAATGGTAGCTTTGGCTAAGTCTCTGGGGGCCAAGGGCATCAATGTGGCAGGCGTGTGCTGTACATCTAATGAGGTAGCCATGAGAAGAGGCGTACCTATGGCCGGAAACTTCCTGCAGCAGGAGAACGTGGTTCTCACCGGTGCATGCGAAGCTATTGTAGTTGACGTACAGTGTATTTTCCCGGCTTTGGGACCGCTGTCCAAATGTTTCCACACCAAGTTTATCACTACTTCCCCAATCGCTCAGATGCCGGACTCTGACTTTATCCGCTTTAATGCTGAAACAGCAGGGGAAAATGCCAAGCAGATTGTCCGTATGGCAGTGGAGAACTTTGTGAACAGAAAACCGGATTTGGTACATATTCCTCAACTGAAGCAGAAAGCTACAGTAGGTTATTCTGTGGAAGCTATTGTTAAACAGTTAGACAAGGTAGCCAGCAGCCAGGGAGAGGAGCTGGGAACTACGAAACCTTTGATTCAGTGTATTACCTCCGGAGTTCTGAGAGGCGCCGTAGCCATGGTAGGCTGCAATAATCCTAGGGTGCGTCCGGACTCTGCGCATATAGAACTGATGAAAAAGCTGATTAAGAACGATATTATCGTGGTACTCTCCGGATGTTCTGCACAGGCCGCCGCCAGAGCAGGACTTATGGATAAGAGAGCCAAGGATTTATGCGGAGACGGTCTGAAGAGAGTCTGTGAGCTGGCAGACATACCTCCGGTGCTTCATATGGGCTCCTGCGTGGATATAAGCCGTATGATGGTGCTGGCTTCCCGCCTGGCCCAGGATTCCGGTTTGAATATTTCCCAGCTTCCGCTGGTAGGATGTGCACCGGAATGGATGTCTGAGAAGGCCGTATCTATCGGAAACTATGTTGTGGCCACAGGAATCGACACCTTCCTGGGCGTAGACCCACAGGTCAGCGGTTCCTCTGAGATGGTACACTGGCTGACAGAAGGCGTGAGAGACTGGGTAGAAGCAGCTTATACAGTGGAAAAAGACATTGAAAAGCTGGGGGATGCAATGATTGCCAGAATCGAGGAGAAGAGAGCAGCTTTGGGAATCTAAAGAAAAACAGAAAATTTTCTTCCTTAAAACGGAAATAACCCCCACAGGACAGTATAACCAGGAAAGGCTATGCTGTCCTGTTTTTTTATGGTAGAATAGCCGGTAGAAAGGTATTTTAAACAGAAGGCGTATTTGACTTGAAACAGAGTATGCCCTAGTGTGCTGACACGTTCACATTTCAACAAATGACTTGCCTGAATTTCCATCCGCTGCGTTGTCGTCAATCGACGTAGCCACCGCTACGCCTCATTCCTCCGCCTTGCAGAATGAAAATTCATTCTACGTCATTATGCTGAAAATGAACGTGCCAGTACACTATGCTGTTTTAAATTTTTGAATCCAAGGAGGATGTACAGTGAGAATCTTGATTGCAGAGGATGAGAAGGATTTAAACGGAATATTGTCCGCAAAGCTCAGGAGCCAGCATTATAGTGTGGATGCCTGCTTTAACGGTGAGGAGGTTCTGGATTATATGGCTGGCGCAGAATATGACGCCTTAATTCTGGATATTATGATGCCTGTCATGGATGGACTGACGGTGCTAAAAAAAATACGAAGGGCTGGAAATCCGGTGCCGGTGCTGCTATTGACGGCTAAGGACAGTATTGAGGACAGAGTAAGAGGGCTGGATGCAGGGGCTAATGACTATTTGGTAAAGCCCTTTGCCCTGGAGGAACTGCTGGCCAGAATCCGGGTGCTTTTAAGAAAACCAACGGATGCTCCCAAAACCTGTTATCAGGTGGGAGACTTGGAGGTGCATCTGGATACCCATGAAGTATACCGGGGTGGGCAGCCTATTACCCTGTCAGGCAAGGAATTTTCCATTCTCCGCTATATGGTACAGAATCCGGGAATCGTCTTGTCCAGAGACAAGCTGGAGCAGCATATCTGGAATTATGATTACACCGGAGGTTCCAATGTGATTGACGTATATATCCGCTACCTGCGGAAAAAAATTGACGAGGGTCATGAGAATAAACTGATTCACACTGTCCGGGGAGCCGGCTATGTGTTAAAGGAGCAGGAATGAAAAGATGGAGTTTAAAAGCTAAGCTGACAGCCTTGTATACCTTCTTTATGACTTTGCTGACCTGTGCGGCTTTGGCCGTGCTGTTTTCTCTCAGCAGCCAGGAGGTTCTTTCCTCTACTCAGGAGCAGATAAAACACTTGGTACAGGAGAGTGTAGAAGAAGTAGACGTTGATGCAGACGGGCTGGACGTGGACAATGATTTTTTGAATCTGGAAAAGGATGTATATCTGTCTTTATATGATGAACAGGGGAATTTCCTGTACGGCAGGATGCCTTACGGGTTTCATCTGTCCCCGGATTTTCAGGACGGTCAGCTTCAACAGCTGAAGGATAAAGGGACTCTGTGGTATGTGTATGATTTGCAGCAGAAGCTGGAGGGGTATGGCACCTTGTATTTCCGGGGAATTACTTCCGTTACTGAGGCAGAGCGGAATATGAAGATTACCCAGCGTTTTGCCTTGATTCTTCTGCCGTTGATGGTGGTGCTGACAGCATTCATTGGCTACCGGTTTACCAAGCGAACCTTGCGCAGCGTTCAGAAAATTACGGAAACTGTACAGAATATACAAAAAGACGGAGATTTGTCCCGCAGAGTGGGACTGGGACAGGGTAAGGGAAAAGATGAGATATACCAGCTTTCTCTGACCTTTGATGAAATGCTGGAACAGCTGCAGGAGGCCTTTGCCAGAGAAAAGCAGTTTACCTCTGATGTTTCTCATGAATTGCGGACACCGGTCACTGTGATTTTAACCCAGTGCGACAGCATGCTTCAAGACCAAGAGCTTACGGAAGCACAGAAAAAAGAAATCACGCTTATTCAGAAGAAAGCAAGGACCATGGGACAAATGATTTCTCAGCTTCTTATGTTGTCACGAGCAGACCAAGGGCGGCAGAATCTACAGAAAGAGTGGCTGGACATCAGCGAGCTTACGGAAATGGCGGCTGAAGAGCAGCAGCTTTTGGCCAGAGAGAAGGGGATTGAGATAGTGACAGAAATCCAGCCTGGAATCCGGGCTATGGTAGATGAAAGCTTTTATATCCGGCTTTTGGTGAATCTGATTTCTAATGCAGTATCCTATAATCGCAAATTTGGCCATGTATGGGTAAGGCTGAGTGCCACAGAGCAGGAAATCACAGGTATGGTGGAGGATGACGGAATTGGAATTCCCCGAGAAAGTCTTCCACATATTTGGGAACGGTTTTACCGGGTGGATGCATCACGTTCGGATTCCAGTCATTCCGGATTGGGGCTTGCTATGGTACAGTGGATTGTCCGGGCCCACGGAGGGACCATTCAGGCAGAAAGCCAGGTAGGAAAAGGGAGCCGATTCCTTTTTACCTTGCCAAGAGAAAAGGAAGAGAAATTATAGTATAAAAAATTTTTTGAAAGAAAAATTCTTTTTTAATTTTCTTTTAATCTTCTCAGGATATAGTAATATCAGAAAAGAAAACACTAAGCAAAAAATATAAGAAAATGAGAGGAGACAGAATATGAAGAAAAAAATTATTTTAGCGGTAGTTACTTTATCACTGGCAGGAATTATGCTGACAGGCTGTGGAAAAGACATTGGACAGAAGGCGGCTAAAGAGGCGGCTCTTCAGGATGCGGGAGTGGCAGAGGCGGATACCTCCCGTTTCAAAATCAGCAAGGAAAGGGATGACGGAAAGGACATTTACGAAGTAGAATTTACAGTAGGCGGAAATCAGGAATACAGCTATGAGATTGACGCTTCTGACGGTTCTATTTTAAGCTCTGAGGTAGATTCCCAGAATAATGAGGCTGCAGGCAATGCCGGAAGCAGCCAGAGTGCCGGAAACGACCAGGGCACTGACAATAATCAGAATACGGAAAATAACACTACATCAGATAACAGCCAGACGGTCCAGAACAACCAGGCCACAGACAATAATCAGGCCGCTCAGGACAATCAGAATACAGGAACCAGCAGTACCCGCCAGGGAGTAGCCATCAGTGAAGCAGATGCAAAAAAAGCAGCGCTGGACAGAGTGCCGGGAGCTACAGAGGCAGATTTAATGATGGAATTGGATTTTGATGACGGCCAGTATATTTATGAAGGCGATATTATTTACCAGCAGAAAGAATACGAATTTGAAATTGATGCCAACACAGGAAACTTCCTGAAATGGAGTGAAGAAAGACATTAAAATAGTATATGAAAGAGCTGTGATACGAAACAATCCTGCTATATGTTTCGTACCACAGCTCTTTTGCTTAGAATATATCTTACTGCAACTAAGCTTGCCACAGATTTTTGGCGTTCCATACCACATAGCTGAATAGCTATGAAATTGTAAACTTATAGTCTGGACATAGTTGACATTGAAGAGAAGAACATGTTAAACTGGCTAATGGAACATTTGTACATTATAGGAAGAGGAGAAAAATCATGTCTCAAACACTACAGGTAAGAAAAAAAACATATGATTTGGTATATATCAGCATATTTGTGGTGCTGATTGCGATTTGTTCTTGGATTTCCATCCCCCTGCAGGTACCCTTCACCATGCAGACCTTTGGGGTTTTTGTCACAGTGGGAATCCTGGGAGGACGCAGAGGAACTGTGGCAGTGCTGGTATATATTTTATTGGGGGCAGTTGGCGTTCCTGTGTTTGCCGGCTTTAGCGGAGGAATCGGAAATCTTTTACAGAGTTCCGGAGGTTATATCTTAGGATTTTTACTTTCTGCCCTGATTATGTGGGCCATGGAAAAAATGTTGGGAAGAAGTCTGTTGGTTCTTGGAAGTTCTATGGTACTGGGCCTGTTAGCCTGCTATGCCGCAGGTACTTGCTGGTTCGCCGTAGTATACGGTGCAAGTACAGGGCCAGTGGGAATTGGTACCATTCTTGGATGGTGTGTGATTCCCTTTGTTATCCCTGACCTATTAAAAATTGCTCTTGCATTGGTACTGACAAAAAGACTTTCCGGAATGGTCAGACGATGAACTCATAATCTTTGGGGCCATTTTTTAGGTATCAGCGCATTCCGTAGTCAAGGTCAAAAGATATGACCGGATAGAAATTTCCGGGGAGATTATGTATTTCCCGGGACAGCATCTTTTCCACCTGTTTAGCGCTGAGAGGGCAGTTGTAGGGTACCACTACATCAAAAATCAGATTTGTGTGGGACGGCCCTGTTACCATACGGAAATCATGCATCTGTAAATCCGGGTAGAGCATCTTCAGAAGATGCTCTACTTTTTCACGCATTTCATTGGAAAATGGGTCGTCTGTTACCACCGGGTCCATATGAATGGTGGCAGTACAGTTTAACCGCTGTTTTAGCTGCCGTTCAATATTGTCAATTTCGTCATGTACTTTCAGAATATCTCCTTTTGCAGACACTTCGGCGTGAAGAGAAATAATCAAATTTCCCGGGCCGTAGTCATGTACCAGAAGGTCATGGATGCCCAAAACAGAAGGATTAGCCCTGACAATGGAAATAATTTCCTCCACCAGCTCTTTTTTAGGCGGCTGTCCCAGAAGAGGGTCAATGGTTTCTTTCATAGCGCTGATTCCGGTATAAAAAATGAAAAGTCCCACCAGTATACCGCACCAGCCGTCCAGATTCCAGTCTGTGAAAAGACTGGCAAGGGTTACCAGAAATACGAAGGCAGTGGAAACCATGTCGCTGAAGCTGTCGGCAGCAGTGGCGCTCATGGCAGCACTGTCTATTTTTTCCCCTATTTTTTTGTTGTAAAAGGCCATGTACAGTTTGACCAGTATAGAGGCGGCCAGTATAGCCAGGGTTAAAGGGCTGCATTCTACGGCCTGGGGATGGAGAATTTTTTCCACAGAGGTTTTTATCAGCTCGAAAGCCATGATAAGCACTGCGGCAGAGACAAAAAGCCCGGAAAGATATTCAATACGGCCATGTCCGAAGGGATGCTCCGGGTCCGGCTTCTGCCCGGCCATTTTAAAGCCGATGAGGGTAATAAAGGAAGAGCCGGCGTCAGATAGGTTATTTACTGCATCAGCGGTAACGGCAATGGAGCCGCTGATGATACCTGCAAAAAATTTGCCGGCAAAAAGCAGGATATTTAAACTGATTCCCACCAGTCCGCAGAGCATTCCGTAAGCCTGCCGGACGTGGGGAGAAGCAATATTTTTGTAATCCTTGATAAAAATTCTGGAGAGAAAGGTTATCATAGTATAAACACCTCCGATTTTTTCATTGCACCTATTCTATACGAAAACCGGGACCGGTGCAAGTGGATATTTCAAACCTTCTGCAAGCAAGCCTGCCACATATTTTGCCTGTAACGGTTCAGCAAGGCTGAACTGTTACTAAAATTTCAGTTTATTAGAGAGCCTATATTGGAAATTCAGGTGAATTGTGTTACACTATAAAAAGTACGATACAATGGCTTCAGTTATAGTATCAAAATATTTTATTTGGAGGAGAAAGAAGTTATGAGAGCAGAATTTGATGAAACATTAGTAACAGGAAATGATATGATTGATTCTCAGCATAAAGAGCTTATCGACAGAATTAATCAGCTTTTAGAAAGCTGTGAGGATGGACAGGGTAAGGTAAAGGCAGTAAAAATGCTGGATTATCTGCTGGATTACACGGTGTTCCATTTTGAGGCGGAGGAGAAGCTTCAGGAGGAGATTCAGTATCCGGGAATCAAGG
>NHCFR01400__coassemble_1431_pt1 | contig 12042 bp, 10 predicted proteins | sample NHCFR01400__metabat2_high_PE_048 | metagenome-assembled genome bin NHCFR01400
CTGTTGAACCTGGGTATCTAAAAAAAAGAAACGCCTTTGCTCCATAGTCAATCCGCCAATTTTAGCAAAATAAATTATTATCCCCGTAAACATAAGCAAAAAATCTACGCATAGAGCCATCATATACCAGGCTTTCTTATCTCTGTTCACAACCACAAGGATAATAGAAAAAATAAAAAACATAACCAAAACTAAAAATAACATTATCTCTCTCCATAAACTTCTGCCGTCCTAATTTTATCCAGAAGCAGTCGCACATCCCTCGACAATAAAAACATACTTTATCTACTGTTATTTCTTATACACTAAAGTATAAAATCTAATATAATTTGTCAAGATGTCTAAGGACAAAGAATACTGTTAAAAAGACCGGAGTCCGGCATAGCCCCCAATTGGGATAGTGCCATCCTCCGGTCTCTACTTTACTATTACGGTCTGCCACCCCTGTTTGCGCCCGACTCTCCATGTTTATTCATGGTGCCGCCCATATCACCAGGATTCATACCGCCGGCCCCAATATTGCCGGAGCCCATGCCGCCGGGATTCATACCGCCGGAGCCGTAAACCAGACTGCTCATGGTGATTTCAGCAGTATTTCCATCTGTATTCAGCGTATAGGCAGAACCCTGGGTAATCTCCGGGCAGCTTATGATTACCGAATTATAGGCTTTATCCGCCTGCCAGGAAACCAATTCATTCCCGCTGCTGTCAGTTAGAGAAATCGTGCTTCCGGCAGAGCAGGAATCAACGGTTACCATCATCACACCCTGGGTAGAATCCTCGCCGAAATTCTGAGCCATTCCAGAAGAACCAGCCGCCACAAAAATGCCGCCGCTGATGGCTGCTTCACCGGCATAATCCAGGGAACCGTTTCCGTCATTGGTAGGCCCGGACACATAGGTTTCTCCTCCGGTGACAGTCAGAGAACCGTTAGAATCCAGCCCGTCTCCGGAAGCATTGACATGCAGGGTTCCGCCGGAAATTGCGATGTATGCTCCCTCGGTTGCCGAAAATTCATCTCCTCCCCGTCCTTCCATGCCGCTGCTGTCATTTCCTCCGGCAGCATTCAAACCGTCATCACTGGCTATCAGGTTGATATTGCCGCCGGTAATGTCAATAGAAAGTCCCTCTATCCCTTCATAGCTTTGGGAAATATTCAGATTGCCGCCGGACACTCTTACCGCAGAATCCCCGTGGATTCCGTCATCTCCGGTGGCCATGGCAAAATCTCCGCCGCTGATGTCTACGTCTCCATTGGAATGCAGTCCGTCATCTGCAGAATCAATAGAAAAAGTTCCTCCATAGAGAAATAAACCTGTGGCCGCCTTCATGCCTTTTGTACTGACAGAGTCTTCTGTCTCAGCAGTCTGCCCAACTGTCTGTCCCTGTCCGCCAGGGGCAAAATCCAATGTATCGCTATGCATGGCTGCATTTGCACTTCCGCCTCCGGACTCTATGGTAAAATCTCCTTCTTCCACCTGCAAGTAAGTACCTGCGCTCATACCGTCGCCTTCTGAGATAATATCAAAGGTGCCGTCTGCTACATAGAGAAATCCCCGGCTGGCATCGTCATTATTCTCTGCATGGATACCGTCTTTCCCTGATACAATGGTATACATACCGCCGGCAATACGCACACTGTCTTTTCCGGAAAGCCCATGGTCTGGGGCAGTTATCTTATAATTTCCACTGGTAAGAGCTAAATCATCTTTACAGACAATTCCATGTCCTTCCTGGGCATTTACCGTCAGCATCCCTTCTCCATTTAAGGTCAAATCCGCCTTTGAAAAAACAGCAGCGTCAATATTGTTGTCATCTATCTGTACATACTCTCCGCTATTAGCCAGAAGATTCTCTGAACCGGAAGCTGTGGTAATCACCACTTTATCTGCCTCCATGATATAAACAGCCGCAGATTTGGTGTTGGTTATCTCTGCATTATCCAGTACCAACTGAAATTTTTCCGTATCCTCTCCATCTATAATAACCATCCCATCCTCCAAAGTGCCGGACAGAATATAGGTTCCTTCTTCTGTAATGGTAATTACATTATCTGATATATGTACGGCATCGGAGTCACAGGCAGCACTGGTTCCTGACAAGGTAATCCTTATGCTGTTTTCCTCATCATATTGTGTTTCCATATCCCGGTCGCTGAACATATCCTCTTCACTCACAGTCTGTACATTCTGGACAGCGCTGTCTGCTGTGCCTTCCTCCTCTGTACCAGAAGAAACAGTGCCGGAGGCTTCCGTCTGTCTGCACCCGGAAAAAGCCAAGAGCGATGACAAAAAAATTGCTATAATCCATTTGTTCTTCATGATAAACCTCCTCTACAGCTCAGCAACTACTGTTTCCTGTTTAGAAACCGTAATCTCCAGGTTCCCATTGCGGCAGCGGAGTTTATCAATAAGCTCCTTTTCCTTTCCTTCGCTTCGCATAGTTAAATCATAGGACAGCCGAAACAAACTTCCCATATTAGTGGTCCGCACCTGGGTCAGCTCAAACTCCTGTGTGTATTCTCTCAGAATGGGTTCAAAGACATCTGTATAGTCCAAATCCTCCGGAATAGTAATACGCAGTGTTTTGTACAAGGCGCCTTTCCTTCTGGAACCGAAATCTATCCGGCTGTACAGCATAGTCATGGCTCCCAGGAGAACTGCAAAGAGAAAACCATATCCCAAGTATCCCATTCCCACTACCAGACCGGCACCCATAGCCAGAAAGATAGAGCAGATTTCCTTTGCCGACCCTGGCACAGAACGGAATCGCACAAGGCTGAAAGCCCCAGCCACCGCAACACCGGTTCCTACATTTCCGTTTACCATCATAATTACAACACATACCACGGCAGGAAGCAAGGCCAATGTAGCCACAAATCCTTTTGTATATCGTGTGCGGTACATATAACAGCCTGCCAATATCAGACCAATTATCAGTGCACATCCCACACAGAGGAGAAAATCTGATACTGCAATTACATGTGTCAAATCCGTGTCAAAAATTCCGGAAAATAATTTACTAAGCATACAGACACCTCCTGCTTTCATGATTCTGTTCTTTACCCATTACCATACAGCGGTATGCCATCCCATATTTGGAAAAGGATGTTTTAAAAATTCTTTGCCGGTTCAGGGCATGGCTCATCCAAAGAGGAATACCCCCGCAGGTCTTGATTTCCATCAGCGTTTGTCCTGTCTCCAGCAAAGGGGTTCCATATACGCTGCTCTCCAGAGATAAATCCCCTGTCCGGTAACAGATGTTTTCATCAAAAGTAACCCGGAAATCTCCTCCGTCCAGGGAATAGTAGGCCTCTCTTTCATAAGAAAGAAATACCGTTGGATGAAGTGTGCCATAATACCTGCGGAAATACTCAATCTCATCTGCTATCTGAGAATGAATTGGCAGTGGCTCTCCCTTCTGAAAGCAATCCATTACCTGCCCTTCCGGAAGGGTAAGACGACGCTTATACACAACAGATTTGCATTTTTTCTTCAGCTCCACAAACACCAAGTCTCCCGGCCCTGCTGTCTGATAGCTTCGAATCCTCAGTTTTTCTTTGTAGACCGGCTTTTCCAGGGACCGGCGGATTAACCGGAAAGTATCCGTATCCAGATAAATATTGCGTATCGTGGTTCTCCCATAATCATCCAGCTTCATATATGGCTCCATGGCCTCCAGGATTTTTTCTTTATCCCGGCGTCCTAACAGGTATTTCATCTCATACCTCTGGAACGTAGATTGATATGCCATAAATAGTACCTCCTGCTATAACCAAAGTTTTTTGTATTCTTCACCTAAAATTAATTTCATCAGGCCTAAGTATAACTGCCCTACCTTAAGTCAAGTTAAAAGATTATCTTAAATAAAGCTAAAATTCTCTCGTTTATAGCAGAAAAGTCAGACCCACCGGCTTATCCGGTGGCAGCGGGTAGACAGAAAAGGGTTTGTACCCTGACAAAGAATTGCAATAATCGACTGGCTTAGCTAAAAGAATGACTATAAATTCTAGTGAGTTCTTTTATGGTTGTGAGTTCCTTTGTGGCACATGACTGCTGCATTTACGTCTCACACTCTTCCTCTATCCCTCATATACTATCAGGAAATCCCAACTGGAAAGGCCCAAAAGGCAATGAACGACTATATCATTTTATCTATAGAAACCCATCTTTTCTTCGGCAGAATCATGAAAGAGCATTCTTTTTTCCTGCAGTCAGGTTTTCCCTCCTGTAAAAAAGAGTGGATAGAAGAAGCCGATTCCCTACGGCAGAAATTTGAATGCTTTTTGGAGGATGTGCTGAAAATCTCCGATGGCCATGTGCGGGAAAGAGTTTTATGTTCCGGGGAGCTGGTTACGGAGTACACCATCCCCGCAGAAAAACGTTCCTCAGCTTTAAGCTGTATTCCCATTGACAGCAAAATATCAGAGCGGACAGCGCAGCTTCGATGCAATTGCTCCCAGGGGCATGACCCCAAGCTTTATCACACAGTTCACCGCTTAAACCAACGGGCGCTGCGGCTGCTGCGTGAATTGATTAGCTTTAAGGAACACATTTTGCGGGAGGTAAGTAAGGGAGCCCTTTTCACGTTCAACTATCCTCTTCTTATCAAACATATCCTGCGGGAAGCCAGATTGTATCAGGAAATTGTGGAACAGCTTCTTTCAAACAAAAATCTTACCTGTCAAAATATTTATGAAACGGAAGCCTTCTGGAACCAAATCATGATGGAACATGCCTGGTTCATCCGGGGACTTTTGGACCCCTCAGAACCTGAACTCATTGAGACGGCTAATGAGTTTTCCAAAGATTACGCCCGTCTTCTGGAGGAAGCCTGCCGCAAGGAGCGCTGCGCAAATGCTATGTCGGAAACAATAGCAGAATCCACACTTGAAGAAACTTTAAAATACCGTGATTTCAAAGCCGCTGGCACAAAAGGGATTCTGGAATGCAAAATTTCCTCTATCATTCTTCCTCTGCTGGCAGACCATGTACTGCGGGAAGCCAATCATTATCTCCGCATGCTGGAAACAGGCCGGACTCAGTAAGGATAAAACAACAGCGCACGGCCTGAGGCCGTGCGCTGTAATGCACTAAATATAAGTTTTTTCACGAATCTGAATAATGTCTGCAGGATTTTCTCTTCCGGCTTAGCCCATACAGGGGTGGCAGTGTCCGTAAGCATCCATGCAGTCTTCCTCAGGGTTCTTCATGCAGAGATGTACCGCAGATTTCTTGAAGGTCATGGGAAGAGCAAGGATATTTGGATTTTCTCCTACAAATTTCTTCTTAGCATCTTCCAGAGCTTCCTCAAAGCTGGCTCTTGTCTTCAGGCCCATTCCTCTGGCATATCCCGGTTCCTGGGCTCCTACGATATAGATGGCGCTGGTGTTCATCTCTGCAATATGTCCGCAGGAAATCATGCTGAAGCCATGGAAAGGATGGAAGGCATTGGTAAAGCGGTATTTTCTGATATATTCTTCATTGGTGGCGAAATATTCTCCATAACGGTTCATATCCGGCAGAGTATTCATGTAATCATGCTGGAATGTGTTATACATATCTCTCAGATATGGCCAAAGCTCATCGTGGAAAAATCCGTTGCACAGAGAAGAGCAGATAATCACACAATTGTCGCTCATTACACGTTTAAACCGAAGAACCTGGGCGCTGAGTGCCTGCATCATCATAATCGGATTGGTTCCCATACCGTCTCCGTAGTGGAATTTCTGAGGCATACCAAATACCAGTACGTCATATTTTTTCTCTGCCCAATGTACATAGGTTCTCTTATCTGCAACCTTCCAGCTCAGAGGCATCATTTCCTTGGCATAGCCGGAGAAAATTGCAATCTGTCTGGAGTTAGTGTCCAGAACCGCATCACAGCAGAAGAAAGGATGTCCCATTTTTTCTTCCATATGCATGGAAATCTCGTCAAATTTAGTTCTCATAAGGCTGCCGCCGTTTACCGGTGTAAAGTCTTTTCTGTGCATAACAGCAGGAACATGGTGGCTGGCAATACTCTTCCAGTTTGTGATTCCTGTAGCACTGTGTTTGTAGCCTCCTGAATAGCCGCCGTAAGGATTGCCCTGTACATGGCCGATTAAAATAGGAATATCACTTTCAAAAACATATTTATTCATGTAAACCGGGTCCCCTCTTCTTGTGGTTCCCAGATTTACCATATGCTCCTGGTCCTCGCTGTCATGGCTGATAATCTGTCCTGTATGCCAGAATTCCTGGAACAGCTCTTCTCCGAAAATAGCCTTTGCGTCAGATTCCTTGCTTCTCGGATGAAGACCGTTGGAAATAATAAATAAAATGTCCTGCTTCTCTACGCCTGCAGCATATAATTCTTCCAGAATATATTTAATGCTCAGTTTTCTGTGGCTGGTAGGCTGTTCTCCGCCTTTTACCCTGTCTGGTACCACAAAGGTTACCTTGCTCCCCTTATGAGCCAGCTCAGACAGTGTTGGCATTCCAATAGGATGGGCCAGACTCTCCAGGTACGCCTCTTTTAACTTATCCTCAGGAATATAATCCGGGTCCTTCACTGTTTCTCCCGGAATAAAAATATCGGTATTATCCGGAAGCTCTGCTCCCATAGTGCCATGTCCGTATTCGAATTCTAATTTCATATTTTTTCCTCCATTTTTTCCTGGCGCCTAAACGCCGTTTTTTCTATCTGTCCCCAATTACACTTTTCCACTCAGGAACTCACTTCTCCTGCTCCATTATTTTCCCAGATACAGGGAAATGATTTCCAGATATTCCTCTGGGTAAAAACCGATTTCTCCCTGGAATCTGGTAAGGGCAATCAATCCTCCGTCGATTTCAGGAATAGAAGCCAGCATAGCTGCGTTGTCCTTTTTCAGTCCGCCGCCGTAAACAATATCCATACCGCCTGTTTTTTCTTTCACAAACTTAGCAATTTTAGTGATATAATCCTTGTCCGCCGGAGTTTTTCCCGGTCCGATAGACCATACCGGTTCATAGGCAATAGTCACTGCATTTTTGTCTACATCTTTTAAACCTGTTTCTAACTGGGCTCCCAGTACCTCCTGCCACTGTTCCTGCTCTTCGCTTTTCTCTCCAATACAGTAGAGAACCTTCATCCCTCTGGCAAGGGCTGCCTTAACTTCCCGGTTCAGGATTTCATTGGTAACCCCGGGATTTGGGCATCCCCCCATTTCCAGGATTCCGTTAATATGATTTCTCTCTTCACAGTGACCAATTAAAACCTGACTGCAGCCTGCTGCCATCATAGCTGCTGCAGGACGGTCTGTAGTAAAGGCACCGAAATTACCTCCCGGCTGAACATCATTCATGAAAACGCCCTGGCAGCCAATCTGCACCGGGCTGTCCTCACCTTTAGCCTCTGCTGCTCCAAAAAGGTGAAGCTCCGGAAAAAACATGGCAAATTCCACATTTTGCTCCTTATATTTCTTTAACTCTTCCTGGGTTGCTTTTACAATAAAGCTGCCCCACTCCTTCATGTCTGCAATTCTGTTGACTCCGCCATACTCCGCCGGTACGTCAAATCTTTTTAAATTCAAATAAATATGTTTCATTCTTACTCTATCCCCTTTCCCACTGTTTACAGTGAAATCTTTCATTATTTCCCTGGCTGGGTAGTATTAAAAGAAACCATGTGGGGAAGAGGTTCCCCGATAAGAGGTCTGCACCAATCTATAAATTCCTGTGTTACCCCATTGGCCTCCTGGTTGATGAAATGGTCCGGCATCTTCCGCTCATGAAGCATTACTTCATCAATGTCTACCAAAAAGGTTTCCATCTCATAAGGCTCCTCTGAGCTTCTCCGGAAAGCTACCATCTTTCCAGATTCTCCTGCCAGTGCAGCCCGGCAGGCTTCTTCTCCGGCACGTAAGGCTTCCTGACAATCCACACTGCTCTGAAGGCCGATAGAAGCTCTTCCCAGCAGTCCCGGCTTTTCTCCTCTGGCCTTATATCCCAGCTTCTGGATAACAAGATTTGCCAAATGAGAGCTGACGTCTCCAAAATAAGTAGCCCTGTCTGTTTTAAATACAGGCTTTACAATGGGTTTGCCCTCTGCGTCCGTAAGTCCTTCGCTGGCCACCACCACAATTCCGCTTTTTTTCTTCAGCAGCTTGTCTACATCCTGTATAAACTTCTCTTCATCAAAGGGACGTTCCGGCAGATAAATCAAATCCGGTCCATATCCCCGCTCGGCGGCCAGTGCGCTTGCAGCTGTAATCCATCCGGCGTTTCTGCCTGACGCTTCCATAACTACCACATGAATAGGCAGCGACTTTACATCCGCACACAATTCCTGGGTACAGGCTGCAATATACCGGGCAGCGCTTCCGAATCCCGGACTGTGGTCTGTCACAGCAATGTCATTATCCGTGGTTTTGGGAATTCCCATAACCTTAACATCCAGCTTCCGGCGGACACAGGTTTTGTGCAGCTTTCCGCAGGTGTCCATGGTTCCGTTTCCCCCGTTAAACAACACATACTTTATGTCCCTGGCTTCCAGAATATCCGCCATTTTTTCGTAATCTTCCTGTTCAATAGGGTCCCGGGATGTACCTATGGCAGTTCCCGGTGTCTGTAAGAGCAGTCTCAGCTTTTCTTCCGGCACATCCTCCAGTTCTATAAATCTTTCTGCCAAAAATCCACCGGTTCCATTATCTGCTCCGTAAATGTGCTGAATCTTTCCCGACCTTTTGGCCTCCTCTATGGCTCCGTACAGAGAGGCGTTCATTACCGCCGTAGGGCCTCCTCCATGTACAATCAATAAATTTTCTGCCATTATCTTGCTCCCTCCTTATACAAAAACAGGGCTGCCGCACTAAACCTACAAACGTCTCTGAAATTTGTTTAATGCAACAGCCCCGTCAAAACCCTCAACATCCGGCTTTTCTGCAGTCATGTTTCACAGGTTTGTTCTTCTGTTTATTCTATTTTCCTGCTTCTGTCATAATATCAAAGAGTACATAATCCTCTACAGGAACTTCCTCTGTAATCTTCTCTGCATCCAGGAAGTTCTTCTGCTGAATCTCATAGTAACCTTTGATAGTACCGTCCTCTACTTCTTTCAGAAGCTCTTCGGAGGTAATCCATGCTCCGTCTGTGGTCTGTCCCAAAGCTGCTTCTACGTCTGTCTTGGTTACGTTTGCTACATAGCCTGCAACCTCTTCATAGTTGGCTTCATCGGCGCCGAAATCCATGGCCTTATATAAAGCCTTTGTAAAGCGCACCAGTAATTCCTGGTTCTTTTCAGCATAATCCGGCATGCATACCCAGCTTGCAGGGTCAGCTGCAATATCAGAGAAATCTGCGTTACTTACGAAAATCTGTGCATCATCTCCCAGCTCATCCTGGATAACCTTTGTATTTGGAGACCATGGAGCGCAGGCATCAATAGAACCTGAAATCATAGCGCTGGGCATATTGGTAACTTCCATGTTATAAGGCTCAATATCATCCATAGTAAGTCCTACAGATTCCAGGGCTCTTAACAGGATAGTCTCAGATGAAGTTCCGGAAGCGTAAGCAACCTTCTTGCCTTTCAAATCTTCCAGAGAATTTATGCCGTGGGATTTCAATCCCATTACACAGTCTGCATCACCCAACTGCTGGAAACAGAAAATATCAACATTTCCCTGGATAGCCAGTGTATGGGCGCCTGGTCCGATGTAAGCCACATCCATGGAACCGGATTCCATAGCTGCGATTTCTGTAGGGCCGTCGTCAAACTTAGTCATTACTACTTCAATGCCTTCTTCTTCAAAATATCCCTTTTCATCTGCTGTAGCCACTACCCACAGAGAAGCATAGTTTGGCATATAAGCTACGTTCACTGTATCCAGTTCTCCTGAACCTTCGTCTGATGCTTCAGCGCTGTCTGCGGACCCGCTGCTCTGATTGTCTTTACCGGAATCACTTCCGCCTGAGCAGCCTGCCAGTAAGGTCATGGCTGTTGCAGCGGCCAAAAATGCTGCCATGATTTTTTTCTTCATTGTAAAAATCCTCCTTTAAATTTATTTACATTATTTTCTCACCTGAAGATATTCCTGATATACCTGACTCCAAATATGGTTTTTCAGCTCAACAAAGCGCTCGCTCATCTTTGTTTCCTGGTCTCTCGGATAAGGAATATCAATATCCACTACTTCTTTGATTCTGGCTGGTCTGGCGCTCATGATTACTACCTTGGTAGCCAGCACGATAGCCTCCTCAATATCATGGGTAACGAAGAAACAGGTCTTATTCTCTTCCTGCCATGCCTTCAAAAGCTCTGACTGCAGCTGGGTTCTTGTCTGAGCATCCAAAGCTCCGAAGGGCTCATCCATAAGGAGAACCTGTGGATTCATTGCGTAAGCTCTGGCAATAGCAACCCTCTGCTTCATACCGCCGGACAGTTCCTTTGGATAAGAATCTGCGAATTTCTCCAAATCCACCATGCGGAGATATTTCATAGCCACCTCATCACATTCTTCTTTGGACATTCCCTTTAACTTTAAGCCGAATTCTACGTTTTTCTTAACGGTAAGCCATGGGAACAATGCGTACTGCTGGAATACCACGCCCCTGTCAGTTCCTGTGCCCTTGATAGGCTTTCCGTCTACCAAAATCTGACCGCTGGTAGGCTCCAGAAGTCCGGCGATAATATTCAGCAGTGTAGATTTACCGCAGCCAGACGGACCGATTACACAGATAAATTCATTTTCACGGATGTCGAAGTCCACACCGCTTAAAGCAATTACATCGCCTTTTCTGGTATGGTATTTTTTCTGAACACCCTGGATACTAACTTTTATATTTCCCTCTTTTCCTGCCATCCCGTTAACTTCCTTTCAATCAATTTAAGAACTTTCTCTGCTACCATACCGATTACACCGATAATGATTATGTATAAAAGCATTGGTGTAGTCTCATAAGAGTTTGCCAGTGATTTGATTCTCATTCCCAAGCCGGCTATTGCTCCGGTAGATTCTGCCGCAATCAGAGTCGTCAGTGCAGTGGAAATACCCAGGCGGACTGCTGTGATAATGAATGGTGTGGTAGCCGGGAAAATAACCTTAATAAACAGATTTACATCATTAGCTCCCAGAACCCTTGCTGCCTTAATCAGAGTTTCATCCACATTGATAACGCCCTGGAAAATCGTCACGGTCATAATCAGGAACGTTGCCAAACAGATTACGATAATCTGAGGTGCCCGGCCAACACCTACGCCGATAACTACCAACGGAACGTAAGCCAGTGGCGGGATATTTCTGATGAACTGAATCCATGGCTCAAGGATAAATCTTACCGGACGATACCATGCCATTAAAAAGGCTACCGGAACAGATATAACGAAGGCCAGTACGAATCCCCAGAATACGGAAATCAAACTGCTTGCAATATCCTGCAGCAAAACTTCTCTTTCCACCATAAGTCCAATAGACTCCAAAACCTTGATGGCATTTGGAAAGCATCTAGCTGTCTGGGGTGTGACAGACAGCAATGTCCAGACCAATATTGCCACCACAAATGATATTAACAGCCAAACACCTTTGGGTATTTTGCCTATAATATCAGCACCGCTTTTGTTTTTCTTCCCCATTTTTAACCTCCTGTTTTTTCTTGGTTTGTTTCAGCACTTTGCACTAAAACTTTTGTGTTCCTTTTCTTTGTATAGTCATTATCTCTTATATTTTACCTTTTTTCAACCTTGTTTTGAGCAAACGTTTGTGTTTATTTGTATATTTTTTCACAAACTTTTGCGTTACATTTATGCAATTGTTGCATCACTATATATTATAGAAACAATTCCTCTTTTTTGCTGTTTTGCACAGCAAATATACACTCTTTATCCGTAATAAAAGGCTTTTTCTATGATAAAAAGGTAAAAAAAGAGACAGGGACTGCGGTCCGGGAGTTATCTAGTCCGCATTCTCTGTCTCTCCCTTTGTTTACTTCAAACCTGCAATGTGTTTTTTACTAATACCTAGTGTGCTGACACGTTCACATTTTAGCAAATGACTTGCCTGAATTTCCATCTGCTGCGTTG
>NHCFR01400__coassemble_1432_pt1 | contig 12035 bp, 10 predicted proteins | sample NHCFR01400__metabat2_high_PE_048 | metagenome-assembled genome bin NHCFR01400
GGCTTCTGCCGCCCAGAAGGACAATCAGGAACAGCTTTATCGGGAAGCTGCCATTAAAAAGCAGATTGATTATCTCCAACGGGAATTGGATGATATGCACCCGGAAAATGTTTCAGATGTACGGCGTTTTGAGAAAAAAATTGCTAAATCCGGCATGAATAAGGAGGCTCGTCAGGAAGCGGAGAAGGTTTTAAACCGCATGCGCCAGGAAGGAAAGGACAGTCATGAATATGGTATGCTTTATGATTATTTGGACTTTGTCACAACCCTTTCCTGGAAGACACCCCGTATGGGCAAAATCGACCTTGAAAAAGCAGAAAAGATTCTGGATGAGGACCATTACGGCCTGAAAAAGGTAAAAGAAAGAATTATCCAACAGCTTGCCGTTATGGCCCTGAACAGAAAGCAATCCGGCTCTATCCTGCTCTTTGTGGGAGCGCCGGGTACCGGTAAAACCAGTATTGGCCAGAGTATTGCTAAGGCTCTGGGGCGAAAATATGTGCGTATCAGTTTGGGCGGAATCCGGGATGAAGCAGAAATCCGTGGCCACAGGAGAACTTATGTGGGAGCCATGCCCGGCAGGATTATGGAAGGCATGAAACGCTGCGGTGCCTCCAACCCTGTTATGGTGCTGGATGAAGTGGACAAGCTGGCAAGAGACTACAGCGGAGACCCGGCCAGCGCCCTGCTGGAGGTATTGGACCCGGAACAGAATAACTCCTTTACAGACCATTATATGAATGTTCCCTATGACCTTTCCAATGTGCTTTTTGTCTGCACCGCCAACTCCACGGACACCATACCGGAGCCTCTCTTAAACCGAATGGAGGTTATCTCCTTCCCTGGATACACGGCTCTGGAAAAATTCCAGATAGCCCGGAAACATCTGCTGCCCAAGGCCATGGAGATTATGGGAATCAAAGAAGAAAATCTGAATCTGGAGGGAGAGGCCCTTCATAAAATGATTGAGGAATACACCATGGAATCCGGGGTACGGAGCTTGAAAAAGCTTATAGATACGCTTTGCCGGACAGCGGCTGTGAAACTGGTGAAAAAAGAAGAAAAATCGCTGACTGTAACAACAGAAAACCTGACAGAATATCTTGGGCACCAGCATATGCGTCATGAACGAAAACTGGAACAAACGGAGCCGGGAGTTGTTACCGGGCTTGCCTGGACCACGGCCGGAGGAGAAATTCTGTTTATAGAAAGCAAACTTATGGAAGGGAAAGGCGAGGTCCTCATTACCGGACAATTAGGAGACGTTATGAAAGAATCCGTCCAGATTGCTTTAACCTTGGTAAAATCTATGTTTCCCGAGGAAAGCAAACAGCTTGCCCAAAAGGATTTACACATCCATGTGCCTGCCGGAGCTGTTCCAAAGGACGGTCCTTCTGCCGGTATTACCCTGGTAACCGCCCTGGCCTCCCTGGTGACCCAAAAAGCGGTTGACACAGATTATGCCATGACCGGAGAGGTATCTCTGCGAGGCGGCATAATGCCTATCGGCGGCCTGCCGGAAAAGCTCATGGCGGCCCAAAGAGCCGGAATCACCAAAGTCTTTATCCCCTATGAAAACCAGGAGGATTTAGAAGAAGTTGCCCAGGAAGTGAAAGAAAAACTGGAAATAATTCCGGTAAAAAAGGTTTCCCAGGTGCTGGAAAGAGTATTATAATAGTTGCAGAAATATTGATTAACCAATGAGGAGGTTCCAGCAATGAACTACGATTTTACCACGATAATGGACCGTAAAGGAAAGGACGCTATTGCTCTGGAAGTGGATGCTGCGTTATCGGAAAGTACACCTGCCGTAAGGCAGACTAAGGTGGAGGAGGGCTTTTCTATTCTTCCCATGTGGGTAGCAGACATGAACTTTGCCACAGTACCTACGGTACAGCAGGCCTTGATTCAAAGGGCACAGCATCCCGCCTTCGGATACTTTATGCCTACGGAGGAATATTTTTCCTCTATCATCCAATGGCAGGAAACAAGGAATCAGGTCCAGGGCCTGACACCGGAATGTATCGGATATGAAAACGGAGTTTTAGGCGGAGTCATCAGCGCCTTAAACGTATTCTGTTCCAAAGGAGACAAGGTACTGCTCCACTCTCCCACCTATATCGGTTTCACTCACTGTATGAAAAGCAATGGCTTTGATATGGTCCTCAGTCCCTTAAAGCAGGACGAAAATCAGGTTTGGCGAATGGATTTCGAAGACATGGAGGAAAAGCTGAAAACCCAAAACATCCATGCGGCAGTTCTCTGCTCCCCTCACAATCCCTGCGGACGTGTCTGGGAGCGGTGGGAACTGGAAAAGGCCATGGAGCTTTACCGGAAATACGACGTGTATGTGGTGTCTGACGAAATCTGGTCAGACCTGACTCTGGACGGATACCGCCATATTCCCACCCAATCTATAAGTCAGGACGCCAGAATGCGTACCGCCGCCTTTTATGCCCCCAGCAAAACCTTTAACCTGGCGGGACTTATAGGCAGCTATCACATTATTTACAATAAATGGATGCGTGACCGGATAGAAAAAGAATCCAGTCTATCCCATTACAACAGCATGAATGTTATGAGCATGCATGCTCTCATAGGCGCTTATCAGCCGGAGGGCTATCAGTGGGTGGACCAGCTGCGCCAGGTATTGACAGAGAATGTAAACTATGCTTATGACTATATTACTTCTCACTTTCAGGGTGTGCGTCTTTCCAAACCCCAGGGAACCTATATGCTGTTTCTGGACTGTACACAATGGTGCCGGGAACATGGCAAGACCCTGGACCAGCTGCTGTCTGCTGGAATCAGCAAGGGAGTTCTCTGGCAGGACGGAAGGCCCTTCCACGGGCCTTGTTCCATCCGTATGAATCTGGCTCTACCCCTTTCCCTTGTAAAGGAAGCCATGGAGCGGCTGGATAAATATGTATTTCACTAAGGATACCCTCTCTGAACAAGGGACCAAACGGCGGGAACGGCTGAATATGCATTTCTGCTGCGTTACTTTCAACCGGCATACGTCCAGTACGCCTCATTCAAGTGCCTTGCAGAAGGCATATTTAGCTCCTTCCGACTCTTCGTCCTCTGCATTGCAGGAGAGATTTTTATTGTAACACAAGCAGAAAAAGAGGCTGCCGCATTTCATGTGCATCAGCCTCTTTCCTATTTGAGTAAAACAGGAATCTTGATAAATCCTGTACCATGCCGGTATTTTCAGCAGTCGGCAGAAGGCTTCTCAAATAACCCCCAGACCTTTCCCTACCAGCATGATAAAGTCCTGGACATTAGTGACAATAGTAGTTGCGGAAAGACTTCCTCTGTCCAGCAGCTTATTCACCACAAACTCGTCTGCATCAACAGTATAAAGAAAAACAGGGCGGATAGTTCCATCTTCCATAACCCGGTAGGATGGGGTCATATTACCAGTGGCAATGGTGTGGAGCATGGTAGCCAGACAGATAACGGTAGTAGATTTTTCCACCAGATTCCGCATGGCTTTCTGTCCCTCATAAGCGTCTCCGATAACCTCCGGCAGAGGACCGTCATCACGGATAGAACCAGTCAGGACAAGAGGAATCTGGTTCTTCACACAGCCGTAAATGATTCCATTATCAATGCTATAATCCCGAATAAACGCAGGAATAGAACCGCTGGCCCGCACCCGGTTTAACACATCCAAATGGTGGTAATGTCCGTTTGCATGAGATTTCTGCGTATAAATATCCTGCCCCAGCGCTGTGTGGAACATGGCCCCTTCCAAGTCATGGGTAGCCAAAGCATTACCTGCCATCAGGCCATCCACATACCCGTGTTCAATCATGGCCTCCATGGCCTTTCTGGCATCAGCGTCAAAGGCAAATGCAGGTCCCATTACCCATAAAATATTTCCGTGTTCCCGCTCATATTTCAGCAGCTCAAACAGTCTGTCATAATCCCTGGCATAGGAGGTTTCCCTGCTTCTTCCCTGGCGAAAAACAAATCGGTCATCCTCTTCCTCTTCTCCATCCATAAAGCCCTGGGCATGAAGGTAAATCCCTTCTTCTCCATCCTCAGTCCGGCCCAGAATCACCTTGTCTCCCACCTTTAAATTGCGGTTTTCCACCACCAACAGCGTACCGTCAGGACTTATTACCACGCTGGAGTCCATTCTACTGTTTTTTGGCAAAACCCATTTCCCCTGTAGCTTAAAATATTCCGGGAACATAGAGGTGCTGTGGAAATTTTCCGGCGCTACTCCCGATGCTTTTACTTCCTCCCATTTCACATCAGGTGCATTTCTAAACTTATCCCGGGAAAAATCCGGTTCCCTGTATACTGGCATTTCAAACATCCCTATCTCTCCTTTCATCTTTGGTATACACAGTCTCCTTCTATGTAGGTAGCCATCACCTTAATCTGGTCTATCTCCTCTGAAGGAACAGTAAAAATATCTCTGTCCAGCAAAACAAAATCCGCCAAATAACCTTCCTTTAATTGTCCCAAATCAGAAAATCCCGCCGTTCTGGCAGCCTCCCTGGTATAAAGCTTCACAGCAGTTTCTATATCTATAGCTTCTTTTTCTCCACAGTCCGTACCGTCAAAAGCCTTCCTTGTAACAGCGCCTTTTATACAGGGGAAGGGGTCAGAAGGCACCGCCCAGGAGGTAGCCGGAGCATCTGTTGAAAAACTAAGCTTCACACCTTTCTTCAACATATGTTTAATGGGATAACAGGCTTTTATCCTCTCTTTCCCCAGATTTTTCAAATAGCTTTCAATCTCTGCATAGAGAAAAATAGGCTGGGTAACAAAAGCAATTCCCTTTTTGGCCGCCCGCTCTATACTGTCCTCTGAAGGCTGTGTCACATGCTCTACCCGTAAAAAAGGAATCTCTTCTTTTGTCCAGGGCTCTTCTTTGTCTACCCGCTCTACAATCCTGGCTATGGCCCTGGTACCCATGGCATGGAAAGATAGCTGGCAGTGGTTTTTCCTGCAAAAATCCAAGGCGGATTCCAGCTGCTCCTGGGTACACACAGAAATCCCCCGACTCTGTTCATCACCCAAATAAGGTTCCTCCATCCATGCTGTTTTTCCAGACACACTGCCGTCTCCGATTAGTTTTAATCCTGCAGCAAAAATCTGATTTTTCCTGTCTCTTCGCTCCATTGGAATAGAAAAATCCGGATTATCCATAAAGTAATCCCACATATAGTAAATTCCCACTCTCTGACGGAAGCCTCTCTGTATCGCCTCCTGGTAAAGGGGAAAGTTATCAGAACTGTCCAGATTTCCCATGTCTGACACAGCCACAATTCCCTGAGAACTCAAAAGCTTTCCTAAGTCCACCAGATTTTCTATAGTCTCTTCCTTTTCTTCCACAGGCATAAAGGGCAGCACCAGGTTTCTGGCTGTCTCTTTCAAGACTCCTGTTGGCTCTCCCTTTTCATCCCGTTCAATCTGACCGCCTACCGGGTCAGGGGTGTTTCTGTCTATCCCCGCAAGCTCCAGTGCCTTGCTGTTAACGCAGCGGATGTGGCCACAGGTTCGTATAATGGAAACCGGACTGTCACTGCAGCCTCTGTCCAAATCGTGACGGTTAATGGAGCGCTTTTCCGCAAACTTCCCCTCGTCATAGCCCCAGCCCTGACACCATTTCCCCGGCCCCTGTTTCTCTCTGCAAGCCCTAATCTCTTCCACTAAGTCTTCGATAGAATACACCCTGGGAGGAAGAGCTGAAATTTTCTTACTAAAATCTGCCAGCATTACCGGATGCATATGGGCATCTATAAACCCCGGAATCACACAGGTACCCTGCAAATCTATTTCCTCTCCCTCCATGGCAGGTCTGTCTTTTTCCTCTCCTATCCAGACAATCCGTCCCTTCTCTACTGCCATAGACTGGGCAAAAGGCTTTTCTTCATCTGCTGTAAATATGTTACCGTTCTTGTAAATAATTCTTTTTTCCGTCATTTTATACCTCCTGTCACACCTCATAAGAAAGACTCTTTTTCCCATTCACTTTGTATATCACAGCCCCTGCCACAAAACCAATCAAGGTCGGAATCAGCCAGGCAAATCCTTGGCGGGCCAAGGGTATCTGATAAACCACATCCATGATTGGAGAAATGTCCCAGGGAAACAGACCTGAAGCCTGGGCCACGTTCAGCCCGTCAAAGAGTGACATGAGAAAAGATAAAATAACAGCCCCCTTCCAGGCCCCATCGTTGGGTACATATTTCTTAAACAATCCCAGAAAAGTTAAGACCACTGACATTGGAAACAAAATAGTGAAAATAGGCCCGGAAATAGCCAGCACATTGGAAACTCCTGTGGAAGAAACCAGGAAAATTGCCACGGTAATCATAAGGGCGGCCAGCTTGTAGGGTACTTTCCCTTTTGACCAGCTTTCCACCCAGCCTCCTGTAGTAGCTATCATTCCTACTGCTGTTGTCAGACAGGCAAAGATAACAGCCAGAGAAAGCACCACGCTTCCTCCGTAACCGGCCAGCCTTCGAACCAAGTCTGTCAGCAGATAGGTGGTATCCACGTCCGTCTCATACCATTCTGTACCCTGAGCTCCCAGGTAAGCCAAGCCCCCATAGACAATAAAAAGGAGCAGAAAACCTATGGCAATAATTCCCAGCATCATAAGCCGATATTCCTTTTTTCCGGTATACCCCTTTTCCCGAAAGGCCCCGATAAAAATTCCTGCACAGATGATTCCTGTCCCCACATCACCAGTATTATAACCCGTGAGAAATCCATTTAAAAAAGCCTCTCCTTCCGTACCTATAACCCCTTCGGTTATGGCAGATATAGGAGTAATAAAAGCCATGACTATGATAACCAAAAGAGTCACCAACAGGATTGGCGTCAGATATTTTCCGATTCGGTCAATCACACTGGATTTATTCATAGCAAAGTAATAAGATACTCCGAAAAATACCAGAAGAAAACCGATTCTAACCTCTCCGGGCAGATTTCCGAAAATACCTTGAACCCCGGTCTCAAAAGCCACTCCTCCGCATCTTGGTATGGTCCCGAAAATAACTGCCAGTATTCCCAGTCCCATATAGAGATAATGCCACCAGGGAGTTACATGCTTCATCATATCCTCCAATCCATATCCTACATTTCCCACTGAGGCCACCGCCATCATAGGAAAAAGAATACCCGTAAAGGCCAGGCCTGCAATAGCCCACAGAACATACTGACCGGAAAGCAGCCCCACCTGCGGCGGAAAAATCAGATTTCCCGAGCCAAAAAAAATCGCAAACATAGCAAATCCGGTGATGCAGATTTCTTTACCCATTCCTTTTTTCATCTGTTGTTTCCTTCCTTTTAAGATTTTATCTCGCTACCGCAATAAATTAGCGTTTAAAAAAGAAGACGCTTCAGCACAAACCCGAAGCGCCTTCGCTTTACAGTATTAAAGTATATAGGAAATACCAGGGGTCTGTCAAGGTTTTCTTTGTTCTATGGGGAAAACTCCATAGCTCCTGACATGACACAGGCGCCCTGGGCGCCACAGTCCAAAACTTCTCCTATTTGCTCCCGCTCCAGAGAAATACCGCCTATTCCATACACCGGAATAGAAAGATTGGAACAGATTGCCCGAAGAAAATCCGTACCTCTGGGTGGGAGTCCCTTCTTACAGTTTGTTGCATATATATGCCCGGCTATGAGATAATCTGCGCCCAAATTCCGGGCCTCCAGGGCTTCTGATAGACTATGAACAGAACAGCCGGTAACCATACCTTTTCCCTTCCAATTCTCCCAATCCTCCTGCCCCGGATAAGACAATCTGAGGCTGCGAAGATTTGTAAGAGATAATTGAAGCCCCTGGGCTCTCTCCTCTCTGGCTGTCTCGGCATAGGTGTGGTAGTAGCAAGGAACCTGGTATGCCTTGCAAATATCTTTCACTGCTCTGCCCAGTTTCCTGTACTCCTTTTCCTCCAAATCCTTTTCCCTGAGAATCAGGGCCTTAGGCTTCTGAATACATACCAACTCTACCTGTTCCAGGAAGGGCAGTCTGGCGATTTTCCGGTTTGTCACTACAATCACATGGTCCCAGAGGCTGCTTTCATTCTGCCTACACATAGAGGTAATCCGCCATAACAGGCTGCAAATCCAGGTTCAAAAGGCTTTGATAAACCTGGTCCACAGACCGGTTGTCTGAGATTTCAAATTGGGCGTCGCCCTTGTCTTCCAGGTCCTCCACATGCTGGCCAATGCCGGTACTTACCCCTGCTGAAATCTTAGTAGCCGCAATATTTACCAGATTGTCCCGCACTCTGGCACATTCTCTGGTGGATATGGTAATGCTGGCAAAGGGCATGAACAAGCGGTAGGCTGTAACCACCTGGAGAAGCTGGGCTTCATGGACGTCCATGGGGTTTATCTTATCATTATTGATTATGGGCCGAAGCCTCGGACAGGAAAAAGCGATTTCTGCCTGAGGATATTTTTTCTGCAGATAATAGGCGTGAAGTCCTGTGGCAAAAGCATCTTTTCGGAAATCATCTAATCCCAGGAGGGCGCCGAAGCCAACGCCTCTCATACCGCCCATAAGAGCCCTTTCCTGGGCGTTAAACCGATAGGGAAATACTCTTTTATGTCCTGCCAGATGAAGAGTCTCGTATTTTTCTCCATGATAGGTTTCCTGAAATACCGTCACATAGTCTGCCCCACATTCATGTAGGTAAGCATATTCCTGAGAGTTCATAGGGTAGACTTCCAGACCGATAACACGGAAATATTTTCTGGCTATCTTACATGCCTCCCCTATGTATTTCACATCGGATTTTTTCCGGCTCTCCCCGGTTAAAAGAAGTATCTCCTGCAGTCCGCTTTTGGCGATTTCCGCCAGCTCCTTCTCAATTTCCTCCGGGGTAAGCTGGGCCCGACGGATTTTATTATGGCAGTTAAAGCCACAGTAAATACAGTAATTTTCACAGTAATTAGCAATATAAACCGGGGTAAACATATAGATAGAATTTCCAAAATGCTTCCTGGTTTCCTTTCTGGCCTGCTGAGCCATTTCTTCCAGAAGCGGGAGGGCTGCCGGAGACAAAAGAGCCTTAAAATCCTCTGGTGTCCGGTAATCGTGGGCCAATGCCCGCAGAACATCCTGCCGGGTATACTGGCTGTAATCGTATTGCTCCATTTCCCGGATAACCTGTTCCATTACATTACTTTCTATGACTTCCATATCCGGAAGATATTTCATATAGTCTGTTCTGTTTTCTTTTAAATGCTCTCTTACTTCCTGGCTTAAAATGCTTTCATTTGTGTGATTCTGCTCGCTCATTTTTCTGCCTCCTAATCCTGAATATAACCTGTAAGGGGTGAGGAAGGACTGGCTCCTTTTTCTTTCACTCTTCCCAGTCCGGAAAGATATGCCTGGCGGCCTGCCTGTATGGCCTTTTTAAAGGCTTCTGCCATAAGAGGTACATCCCCGGCAGTGGCGATAGCTGTGTTTGCCATAATAGCTGCAGCTCCCATTTCCATGGCCTCACAGGCCTGGGAAGGTCTTCCGATTCCCGCATCCACAATCACCGGCAGGTCTATCTCATCAATTAAAATTTGAATGAACTCTTTGGTACAAAGGCCCTTGTTGGAACCGATAGGGGCTCCCAAAGGCATGATGCAGGCTGCTCCGGCCTGAGCCATATCCCGGGCTGCATTTAAATCCGGGTACATATAGGGCATTACCGTAAAACCTTCTTTAGCCAGAATTTCCGTAGCCTTTATGGTTTCCTGGTTGTCCGGAAGCAGGTATCTGGTATCCCGCATAATCTCTATCTTAACCATATCGCTCTGGCACACTTCCCGGGACAAACGGGCAATCCGTACGGCCTCCTGTGCATTTCTGGCTCCCGATGTATTAGGAAGCAAAGTCACGCCCTGAGGTATGTAATCCAAGATATTGGCTGCTCCACCTTCATTCACTCTCCGCAGTGCCAGAGTTACAATTTCTGCTCCTGCCTGCTCTACGGCAGCCCTGATTAAATCCAGGGAATATTTTCCCGAACCCAGAATAAATCTGGACGTAAATTCATGCTCTCCTAATTTCCATGTATCTTTTTTCTCCATTTTTCTATTCCTTTCTGCTCATTGTATTTTATTCCAAAAAGGCTGCTCTCCTCCATATGCAAGAAGTTAAACTCCTTCTGCAGCCTTATTGAATTTCTGTGTCCTGGGGACCTAAAAGAAACTCCAGCACTGCGTTGGCCTGGTGGGCTGCGCAAAGCGCTGCTCTGGGAGCCCAAAGTCCCATACCCGGCAGGTTCTCAGAAACCTCATCGCCGCAGAGATAAAAATTTCTTCCTATTTTTCTGGTCTGAATCTGATTACTTCTCCCGTACCCTGCCAGCCCGCTGGCACATATCAGGCCTTTCTGGGGGAACAGCTCCAATACCTTGTTCACCAGCATGGCTTTATTTTCTGCTCTGTCAAAGGCTTCGCACACAACCTGGACATTCTGAAAAAGCTGCTCTATATTCTCCTGTGTCACTTTCACAAAGGCTGTCTCCACCTTCATCCAGGGATTTATCTGAAGAAGCTGCTCTTTTAAGGCTTCCGGTTTCGGCATCCCTAAATGTTTTATAAAATAGTGCTGCCGGTTCAAATTACTTATATCCACCCGGTCAAAATCCACCAGCAGAAGCCTTCCTACCCCTGCCCTGGCAAGGGCTGTCGCCACGTTGGAACCAAGGCCTCCCAGACCTGCCACAGCTACATAGCTGTCTCTCAGTTTTCTTTGAATTTCTTGTCCGCAGCGGGCACCTAAAGCCTCCTCCAGCGCCTGTCTGTCCGGAAACTCTCTGCTCCTTTCTGTCTCTTCCGCCATGTCTCAGCCTCCTCCTACAAAGGTCACAATTTCCAATGTATCCTCCGGCAAAATCTCCGTATTTTGATACTCTTTTTTAAGAACAATGTCTCCGTTTCGCTCTACAGCCACCCGGTCAAGCCGGCAGCCCCGCTGCTCCAAAAGCTCCTGAATGGTACATCCTTGCCGGATTTCCTCTTCTTTGCCGTTTATTACTGCCATATCTCTGCCTCCTTCCTTTATCCAAAGCCATGCCCTGCATGAAACACAAATGCATAAGCGCCATAGCTGCACCTGTGCGCCACCCCAATACTGCAATGCGGTTATACACATAACTCCTCTCCGCCGCAGTATGCTCCTGCTCGGAGGGCTTTTTATTCCAAAGGAAATTCAGAAGAATTTCCTTTGGAATAAAAAAAGGTTCACGAAGTAATACACCCGTGGTGGTGTACCCCTTCATGAACCTTTGGCTCACTCTCATATGTTTTCTATATTTTGTTTTTATACATGCTTTACTATAGACTACTTGCCGGAAGATGTCAAGAAAATTTTACCTCGGCAGATGTCTTGGTGTAACTGTTCAGCCTAGTGTACTGGCACGTTCATTTTCAGCATAGTATAATCTAACTCTCAGATTCTGTCAAGAATTACTTTATACTTTTTTTATAATATTTTTTTAGGGTCAGCAGGTGCATTGGATAGAACCTTTCCGGAAATTCCTTTAATTCTTTCTCTACCTCTTCTGCATCTCTCCACTGAACACTTTCATTCTCTTCTGCATTACTGCTAATCTCTCCTTCTGCTCTGCATAAGAAAACCATAACTAAAATAGAATAGCCGCCTCTCAAGTTTTGTGTAATATTGAAAGGGTGGATATCCGTCACTGTATAACCTATGGAGTCTGCAGTAATACATTTTTCTTCGTCCCATATAGCTGTTATATCTAAATTTGTTTCTTCTTTTACTTCTCTTCTCAGTGCAGTGTAAATGTTTTCGTATTCTCTGATTTTTCCGGCAGGAATTTCCCACAAGCCAGATTCTACATCCTCACTCTTCTTTTTCCTTCTTTGCATGAGGATATATCTTTTTCCTTTTTCTTCTTTTTCTATAATAGCTCCAACTGCAGGAATCACAAATTTCTCAGGCATCCCAAAATCCTCCTTTATTTTTTAAATTGTAACATATGCCAGGTGTGTCCACAATCCTGATATCCGTCACCCTTACCCCT
>NHCFR01400__coassemble_1439_pt1 | contig 11973 bp, 10 predicted proteins | sample NHCFR01400__metabat2_high_PE_048 | metagenome-assembled genome bin NHCFR01400
TTAGTAGGAATGGAGATGAAACTTCGTTTTATGAGAATCGGTGTGAATCTGGAAGCTATTACAGACGACCATATCATGAAGATGAATTCCGTGCTTTTGGACGAAGAATGTGCTGTTATCGGTATAAGCGTCAGTGGTAAGACGGCGGAGGTTATGGAATCCTTAAAGGCAGCCAAAAGGTGCGGGGCCACTACTGTATTGATGACATCCCATATTGACAAGCAGTTTAAAAGCTTCTGCGACGAGGTGGTGCTTTGTGCGGTGAAGGAAAACCTGGAAACAGGTAAGGCTATCTCTCCCCAGTTTCCTATTTTGGTCATGGTAGACATTATCTACTCCAGGATGTTGAGGGCAGATGAATTCCGGAGAGGAACTCTTCACGACTATACTTTGGAGGCATTGGATGAAAGAGGATAATAATCATACAAAAAAGTAACCGCCATCAGCCAAAGGAAGGGGATTGTTACTGTTCACACAGCAGCCCGACACTTGCTGCCGGGCTGCGTATGAATATGATTCAGGTGTGAGCAGGCTCCTTTTGCGAAGCAAAACTTTAAATGGGCCTGCGAATGTTACTGTTTACGAGATACGAGTGAACAGTAACGGGGATTGTAGTGAATATTATTATTCATATTGCACAAAAAAACTCCTGGTGTTAAAATATTATTATGCAGTTATATTATGCTGCCAAATCTCATAGGCATACTTACCTTTTCTGAACAAGGGCATACATTCCCTTGTTCAGAGAAGGTACAGAAGGCTGACCATGGGATTTCTGGCAGCATAATACTATTTTAAGCTTCATGTGTAAAGGAATCTGGGCTTTGTGCATGGAGGGTACATAAAGGGAGGGATTTTTATGAGTAGTAACGGTGAAACAATGAGAAACAGGCAGTATCTTCTGAAATTTATTGTGTTTAGTGTGATAGGTGCCTTTATGTTCTTTGTTTCTATTCCCTATAATGGGAAAAGCACCATACCCCTGGACCATCTGACTACAATTATCCGAAATCTGTTAGGGGATTACCAGAAATACTGGGTATTGATTCTTATGGTTTTCGGCGTGTTCTGGGGATTTTACAAAAAGACATGGAATAAAGACGTAACGTCTACCATTTTCACAGTGTTCAAGATTTTGGGAACTATCTGTGCCATCATGTATATCTGGAACATAGGGCCTGAATTTTTAATGACAAATGATAATTTATTCCCCTATTTGTTCGGAACATTGTGCCAGTCTCTGGCTTTTCTGATTCCTTTGGGAGCTATATTCCTTGCGTTTTTAACAAATTATGGGTTAATGGAATTTGTAGGTGTGCTGGTACAGCCAATTATGAGGCCTGTCTGGAAAACTCCGGGACGTTCAGCTATTGATGCGGTGTCTTCATTTGTAGGAAGCTATTCTCTGGCACTATTGATTACAGACAAGGTATACCAGGACGGAAAATATACCAAAAAAGAAGCGGCTATCATTGCAACGGGATTTTCCACAGTGTCTACCACTTTTATGATTGTAGTGGCTCAGACCCTGGATTTGATGGGGGACTGGAATTTCTATTTCTGGACCACACTGGTAATTACCTTTATCATTACAGCAATTTCAGCCAGAATTTATCCTATCAGTAAAATTCCCGATGAATATAAGGAAGGCGTAACGCCTAAACCAGAGGAAACGGTAAAGGAGAAACGGTTCAGGAAAGCTCTTCAGGAAGCTTTAGATGCAGCGGCAGCTTCAGGAAATATCGGAAAAAATGTATGGGAAAGCTTTCGGGACGGCATTGTTATGTGTGCTTCCGTACTTTCTACCATTATGGCTATCGGACTTTTGGGTATGCTAATTGCTTTATATACACCGGTATTTGATATTATCGGCTATATTTTCCTGCCTTTTGCAGCAGCAGTACAGCTTCCAGAGGCTACCGTAGCAGCCCAGGCCCTGGCTACCAGTATTGCGGAAATGTCTCTGCCTACAGTGTTCGTTACAGGAGCTTCTATGGCAACCAGATATGTAGTAGCAGTGACCTGTATTTCTGAGATTATTTTCTTCTCAGCAGTAGTTCCTTGTATTATGTCAACTTCTATCCCAATTAAAATGAGAGACCTTATTATCATTTGGGTGGAAAGAGTTATACTTTCTATTTTATTGGCCGGAGTGGTGGCACTTATCTTTCTATAATAGGATAAGATTTATTTAAAAGAGTAGAACTCAAATACTATAAAAGTCCCTGTCAAAAAAACGGATGCTCCGTATTTTGACAGGGACTTTATATATATGCTATAGGTTCATATCATAGACCGATTTAGGGGATTGGCCTGTGACACGGAATTTAAAATTAGTAGTTCTCTACTTTTCTCTCAAAGTATGCTCTTGGATGAGCGCATACCGGGCATACTTCAGGAGCTTCCTCAGCTTCGTGTACATAACCGCAGTTTCTGCACTTCCAGCCTAAAGGTGCGTCACCTTTAAAGGTTTTGTCTGCTTTGTAGCTTTCTAAAAGCTTCTGATAACGTCTCTCATGGGCTGCTTCTACTCTTGCAACACCCTCAAATTTTGCTGCCAGCTCAGGGAAGCCTTCCTCTCTGGCTTCTCTGGCCATACGGGCATACATATCTGTCCACTCGTAGTTTTCTCCGGCAGCGGCGTCTTCCAGATTTGTTGCCACATCATGGATTCCGTGGAACTCTTTGAACCACATTTTTGCATGTTCCTTCTCCTGGTCGGCAGTTTCCAGGTAAAGAGCTGCTAACTGCTCATAACCGGCTTTCTTTGCTGCAGAAGCATAGTAGGTATATTTATTTCTGGCCTGGGATTCTCCTGCAAATGCATCCATTAAGTTTTTTTCTGTTTTTGTTCCTGCATATTTGCTCATAGTAAAAACCTCCTATGTATGAAATGATAGTATATAGCTTTTTTGCCCGTCCTATATCTGTGTGCCTGTGCAAGCCGCCTTGCCGTTCGTTCAGCCGCAGACCGGGCTTTCATAGTAAAACCGACACATAAACGATATAACTTTTATTTATGTGCCGGTTTTTGAGTTTCAAATGTTAATTATCCAAAGTATCTTTTCAGAAGTCCTGCAAATGCTTTTCCGTGACGAGCCTCGTCTCTTGCCATTTCATGAACAGTATCATGGATAGCGTCCAGGTTAGCAGCTTTCGCACGTTTTGCCAGGTCTGTCTTTCCTGCTGTAGCGCCGTTCTCAGCTTCTACACGCATTTCCAGGTTTTTCTTTGTGCTGTCAGTAACAACTTCGCCTAATAATTCAGCGAATTTTGCTGCATGTTCAGCTTCTTCGTAAGCAGCTTTCTCCCAGTACAGGCCGATTTCCGGATAGCCTTCTCTGTGAGCAACACGAGCCATAGCCAGATACATACCAACCTCAGAGCATTCTCCTTCAAAGTTAGCTCTTAAATCAGCTTTGATGTCTTCCGGAACATCGGCAGCAACACCAACTACATGCTCTGCAGCCCAGCTCATATCTCCGCTCTGCTCAATAAATTTGGAAGCAGGTGCTTTACATACTGGACATTGTTCCGGTGCCTGCTCTCCTTCATAAACATAACCACATACGCTGCATACAAATTTCTTCATAGCTTTGTTCTCCTTTTCTTAAAATAAATTTTTAATAATCTGAACTGATGTACTGTATCATCCATATTTCCTATGATAGCTTGCATAAGTCCGGCTGCTGTGTTGTTACTTGAAGCAGTCATCGCTTTTCCTTATCCCTGTATCTTACAGAGTGAGAATTTATTCTGCCACGTTATACTGGAAATAAATGAGGCATTGCACCAGTCAGGTTTTTATAAAGTAATAATAGTAATGATTACTATTTTAATCTAACATACTAGATTAAAAATGTCAACTACTTTTCTGTAAATTTTTTTCTTTTAAACAATCTTTACAGATTCCGTAGAAGGTAGTAGTATGTGCCGTAATCTTTCCGTCGAAGTTTTCAGCTGCCATTTTATAAATACAGTCCATGTCAGCTAACTTAATATCTTTGATACATTGACATTGTGTACATATAAAATGACTGTGGGGTTTGGTGTTGCAATCGAATCTGTCAGGGCCATTTCCCGTGGAAATCTTGGCGATTTCACCCAGCTCTACCAATAAGGAAAGATTTCGGTATACAGTCCCAAGGCTTATATTGGGATATTCTTCTCTGATACCTGCATAAACGGCGTCTGCGGTGGGATGTTCATGACAGTTCTGCACAAATTCCCGTATAGATTCCCGCTGCCGGCTGTATTTTAAAGTAGCCATGCTGTCTCCTTTCTATCTGCCGGAAAAATTCTGGTGGATTGATAATAGTAATTGTTACTGATATTAGAATAACATATCAGATAAAAAAGGTCAAGAATAAATTTAAAAGAAATTAACTTTTTTCTTTTAGAATTGCAGAAAAGCTTTTGTTGCACCTGGGCGGTTTGTCTGCTATGTTTAGAGATAGAAGAATTCAGATTTCATATTTCAGGAAAAGGAAGAATGGATATGGCAAGCATTAAAGATGTGGCAAAATTGGCGGGAGTAGGCTTGGGAACTGCCTCCAGAGCTTTAACGGGCAAGGGCTATGTGGCTCCCGAGACGAAAAAGAAGATTGAAGAAGCGGCCAGGATTTTGCGGTATAGGCCCAATGTACTGGCTCAGAACCTGCAGAAAAACAAGTCAGGAATTATAGGTATATTAGTGCCTGCCCTGAATCATTGTTTCTTTGCAGAACTGGTACAGGGTCTGGAGGAAAAGCTCTACCGCCAGGGATATAAGACTATGGTATGCTGTACAGTCAGTAAGGAACAGGGAGAACAGGATTATCTGGATATGCTGGAAAATAACCTGGTGGACGGTATCATTACGGCCACCCATTCTTTCAATGACAAAGCATATTTGGAAAGCAAAAGAGAAATTGTGTCTCTGGACAGGGATTTTGGAGGAAAAATACCTATGGTTTCTTCCGACCATGAGGCAGCGGGAAAAATGGCTGCCCAGGCTTTTAAAAGAGCAGGGTGCCGGAAAGTTTTAAGCTTGTATGGGGAGGATGCCAAGGGAGGCCGTATTTCGGTGGAAACGGCTCACACAGTATTAAGGGAATATCTGCTGACAGAGGGAATCCAGGTAGAGGAGGTTTGTACGGACAGAGACAGATTTGATATACCTTATTATAGGAAAATAGCTGCATGGTGTTTGGACAACCAGAAGGATACCGACGGTATTTTTGCCTCAGACCATCTTGCCGTAGAGTTTTTTATGGAAGGAACCAGGAGAGGGCGGAAAATACCACAGGATTTGAAAATCATCAGTTACGATGGCACGGAGCTTACCAGGAGCGTGTACCCGGAAATTACCAGTGTGGTACAAAATATAGACGAAATCGCAGAGAACCTTATTCGGCTTTTGTTGGATAAGATAGAAGGAAAAGAAAATGTCACTGGTAAAGTGACGAAAATCTCCTGGCAGAAAGGGGGAACCTGCTGAAATTGAAAAGAAAGGAAGCCCCGGCATTGACAAAAGGCCTGGGAAATTTTATATTTAGCATATGGAAAGGTTTCCATTAAGAGTGGAAATGAAGCGAAAAGACGGCGCAGCAGACCAGTACACTAGGTTAGTCTGTCTGCAGAATTAAGGATGAAGGGAGAAGTTGTCATGTCAATGGACAGATTGAGAAGCCTTTATTACGGGCTGTATGGAGAGAACGGGATTACCAATTATTTTTTTGACCAGCTTATGGAGATTATGGAGACGGCTAAGCTGAACAGAAGTCCTCAGCTGAAAAAGCAGGATAAGGGAGGAAATTCCTGGTATCTTTCAGGTAAAATGGTGGGAATCATGCTGTACCTGGATAAGTTCAGCGAAAACCTGAAGAAGTTTGAATCAAAAATCGACTATCTCGGCGATTTAGGAGTAACATATGTGCATTTCATGCCTCTGCTCCAGCCAAGAGAGGGTCAAAATGACGGCGGATATGCAGTGGCAGATTATCTGAACGTGGATAAAAGGCTGGGAACTATAGAACAATTGGAAAAGGTAGTCGCAAAGCTGAAGAAAAAGGGCATTCGCACTTGTATTGATTTTGTGCTGAACCACACGGCAAAGGAACATGAGTGGGCCCAGCGTTCGAAGAAAAATGAGCCCGGATATGAGGACATGTATTATATGTTCGACAATTATGGAATCCCTTCAGAATATGAGAAGACCTTAACCGAAATTTTTCCTTCCGTTGCGCCTAAGAACTTCACCTACTATGAAGACATCAATAAATATGTGATGACAAGATTCTATGAATTCCAGTGGGACTTGAATTATAAAAATCCTAATGTATTTAACAAAATTGCAGAGGTATTATTGACTCTGGCCAATAAAGGAATTGATATTTTCCGTCTGGATGCCATTCCCTATATGTGGAAGGAGCTGGGAACATCCTCTATGAACCTGCCCCAGGTGCATACTCTTCTGAAAATGTATGAGATGATTATTGAGGAGGTATGCCCTTCTGTGATTTTCCTGGGTGAAGCTATTGTGGAGCCCCATGAGATTGTAAAATATTTTGGAACACCTCAGGAGAAGGAATGCCATATTATGTATAATGCCTCTCTTATGGTGCTTCTGTGGAATTCTCTGGCAACCAGAGATGTGCGGCTGATGGAGAAATCCCTGGCTATTGATTACGGAACGCCGGAGGATGGAGTTTGGATAAATTATGCAAGATGCCATGACGACATCGGATGGGGATTTGAGACAGAGATTATCAAATCATTGGGCATGGACCCTGAGGCTCACAAGCAGTTTATGATTCAGTTTATGGAGGGAAAATTCCCGGGAAGTTTCTCCAGAGGAGAATTATACGAGTTCAATCCACAGACACTGGACGCCAGAAACAGCGGAACCATGGCATCCATGTGCGGTCTGGAGGAAGCAGTGGCAGAGAAAGACAGATATAAGCTGGAGCTTTCTGTAAAGAGAATTTTGCTTCTCAACAGTATTATTATTTCTTATACCGGTATTCCTCTTTTATACAGCGGTGATGAAATCGGACAGCTTAACTGGTGGGATTATAAGAAGGATGGGGAAATCGCCCATGACTCCCGGTGGCTGCATCGTCCGCCTATGGATTGGGAAAAGGCGGCCAACCGCCACGACCAGGGAACTGTAGAAGGAATCCTCTTCAGCAGGATTAAGGAAATGATAGAGATAAGGAAGAGCCACAATGTATTTTCTTCTACGCTTCATTCTATCCCTGTGGACACCCAGAACAAGGCTGTATTCGGCTTCCATAAAGAAGATAAAATGCTGGTGCTGGCAAACTTCAGCGAGAAGGAGCAGGTGGTTGACTGCAACACAGTAAATTGGTTTGGACTTCCAGGGGAAATGCATGATTTGATTCAGGGAAAGAGTGTGAAGCTGTGGGAAAATATTGTATTGGGGCCATACGAGTATTTGTGGCTGGTGTAGCAGACAATAGGGCAGAAGAATAGAGAGAAGAAAGTATTCAGTAATAAAAAACTCTATGCAGATAAGAAACATATCTGCATAGAGTTTTTTGCTTTAATTATTTTAGATATAAGTCGGACAAGTCAGACTAAAAGGCACCGTTGTTCCAGGACAGGAGAAGAAAAGTGATAATTCCCTACGAAAAGTTCTGTTTCTATGACCAGCTGGATATTATCTTCTGATACAAAGGGACGGCTCCAATCCCAGAACTGCTGTATATCGCTGTGTTCTACCTTTTTGCAGAGATAGGTTCCCTGGGGAATGTGGAGGATTTGGGGATGTCTGCCAGGATTTTCTGTCGGTTTTTCTACGTCAACAAATAGATATTGCTGCCAACTGCCTTCTTGCCGGAGAAGGAGCAGCCCTCCTGCATTTCCTAAATCCATGCCGCTGCGGTAAATATCCAAAATAATTTTATTGGTGAGGCGGCTGGACGTTTCACAGAGCTGACTGCCTTCATAAGGAGTAATCCAACAGTCTCTGGCTGGCAAAGCGTACTGTGCAGGCTGATTGTTCTGATAGCTGCTTTCCGCCCGATGAATTTCCTTTCGCATTTCCTTCAGCCGGGCCAGATGTTTTTGCAGGGTCTCTATTTTTTCTTTAACTATCTCTTCTCCACGGTCAACCAAATCTGCATAGCGAATCCAGGACACTGGTTCATTGGTGTATTCCGGAAACTGCTTCAGCGGTATGCCCAGCTCCACACAGAATTGTATGGCATCTGCTACTGCCTTCTGATGAAAGGAATAGTAGCGGTAGCCTGAATTCGAATCAATAAAGGCAGGTGTCAGAATACCAATCTCATCATAATATCTGAGGGCCTTTATACCAACCCCCGTAACTTTTGAAAAGTCACCGATAGAAAGCAGTGCGTTTTTTTTCATTATATCTCCTCCTTGACTCTCCTGTTACTGGAGAGATTATACTGTATTTTAAGTTAATACATTAGGAATGTCAATCTTTCAGAAGCAGGAGAATGAAGTATGGATTTGAGAACAGGAAGTATTCGTAAACTGTATTTTAAATTTCTTTATCCAAGTCTTTTCAGCGGACTGGTCATGAGTATCTATTCCCTTGTGGATATGATTGTTGTAGGGCAGTATGAAGGTCCTGCCGGTACGGCGGCTCTTGCCTGTATTTCACCCTTTTGGACCTTATTTTGCTGTCTGAGCGTATTATTCGGCAATGGAGGGGCTGTTTTGTTCAGCTCTTCACGAGGGGAAGGAAAAAGATATGAGAGTAATCTGGCTTTTACGGTTTCCTTTGTCCTGATTTGTGGGGCTACTGTATTCATATGGCTGGCAATCTTCTTTTTTGATAAATCTTTGCTTCGGCTTTTTGGGGCAGATGAGGAACTTCTGCCTTTAGCTATGCAGTATGTAGGCTGGCTGAAATGGGGGATTCCTTTATGGCCTTTGGGGTATTATCTGGGAATGTTTGTGCGTAATGACGGTTCCCCTTCGCTGGTAGGCATTGCCACAGTGTGCGGAGGTGTATTTAATATTTTTGGGGATTTTTTTCTCACCTTTACCTGTGACCTGGGAATAGAAGGGGCGGCAATAGCAACTGTGGGAGGACAGGGAATCGCCTTTGCTATCCAGATGGTCCATTTTTTTACAAGAAAAAATACAGTTTCCTTTGTAAGAATCAGGAACTTCTGGAAGCAGGGAAAGGAGATAGTATCCATAGGTTTTGCCTCTTTTGTCTGTTCTGTGGGAATGGGATTTCTGATTGTCCTGTTTAATAATCAGATTATGAGATATTTGGGAAGCCGGGAATTGGCTGTGTACGGTGTTGCAAGCAGTCTGTTTACCCTTGTCCAGACATTCAGCTATGGGATTGGAAATGCAGCCCAGCCTATTGTGGCGGAAAATTTAGGAGCCAGGAAATGGGGAAGGGTTCAAGAAGCGAAAAATTGGGGATGTATGGCTGCAGCGGTAATCGGGTGTGTGGTAACGGCCGCCAGCTTGCTGTTTCCCCAGGAGATTGTCAGCCTGTTCATGAAGACTTCGGACCAGGTAATGGCTATATCGGCACCTATTCTGCGGAAATATTTTATATGCTTTCTTTTCGTACCCTTTAATGTGTTTGCAGCCTACTATCTGCAGGGATTGAAGAGGGTGAAAGAATCAGTGTCAGTTTCTGTTTTGAGAGGTTTTCTGTTAAGCGGGCTGTTTGTATATATATTTCCGGTGTTATTCGGGGCCGGTTCCATATGGTATGTTATGGCCAGTGCAGAATTTGCCACGTCCTTGGCAGCATTTTTCCTGCTGAAGAAAAAATAACAGAAAAGTCTTGACTCTCCCATAGGGGGAGATTTTATGATAGAAAAGACCTTTAGAAAAAAGGAAGAACAGGAATGAAAAGGTATGTTAGTCTGGAGAATCCTGCCTGGCAGGATTCTTTTTAAAAGAGGAGGTTAGCTGTGACTAATAAAAAGAGGAGGAAAAAACTTGAAAGAAATAACGGATTGTAAGAAAAAATCACGTTCTGCATTTTGGGGAAAACGAATGGGAATGATTTTTGCATTTATTGTATTGACTGTTGTTTCCCTGATGATTGGCGTGGATGAAAACGTGAACTTGAACAGCCTGCTGGAACTGAATCCGGCGGCCTGGGAGATTTTCTGGGTCAGCCGTTTTCCGAGGACTATTGCTATTGTGCTGACTGCTTCCGGACTTAGTGTTTCTGGTCTTATCATGCAGTCTTTAAGCAGTAATAAATTTATGTCCCCATCTACATCAGGGACAACAGACGCTGCTATGCTGGGAGTTCTGCTTTCCTTTTTGCTGCTGGGCGACCAGTCCCGTCTGGTTCAGATGCTGTTTGCATTTATTTTTGCCTTAGCCTCAACTGTGCTGTTTATGGCCATTCTGGGGCGGATTCCCCTGAGGGAGGCTGTGTATGTTCCTTTAGTGGGCATGATGTACGGCGGTATTATTAAAGCTTTGGCCAATGCGGTGGCTTATCAGACAAATGCCTTGCAGACACTATCGAAGATTGGATTAGGGACCTTTAACCGTTTTACCAGCTTTGCCATGCTTTATCTGGTGCTGATTCCTCTGGCCCTTGCGGTATTGTATGCTGCCAGATTTAGTATTGCAGGCATGGGAGAAGATTTTTCTAAAGGACTGGGACTTCATTATAAACGGACGGTTTTTCTGGGATTATGTGTTATTTCAGTAATCAGTGCGGCTACCTTTGTAACGGTTGGCCCTATCTCCTTTGTAGGATTGATAATTCCAAATATGGTGACAGCTTTCTATGGAGATGATGTGAAAAAAACCATTTTAGATGTAATGCTGCTGGGTGCAATTTTTGTACTGCTGTGCGATATTTTCAGCCGTCTAATTATCTATCCTTATGAGATTGCTGTCAGCTTTACCATAGGTATTATCGGCGGGGCAATCTTTCTGGTGATTTTATTCAGGAGGGTACGTTATGGTAAATAGAAAACACAGGAAAATTCATCTTATTAGGAATATTGATACTTTTGTCAATGGGAATATACGTCTATGCAAGAGTATTCGCCAAGGCCCTGGATTCCGGAATTACCCTTACCTATCCTGTTGCAATGCGGATACTGGGGCGCAGTGCGGCCAGTCTTCTGGGGATGGGAATAAGCGCAGCGCTGATTGCCGTTGTAAGTCTTGCTTTTCAGACCATCACAGAAAACCGTGTGCTGACGCCAAGTATGCTGGGCTTTGATTCGGTATTTCTGGCAACTCAGTCTTTGCTGGTGTATTTTGCTTCTACTGTAGGATTTATGGCAAGGGTATTTACAAATCCTTACAGCAATTTTTTTGTTACAACAGGAATTATGCTGCTGATTTCCATGGCAATGTATGGGATTATGCTGCGAAAGGATAAAAATCATATTGTGTTTTTACTGCTGTTCGGACTTATCTTGTCCAGTATTGTCCAGAGTTTTACTAACTATATAGAAGTGTTGTTGGACCCCCAGCAGTTTCAGCAGTTAAAAGCGGTTACTACAGTATCCGTTACAAATATGAATGAAAGTATCATTGTTCTGGCGGCGCCGGCTATGATTTTGCTGACTGTGTTGTTTGTAAAGCGAAGCAGGGAGTTTGACGTGATGCTGCTGGGAGAGAATAATGCTAAAAGTCTTGGCATTCCTTACACCAAACGGGTAAACAGTACCCTGCTTCTGATTGCCTTTGGTATGGCAGTAACTACTGCGCTGATAGGGCCTCTGACTTTTTTGGGACTTCTGGCTGTTAATATTGCCCGTGAGTTATTTAAGACTTACCGCCATTCCATTCTTTTCTTCGGGTCTATCTTGATGTCTGTCTTATTTTTAATTTTAGGACAGGGCATTGTGGAACTACTGCGGTATGCTGCGCCGGTGACGGTTCTCATTGATTTAGCCGGAGGTGCATATATGATTATTCTGATAATGAAGGAGCATAGGTTATGATTGAAATAAAACAGGTGACTCAGGCTTACGGCAGCCAGGATAT
>NHCFR01400__coassemble_1498_pt1 | contig 11571 bp, 6 predicted proteins | sample NHCFR01400__metabat2_high_PE_048 | metagenome-assembled genome bin NHCFR01400
AAACAAACGCCTGAATAATAATATTAAGAGAAAGCCCGAACTGGGTCTATGCAGACAGCAAGCTTGCTTGCTGAGCTGCATAGACATAGTGATAAAGTATAAAACCATCTGACTTTCGTGTGGAAAAAGAAAAATTTACAGAAAATATTGTATTTATCCGGGAAAAAGCAGTATAATGGAACAAGACAGAAGAGACTTGTTTTATAGCAAAGGAGGTTTGACATGGATAATCAACTGGCTTTATTGACACTGTTTGGCTCGATTGCAGCGTTGCTGTTTGCCTGGAGCAGAGCATCTAAGGTACTGAAATTTTCCCAGGGAAATCAGAGGATGGAAAAAATTTCAGCGTCTATCCATCACGGGGCTATGGCCTATCTTAGGAGACAGTACAGGATTTTGCTGGTATTTTTCGCAGGAATGTTCGTTATTCTGTCTCTTATGGCGGCTTTAGGTTTTCTGACCTGGTTTGTACCTTTTGCCTTTGTGACAGGAGGATTTTTCTCCGGACTGTCCGGGTTTGTAGGGATGCAGATTGCAACCAGGGCCAATGCCAGAACAGCGGCTGCCTGTCAAGAGGGACTGAATAAGGGATTGAACGTGGCCTTTTCCGCTGGTTCTGTTATGGGCTTTACTGTGGTGGGACTGGGACTTTTGGATATTTCTATCTGGTATTTGCTGCTGCGTCTGGTTTTTAAGCTTCCGGTGGAAACCATTACCAGCACCATGCTGACTTTCGGTATGGGTGCCTCCAGTATGGCGCTTTTTGCCCGTGTGGGAGGAGGTATTTATACCAAAGCCGCTGATGTGGGGGCGGATTTAGTAGGAAAGGTAGAAGCAGGAATTCCAGAGGACGACCCCAGGAATCCGGCGGTAATTGCCGATAATGTAGGCGATAATGTAGGCGACGTGGCAGGTATGGGGGCAGATTTATACGAATCCTATGTGGGTTCCATATTATCTGCCTGCGCCCTTGGTGTCATTGCTTTTAATAAAATTGAGGCCGTGGACCGGGTCAATGCAGTGGTGGTACCTATGCTGTTGGCAGCGGTAGGTGTTATCGCTTCCATTATCGGAAGCCTTTTGGTAAAGACCGGAGAAAGCACCAAGCAGAGCGTGCTTTTAGGGGCATTGCGCAGAGGAACCAATGCCAGCGCTATTATCATTGCCGTGGCAGCTTTCCCGTTGGTGTGGCTGACTTTGGGAAGAGAATATATGGGCTTTTATCTGGCTGTGCTTTCCGGGCTTCTGGCTGGTGTACTCATTGGCTTTTTCACAGAATATTTTACTTCCGATACATACCGCCCTACCCAGAATCTGGCGGAAAAATCTCGTACTGGCTCCGCAACCATTATTATCGGAGGCCTGAGCCTTGGCATGCTTTCCACAGCTCTTCCTATTATCATTGTGGTAATCTGCGTTATGTCTGCTTATGCCTGTTCCGGAGGTTTTGCAGAGGCAACCAGAGGCTTGTACGGTATTGCACTGGCTGCGGTAGGCATGCTTTCCACCCTGGGAATCACTTTGGCCACGGATGCTTACGGTCCTATTGCGGATAATGCAGGAGGCATAGCGGAGATGGCGGGGTTGGAGCCGGAAGTCCGTAAGCGGACGGATGCTTTGGATTCCCTGGGAAATACGACGGCAGCCACAGGAAAGGGATTTGCCATAGGTTCTGCTGCACTGACAGCTCTGGCTTTGATAGCTTCCTATGTGGAGAAAGTTCAGGAAGTGGGAGGAGACAGTATCCAGCTGGATATGAGCGTCATGAATCCCACCGTACTGTGCGGAATTTTTATCGGAGCCTGTCTGCCCTTTGTGTTTGCGGCGCTCACCATGTCCTCTGTAGGCCGGGCTGCCCAGAGTATTGTTATAGAAGTACGGCGGCAGTTTAAGGAAATTAAGGGCTTGATGGAAGGAAAGGCAGAGGCGGATTATGAGACTTGTGTAGATATTTGTACCAAAGCAAGTCTGAGAGAAATGATTCTGCCTACTTTGCTGGCTATTGTGACGCCTATTGTCACCGGATTGATATTAGGCTACAACGGAGTCATCGGTCTTCTGGCAGGAGCCACGGCTACAGGCTTTCTCATGGCTGTATTTATGGCAAACGCCGGAGGCGCCTGGGATAATGCTAAAAAGTATATTGAAGGAGGCGCTTTCGGCGGAAAAGGAAGCGACAGCCATAAGGCTGCAGTAGTGGGAGATACCGTGGGAGACCCCTTTAAAGATACCTCCGGACCTTCTATCAATATTCTTATTAAATTGCTGTCCATGGTGTCTATTGTATTTGCCGCATTGGTGGTACAATTCCATATCTTTTAAAAAAATCCCCAAGGCACAGGGCAAAAGCTTTGTGTTTTGGGGATTTTTCCTTACTATTCTATTTGTATTCCGTATTTTAGGGAGTTTGTGGTGTCAGGGACTCCGGCTGCCGGGTAAAAGCCTGGAAAAGCTGCTGTACAGAAAGATGGAGATAGGGCAGATATTCTTCCATGGAGACCGGTTGTTTTAAAAGAATACAGTTGTAGCAGGTGGAGCCGATAAGTTCTGTAATGGTGAAAAGCATGATTTCCGGATTTTCACACCGGATGTTTTCTCGCTCCATAGATTCCAGATAATAATCGAAGAATGCCTGGGATTCTCTGGGCACAGTACTGGAAAAAGCGTTTTTAAAAATACCCCAGGAAAGATTTTTTGCAATAAACTGCAGCAGGGTATGCTGTTTTTCAAATCTTTCTATAAAATAATCTGTCACAAACAGCATCTGGTTTAAAAAACCCTCCACTGGATTTTCTAAAAGTGCCTCGTGAGCATCGGCAAACAGCTGGCTTGCTTTATAAGCAATCAGCTTGTCCCGCAAATCATATTTATCCTTAAAATACAGGTAAAAGGTTCCCTTTGCTAATCCTGCTCTTTCTACAATATCGGCAATAGTCGTCTTGGCAAAACCCTTGGAAGTAAAAAGCTCAAATGCATTTTGCAGAAGAGCATTTTTTTTTGCCTTTTTATTGGTTTCTAATTTTCCCACATGCAGTCCCCCTTTTTGCTTATTATGGTAGAAAAAGCAGAAAAAGTCAAGGAAGAAAAATGACTTTTGTTCATTTTTGTTATTGACTATTAGTCATTTTTGCGTATAATAAAGTATGACAAAAATAAGTATAGGAGATGATGGAATTGGTAAAGGTGGGAAAATGGATTGCCAGACACCGAATTTTGATTTTAATTATCGGGCTTCTGCTTTTGATTCCCTCAATAATAGGAACCGCAAAGACCAGGGTTAATTATGACTTGCTCAGTTATTTGCCCGAATCTTTAGAAACGGTAAAAGGGCAGGACATTTTGGTGGATGAGTTTGGCATGGGAGCCTTTTCCATGGTGGTGGCAGAAAACATGGAGCTGAAGGATGTGCAGAAGCTGAAGGAGGAATTTCAGCAGGTTTCTCATGTAAAGGATGTGCTTTGGTACGATGACGTGGCGGATATAAGCCTGCCGGTAGAGATGGTGCCCCAAGAGCTAAGAGAGACATTTTTTAAGGAAAACGCTACCATGCTTTTGGTATTATTGGATGACACAACTTCCTCGGATGCTGCTATGGAGGCTCTGGGACAGTTGAGGCAAATTGCCGGAAAGCAGTGCTTTATCAGCGGTATGACGGGAATTGTCACGGATATTAAAGACTTGTGTTTAAAGGAGCTACCGGTTTATGTAATTATCGCAACGGGGCTGGCCTTTTTGATTCTGGAGCTAACGGGGACTTCCTTTCTGGTACCTGTGTTTTTCCTTCTGAGTATCGGGGCGGCTGTTTTATATAACCTGGGCAGCAATGTTTTCCTGGGGCAGGTATCTTACATCACTAAGGCTTTGACTGCAGTGCTGCAGCTGGGCGTGACGATGGATTATTCTATTTTTTTGCTGAACAGCTACGAGGAAAATAAAAAACGATTTCCGGGAGAAAAAGAGAGGGCTATGGGCCATGCTATCTCCAATACCTTTAAGTCGGTGGTGGGAAGCTCTGTGACAACAGTGGCAGGCTTTGCTGCTTTATGCTTTATGACATTTGCCCTGGGAAGAGATTTGGGAATCGTTATGGCCAAAGGGGTTGTTATCGGCGTGGTTTGCTGTGTTACTCTGCTTCCGGCGCTGCTTTTGATTTTTGACAAGCCCATTGAGAAAACCAAGCACAGGCCTCTTATTCGGAACCTGGATAAACCCTCGGCTTTTATTACAAGACATTACAGGCTCTGGCTGATTTTGTTTCTGGCTTTGCTGCTTCCGGCTGTATGTGGAAACAATCATACGGAAATCTATTATAATATTGCGAAATCTCTTCCGGATACCCTGGTATCCAATGTGGCCAATGAAAAACTGAAGGAAGACTTTGCTATGAGCAATCTGCACATGATTCTTATGGATAAAGATGTAGAATCCAAGGATAAGCGGGATATGCTTAAAGAGATAGAGCAGGTACAGGGAGTGAAGTGGACGTTAGGGCTGGATTCCCTGGCCGGCCCTGCCCTTCCGGATACTATGATACCGGAGGATATAAAAGGAATGCTCCAGAGCGGCAGCTATGAACTGGCCTTTGTCTGCTCGGCCTATGATTCCGCCACCCCGGAGGTTAATGAGCAGATTGGAGAAATAGATAAAATTGTAAAGGCTTACGACCAGGATGCCATGGTTATCGGTGAGGCTCCCCTAATGAAGGATTTGGAGGATGTGACGGATGTGGATTTGAAGGTGGTCAACGGTATTTCCATTGGAGCTATTTTTGTGATTATCCTTCTGGTTTTCCGTTCTCTTTCTCTGCCGGTCATTTTGGTGGCGGTAATTGAGCTGGCTATCTGTATGAATATGGCCGTTCCCTATTACACAGGAAACAGTCTTCCCTTTGTGGCCAGTATTGTTATCGGCACCATACAGCTTGGGGCCACGGTGGATTACGCTATTTTAATGACAAGCAGGTATCAGAAAGAGAGGCAGCGAGGAAGGGAAAAGAAAGAGGCTATTACCATTGCCCATAAAACCAGTATGCTTTCGATTATCAGCAGCGGCCTCAGTTTTTTTGCCGCTACCTTCGGAGTGGCCTGTTATTCTCAAGTGGATATGATTGGCTCCATCTGTACCCTGCTGGCCCGGGGAGCTATCATTAGTATGCTGGTAGTGATTCTGGTGCTTCCAGCTATGTTTATGGTTTTTGACAAGGTGATTTGTAAGACTTCTATTGGATTTGTGAGAAAGGAGAATAAGCAATGAATCGAAATAGAAAAAACAGAAAGAACAGGAAAAGACAAGTAGTGACGTCAGTGGCTGCCGCCATGGCCGGAATCATGGGAGCTGTGCCGGTGCTTGCAGCCACAGAGGAGGCCCAAATTTCCAAGGAGGAAACAGTGTATGTAAATGCAGACGCCAAGGGACAGGAAAAACAGATTATTGTGTCAGACTGGCTGAAAAATGCCGGCAGTGAAAAAAATCTGGAAGACCAGACCCAGCTCCGGGATGTGGAGAATGTAAAGGGAGAGGAGACGTTTACCAGAAAAGGAAATACTCTTACCTGGCAGACACAGGGAGAAGATATTTATTATCAGGGAACCGGAGATAAGGAGCTTCCGGTGTCCATGAAGCTGACCTATTTTTTGGACGGACAAGAGATACAGCCTGAAGATTTGCCGGGGAAAAGCGGCCACTTAAAGTTAAGGATAGAGTACGAAAACAAAGCCGAAAGAGAAGTGGAGATTGAGGGGAAAAAGCAGCAGATGTACAGTCCCTTTGTTATGGTTACAGGGCTGATACTCCCGGACGATGTTTTTTCGAATGTGATAATTGATAACGGAAAAGTGATTTCTGACGGACAGAGACAGTTGGTTTTAGGGGTGGCTATGCCCGGATTAAGAGAAAGCCTGGGTCTGGAAGAAGGAGAAAGGGATTGGGCTTCTGACAGTCTGACCCTGCCGGAAAGTCTGGAAATTCAGGCAGATGTGAAAGATTTTTCCATGGGCTCCACTTTTACCCTGGGTCTTACCGATGTACTTGAGGATTTGGATATAAAAAATGCAGGGGACTTTGATGCTTTGGAAAAGGCCCTGGATGAGCTGGAGGACGCTGCCCTGCAGCTGGTGGAGGGTTCAGGGCAGCTATATCAGGGAGCCTCTGAATTGGAAAGCAGATATGGAGAATTCCAGCAGGGTGTCAATACTTTGGCAGAAGGTGTCCGCAGCCTGGACGCAGGAGCAGTACAATTGTCAGAGGGAATCCAGGCTTATACTCAGGGGGTAGATATATTGAACCAAGGCATCCAGAGCAGTCTGGGCCAGCAGGGAGCTCTTACCGGCAAAGTAAGAGAATACGAGAACGGAGTGAATACAGCGGTAAAAGCCATTGAGGATTATGTTCTGGGAATCCGGAATCTTACCCGTGGACTTACCTCATATATAGAAGGAGAGAAAGCCCTGGCAGAAGGGGCGGCACAGCTGGATGAGTTAAAGGAAAATCTGGGGCAGCTGGAGTCAGCAATAACCGGATTGTATGAGGCTGTGGACGGAGAAGGCGGCAGTCAGGAAGATATAAAAACAGCTGCTCAGGCTTTGGCAGAAGGAACAGAGAAGTTTTCCCAGGGCCTGAAACAGCAGGAAGAGCTTCTGGAAAAAGCGGGGGCTATGAGTGATACGGGAATGAAACTTATAAATGAGACAGAGACTTTGGCTGATTTAGCCCAAAACCAGGCCGTAGAGCCAGCCAGAGGCTTTCTGGAAAAAGGGAATACAATGCTGCAAAAACTGCAGGAAATTCTGACCCAGGCAGATGCTGTAAAAGCCAATGGCCAGGCTGCCCTGGAGCAGGCGGAAACAGAAGCTGTCAGTGAGGTAAACGCTCAGATAACACAGCGGAATCAACAGATAGAGAGCATCCGCTCCCAGGCACAGAGCGCTAATGAACAGATAGTAGGGGCAAAGGCTTCCCTGGAGGCCTCCGCTGCTCAGGCAGCAGATGAGGGAAAGGAGGAAGAAGCCCAGTCTCTTTATCAGGCAGCCGCTGAACTGAATGGAGCCTGGGTAGACCCTCAATCCCTGGAAAATCTGGATGAAGTGTCCAGCCCTCAGGCTGTTGTAGAACTTTCCGGCCCGGACACAGGGGAAGTAAAGCAGCTTTTAGGAGAGATGCAGGAATCTCTCCTAACTCTGGAGACAGCTATGGCAGGAGCAGAAGATAAACTGACAGCCATGGAGGGGCAAATAAACCAGATAACAGGGATGAAGGAAGATTTGGAAAAAAGTAAAACTGCCTTGGAACAGCTTGAAGAAAACGCCTATGGCCTGAATACAGGTATGACGGCCCTGTATGGAGGCGTGGAGACACTATCCCGAAATCTGGGGGCCCTGGAGCAAAAATGCCAGAGCCTGCCCCAAGCCGCAGCTGGCATAGATAGTCTTCTGGCAGGGTTTGGAGAACTGGGGCAGTATAATGATGCTCTCTTGCTGGGTGCGGCCCAGTTAGAAGAGAACACACCGGATTTATTGAATGGCGTGGAAAGTCTTGGGCAGGGAACGGAAGAGCTGACGGCAGGTCTTGGGGAATTGCAGAGGCAGCTTTCCTCCGGGGCTTCACTGCTGGCCGGGAACAGCCAGAGTCTGCGGGAGGGTGCCGGAGCATTGACCTACGGAATCGGGGAGCTTTCTTCCGGTGCTTCTGCCCTGGTTTTGGGAAGCAGCCAGGCGGCAGAAGGAATTTGTCAGTTGGAAGCGGGAGCCCAACAGCTTTCTAAGGGAACACAGGAATTTAACCAAAAGGGAATTCAGAAACTGCAGCAGCAGGCAGAAACGGCTTTGGAGACTGTTTTGGACCGGGCAGAGGCCCTTACTTCTGAAGACTGCCGGTACAGTACCTACGGAGGGTGTTTGGAAACTATGGAAGGCAATGTGAAATTTGTTATTGAGACAGAGGAGATTAAGTAAAAACAGAACATACCCTTTCTGAACAAGGCATGTATGCCCTTGTCCAGAGAGGGTAAGTAAATCGTAAGAATCGGATGCTGGACAATAAGAATTGTACTCTTGAAAAATAGTTATAATATGGTATAATAATGGACAAAAATTGGTTAGATTCAAGGAAACTATCAAAAATAACAGAACATCATAAGGAGACGAAAATCGTGAATTTAAATTTTAAGGAAATCACTGTGGATGATATTCCTGTGATGATGCCCTATTATAACATGCGGAAAAACAAAACTTGTGACAGTGTTTTTCTGGAGAGCTTTATCTGGAAGGAATTCTATAAGGTGCGGTATGCTATCTGGGAAGACAGAGCCCTGCTGTGGCTGATGGAGTACAATGGAAAGAGTTTCTCTGCTATGCCTCTTTGTAAGGAGGAAGATTTGCCGGCGGCTTTTCAGGCTATTGAAGAATATTTTAATCAGGAGCTGGGTTATCCGCTGGTGATAAATCTGGCCGATGAGTATGCAGTAAAATATTTGAATCTGCCGGAAGATAAATATTTTGTGAAGGAGCAGGAAGACTCCAGGGATTACCTTTATCTGGGCGAGTCTCTGCGAAAGCTTTCCGGCAAAAAGCTGCATAAGAAAAAAAACCGGCTGAACCTGTTTTTGCGCCAGTATGAGGGCAGATTTGAATACCGCAGCCTGGGATGTGCAGATAAGGACGATATGTGGAAATTCCTGGATAGATGGAGACTTCAGAAGGGAGAAGATGCAGAAGAGCATCTGGACTATGAGGTGCGGGGGATTCATGATATTTTAAGAAACTGCGCTGAATTCAGTATCCACATGGGCGGTATCTATATTGACGGAAAGCTGGAAGCCTTTTCTGTGGGCAGCTATAATCCCATAGAAAATATGGCTGTCATTCATATCGAGAAGGCAGACCCGGAAATTCCGGGCCTTTACCAGGCGATAAACCAGCAGTTTCTGATACATGAATTTCCGGAGGTAGAATGGGTGAACCGGGAGGACGATTTGGGACTGGAAGGTCTGAGAAAGGCCAAGATGTCTTATAATCCTGCAGATTTTGCCAGAAAATATCTGGTGGAGCAGCTTTTGGACGGAAAAAAGTCCTATAGCTGGGCTGAGGAAATTGAAAACACAGCTTCGGACAATCCCCCGGAATATTTGTCCCAGGAGGAAAAGCAGGAGACTATACCCCTGTGGAAGGAATGCTTTCCTGAAGACAGGGAAAATGACAGGTATCTGGAATATTACTATAATGAGAAAACCAGAGATAACCGGATTCTGGTGAAGCGGCAGGAGGGGAGAATCCTCTCCATGCTCCATAGAAATCCTTATATGCTCCAGATAGGCAGCGCCAGAGCGGAGATAGATTATCTTGTGGCCGTGGGTACAGAGGAGCAAAGCCGGGGTAAGGGATATATGAGAGAAGTGCTGCAGAAGGCTCTGCGGGATATGTATCTGGAAAAGCGTCCCTTTACCTTTCTTATGCCGGCGGCAGAAGCTATTTACAAGCCTTTTGACTTTCGCTATATCTGGGACAAGTATAGCCTGGGAGTGACGGAAGAAGGAAAAGAAGTTCTGTCCCTGGAGCCTGTCCAGGATAAGGAAGAGGATTGGGATAAGGCAGCAGCTTATATGGAGCAATGGCTGGCTCATCACGCTGACCTTTACGCCTTAAGAGACAGAGCTTATGTGCGGCGTCTGCAAAAGGAATTGCAAAGTGAAGAAGGAGACTTATTCTTTCTCAGAGATGCCCAGGGGAATCTGGCAGGCCTTCAGGGCCTGGCCGGTAAAGAAAAGCAGGAGCAGCAGGTCCTCTATGGGGAAGACCAGTGGCTGGAATGGAAGGAGAAAACACCAAGGATTATGGCCAGAATCACAAATCTGGAGGAATTCCTGTCTGTCTTTTCCCTGAAAGAGGAAGGAGAACTGGAGATATTGCTGGATGTGGAGGACAAGCTGATACCGGAAAATCAGGGGCCTTACCTGTGGAGCTTAAACGGGCAGAGCAGCCGGCTTATGTCCTGGCCGAAACCTCAGCTGCAGGCTGCAGAGATTTCCGGAGACAGCAAAGATTTCTCTGGTCAGGTGACTTTGCAGGCCAGTATAGGAGATTTGACCTCCTGGCTGTTGGGCTATATACCGGCCCAAAAGCTGTGGCCGGATATGCCCCCTTCCCAGGCCAGAGCCTTGAGCCAGGTAAAGCTTTTGGACAGGATTTGGCTGGATGAACTGGTGTAGCGGTGGTGATACACGCAGAATATTCTGAGCTACCTTAGATTTTCTAGATGGAGGTGGTATACAGTGGAAGAACTTAAAAAAACCATAGACTCTTTATTAGCTGGGGCAGGAGTGGACAAAAAAGATATATTGGCACCTGATAGGAAAAAGCCTGTGTTTCCCTTCAGCGAGACAGGAAGAATACTGGCTTATCTTTTGTGGACAGGCAAAATTACATATGAGGAGTATCTTCAAATAAGCAACGACTATCAGGAACGCAATAAATATCTGGAGTTATTTGAGTTATCCCCCAGAACCTTTGGGGAAACCTGGGGAGAGCAGCATATTCGAACTCTTTTTCCGCAATTTTTGAAGGAGACGAAAGAAAGAAACCCGGAGTTTGACGGAGAATATGACCTTATATTGGATGATATACACATTGAAGTGAAAGCTTGCCGGGCCAATAGTACCAAAACCAAGGGGAATTTGGCCGGCAGAGCATATTCCCACATGCAGGCCAGGAAGTCAGGCTTTAAATATCATTTCCAGCAGTTAAAGCCTTCCTGCTGTGATGTATTTATTTGGATTGGTGTCTGCAAGGACCAGCTTCTTTATTGGGTGTTGACCAGTGAAGAGCTTTTACAGACTGGTAAGCTGAAGCCTCAGCACCGTAATGAAAATACTGGTGTGAAGGGTGCTGGTGTATATGAAGGCCAGGTGTTTATGAAGGAAGAAGAACTTCAGTCTTTCCGTGTTCAAGAGGAAGATATTCTTCAGACAATACATAATAAAAAATTTGATGCCTATAGATAAAAAGGACTGTTTGCTATTTCTGACAAGGGCGTGGATGACCTGTTTCAGAAATAGTGAACAGTCTTTTGTGATTTAAATTAGTACAAAAATTTATTATCTTGGTCTACCGCTTTTTTTATGATGGAATATTCTTCTTCGGAAAGCTGGAACAGTTCCTGCAGCAGAGCGTCTATTTCTTCGTATAGGGAGGTTATAACCTTTATATCTGTGGATTTTTCCAAACGATTTACTAAATCTACTATGTGCCTTTGACAGTCTTCCGAAGCACTGGGAATAGGAATTTTTTCAATATGAGTGCGCAGTACCTTTACAGAGTAAAACTTTTTCTGAAAGAAAAACTGTGAAATTCTGGAATTCAGCACGGCCATAATATATTTACAATTCATCCCCTCTATTTGAGGAATTAAAATATTGCAGCTGTTAAGAGATAAGGTCTGTTTATTGTCGTAAGCGAATACTAATTGATTGCAGATAAAACGATACAAAAGCTTTTCTTCTGCACGATAATATTCCGTGGGAGCTACCTGCTGAAAAGCGTTCGGCCTGAATTCTATATAATGATTGGAAGGTGTAAAACG
>NHCFR01400__coassemble_1515_pt1 | contig 11443 bp, 10 predicted proteins | sample NHCFR01400__metabat2_high_PE_048 | metagenome-assembled genome bin NHCFR01400
GCAGAGAAAACAGACAGCCAGAGAATCCGGCGTATCCACAGCCATGTCTGTAAGGTGAAAAGCAGCGAGGAAATCGGGGTGAAGTATATGCAGGCATGGGAAGAGAAATATTATGAGAGGGAAGAAGGCAGAGAAGAAGGAATAAAAGAAGGTATGAAGCGTGGCATAAAACTAAAATTACAGGAGATAGTAAAAAAGAAATTAGCAAAAAACCAGTCACCGGAAGAGATTGCAGAGGCATTAGAGGAACCGGTAGAAGTAATCTGGGCTTTGATAGAGGAACAGGAAAAGGTATGACTCCTGGCAGGTTGAAGGCAGAGATGCGTCGGCCTACATAGAGAAAAGGAAGGGTGTCCCCCTTTCCTATAGACTTAAAATCTATAGAAAAGGGGGACACCCTTCTTATAGGATAGCCATCCATGATGAGCTCTTAAAACTTAAAGGTATCTTTAAATCCAGCCCATTTTTGGTCTTTTTCGCTTAAATTTAAAGGTGTTCCGTCCTCCAGGGTGTATCCCTCTGCAGAAGCGCAGCCGGGGTATTCTCCAGTAACCTGAGGCCATTGGATACCGATTTCCGGGTCGTTCCAGGCCATGCCGCCCTCATCTCCCGGATGGTAGAAATCAGTACACTTGTAGCAGAATTCTGCTACATCGCTGAGTACCAGGAAACCGTGGGCAAAACCTTCGGGAATATAGAACTGCTTTTTATTTTCTTCAGACAACTCTACCCCGTACCACTGGCCGTATGTGGCGCTTTCGGTCCTTAAATCAACAGCTACGTCAAAAACAGTACCTTTGATAACACGAACCAGCTTGCCCTGGGGATATTCTTTCTGGAAATGCAGGCCTCTTAAAACACCCTTGGTGGAGCAGGATTGATTATCCTGAACAAATTCCATGGTAAGGCCAGCCTCTTCCATATCTTTTTTGTTATAAGTTTCCATGAAATAGCCTCTGGCATCTCCGTGAACCGCAGGCTCTATGATGTATAAGCCCTCAATAGGGCATTTGGTGACTTTAATCTGTCCCATAAATCGAACTCCTTCCTGTCATATTTCCGGTTTTGTCACACTTCCAGCTCTTCTAAATAACGTTTTACAGCATCCTGCCAGGTGGGAAGAGGGGTAAAACCGTTTTTTACAAGTTTACTCTTGTCCAGGCGGCTGTTAAAGGGACGTTTGGCTTTGGACGCTCCGTATTCTGCTGTAGTCACAGGGGTTACGGTAACTTTTTCATATTCCGGATGTCCTGCTGCAATAGCCTGCCGGAAGATTTCCTTTGTGAAATCGTACCAGCTGATATAGCCGCCCTCATTGGTAGCGTGGTAGTAACCATATTTTTCTGTCTCTATCATATCAACCAATAGAACAGCCAAATCCAGGGTATAGGTAGGCGTTCCAATCTGGTCATTTACCACCTTAATCTGGTCATGGGTTTTGCCCAGATTAAGCATGGTCTTGATGAAATTTTTTCCGTTTTTGCCGAATACCCAGGCAATGCGGACAATAAAGTATTTTTCCAGATTCTCAGATACTGCAAGCTCTCCGGCCAGCTTGGTTTCTCCATATACATTCAGAGGCTGGTAATCCTTACAGTCCGGTTCCCAGGGCTCTGTTCCCTGGCCGTCGAATACATAATCTGTACTGATATAAACCATTTTGCTGCCCGATTGTTTACAGGCAAGAGCAATGTTTTCGGTACCCTGAGCATTGATTTTTTTGACGATTTCTTGCTTGTCCTCATCTTCGGCTAAATCCACAGCAGTCCAGGCAGCACAGTGTATCACTACATCAGGAGCGGTTTCTTCTATTACACGCTGGACACAGGCTTTATCTGTAATGTCCATCTGGATATACGGCATAGTTACAACGGCTGTTCCGTCAGCAATACCGCTGTAGACTTCTTTAATATCAGAACCAATGCCCTCATAGCCCCGTTTTGCCAGTTCATTCATTACATCGTGGCCTAACTGGCCGGCAACGCCTGTGACTAAAACTTTCATGTGCATGTCCTCCTTATCTGTTTCCATACATTTTTTCATAATAATTCTGATATTCTCCGGAGATAATGGTTTCCCACCATTCTCTGTTCTCCAGATACCATTTAATGGTCTTTTTAATACCGTCTGCAAATTTTGTTTCCGGCAGCCAGCCCAGTTCGCTGTGAATCTTAGTCGGGTCAATGGCATAACGCATATCGTGGCCCTTCCGGTCTGCAACATAGGTAATCAGACTCTCTGGTTTGCCAAGTTCTTTGCAGATGAGTTTAACAATGTCGATATTCTTCATTTCGTTGTGGCCGCCGATGTTGTAAACCTCACCTACACGGCCTTTATGGATAATCAAATCAATGGCCTTGCAGTGGTCTTCCACATAGAGCCAGTCTCTTACATTTTCGCCTTTTCCGTAAACAGGAAGTGGCTTATCGTTTAAGGCATTGGCAATCATGAGAGGAATCAGCTTCTCCGGGAAATGGTAGGGACCATAGTTGTTAGAACAGCGGCTGATGGTTACCGGCAGGCCGTAGGTGCGGTGGTAAGCCAGTACCAAAAGGTCTGCCCCTGCCTTGGAGGAACTGTAAGGACTGCTGGTGTGTATGGGGGTTTCCTCTGTAAAGAATAAGTCCGGGCGGTCCAGAGGCAAATCACCGTAAACCTCATCTGTGGAAACCTGATGATAGCGCTGGATTCCGTATTTACGGCAAGCATCCATCAGCACAGCGGTTCCTTTGATATTTGTATCCAGGAATACCTCAGGATTTTCGATAGAACGGTCCACATGGCTTTCAGCGGCAAAATTTACCACAATGTCAGGATGCTCTTCTTCAAATAATTTATAAACAGCCTCACGGTCTGTGATGCTTTCCTTTACAAAACGGAAATTCGGATTTTCCATAACAGGGGCCAGAGTGGACAGATTTCCCGCATAGGTTAAGCAGTCCAGACAGATGATTCTGTAGTCGGGATACTTGTCCAGCATGTGAAAAATAAAGTTGCTTCCAATAAATCCGGCTCCGCCGGTTACAATAATAGTCATAATCATACTCCTTTTATTCTATATAAGATATATTTTCCGGGAAGAAAAAATATGCCAGAGAAATAGTACACTTGAGAAATACTATAATTATGTCAGTACACTAGTGTACTGGCACGTTCGTATTTTACCAAATGACTTGCCTGAATTTCCATCTGCTGCGTTGTCGTCAATCGACGTAGCCACCGCTACGCCTCATTCCTCCGTCTTGCAGAATAAAAATTCATTCTACGTCATTATGCTAAAAATGAACGAGTCAGTACACTAGTGAAGGCTGTCTAGATATTTTCCATCCAGAACATCCTTTAAATACTGGCCATATTGATTTTTCTTCAGGATTTCGTAAACCTTCATTACGTCATCTTTGGTAATCCAACCATTTAAATAAGCGATTTCTTCCAGGCAGGCGATTTTTCTGTGCTGGTGGTCTTCCATGGTTTTAACAAAATTGGTGGCTTCCACCAGACTTTCGTGAGTTCCTGTATCCAGCCAGGTAAAGCCCTGTCCTAAAAGCTCTACATTCAGCTGGCCCGCCTCCAGATAAATACGGTTCAAATCTGTGATTTCCAGCTCGCCTCTGGCGCTTGGCTTCAGATTCCTAGCATACTCTACAACTTTGTTGTCATAAAAATACAGACCGGTCACGCAATAATTACTTTTGGGTTTAGCCGGTTTCTCCTCAATAGAAACTGCTTTTCCTTCTGCGTTGAATTCTACAATTCCGAAACGTTCCGGGTCGTCTACATAGTAGCCGAATACCGTTGCACCCAGGCCATGCTCTGCATTTTCCACGGCGGCCTTCAGACGTTTCTTCAGACCATGTCCGGCAAAAATATTGTCACCTAAAACCATGGCCACGCAGTCGCTGCCAATAAATTCCTCTCCGATAATAAAAGCCTGAGCCAATCCGTCCGGGCTTGGCTGTACTGCATAAGACAGCTGCACGCCGAACTGATGTCCATCACCTAAAAGCTCCTGAAAACGAGGAGTATCCTGAGGCGTGGAAATAATCAGAATTTCCCGAATGCCCGCATTCATAAGAACAGAAAGAGGGTAATAAATCATGGGTTTGTCATAAATAGGAAGTAACTGCTTGGAAGTTACCATAGTTAAAGGGTAGAGACGTGTCCCGGACCCGCCGGCCAGAATAATACCTTTCATAATGCTTCTCCTTTGCATTTGTATTTTTCAATGCTGTATCAATAGGTTTTATGTAAGTCTTAGTAGCTGTTGCATATATTATACAAGATGACGTAACGTCACCTTCAAGCAAAAAATAAAATTTTGAAACACCAGGCTCCATAAGCCATGATTTTCATGCTTGCATGAAAAATCATGGCCTAGTGTACTGACACGTTCACATTTCAACAAATGACTTGCCTGAATTTCCATCTGCTGCGTTGTCGTCAATCGACGTAGCCACCGCTACGCCTCATTCCTCCGCCTTGCAGAATGAAAATTCATTCTACGTCATTATGTTGAAAATGAACGTGCCAGTACACTAGGGAGCCGCCAAATCATGAAAATGTAGCCCGGTAGGGCGGAATTTGAATGATTTATGGGTTGCGGAAGCAAGAAATGCGTAGTAACCCATGGTGTGTAACCAGGCTCCATAAGCCATGATTTTTACTGCCTGCAGGAAAAATATCCGGCGTCTTTGGTTATCCGGAATCCGCCTGCTGTTTTTTTGGCCACAAAAGTCCGGAATTCTTTATAACGCTCCAGGATATACTGATTTTGATTTCCGTGGCAGGACAGGATATATTCTATCAATGGCTCTGGTTCTGTAACCAGAAGACTGTCAGGATAACTGTGCCACTCTATGGATGAAAAGTAAGGCTCCAGAAGAGTAGGACCGTTTTCACGGCCAAATTTTTCATATAGCTTGTCCGCAGAAAGAATTATCCGGCTGTCAAAATCTTGTACAAGCTGACTGATTTCCTGCATATGGCTGGAGCCGTAGGCACTGCAAAGAAAGCAGCCTTCCGGCTTCAATACCCGCCGGGCCTGGGCCAGTGCCCCGGAAATATTCTGGCAATAGAAAAGCAGATGATTGGCCAGAACCAGGTCGAAGCTCCGGGAAGGAAGAGGAATATCCTGGCAGTCAAAGGTAAGAAATTCAAAGATAGAAGATTCTGTCCCGCTTAATTGCCTTTTGGCATCTCTTAGCATACCTTCAGAAATATCTGACAGGGTAATATGGATATTTGCAGGAAGCTGGGAATGGTTGGCGGACCAGAGAGTTCCATCTCCGCAGCCTAATTCCAGTATCTGCATTCCTTCTTTTATGTGATACTGCTTATACAGCCAGGGAAACCAGCCTTCTTTGTTTTGGGAATACAAGCTGTGCAGCCGGATTCTGGCGGAGATATTATTGGAATTCATGTATTGGGTTTTCAGGCTTTTCTCCATTCCCGTCAGATGAATCAGGTCCAGCATATGGCTCCAATTCACGCTATGGTTGGCCTCCATTTCTTTAGCGGTGTCTTCAATGGCCTGTTCCACAAGCTGCAGCTGTTCCATGCGGTCCTGTATCAGCTTTTTCTGAAGCTTCAGAGAATTCAGCATAAAGTGATAATCCGTATCGTCAATGGTCATCTCCTTTATATCCTCCAGAGAAAATCCCAGATACTTTAAAAGCAGAATCTGCTGCAGCCGGGCGAAATCCTGGTCTGTATAATACCGGGAGCCTGAGGGTGCCACATAGGAGGGCTTTAAAATATTTTGTTTGTCATAGAACCGAACCGTACGCACGGAAATGTGAGCCATTTTTGCGAACTGTCCGGAGGTGTAAGAACCAGCAGGTTTCATAGAAACTACCTTTCCCTTTTCCGTATATAGAGGAAAAGAAATATGAAAACTTCCAAAAGCTTCAAATATCAGGTAGCTATATTATAGGGAGGATTTGGAAAGAAAACAATGGAATTTGGGAGAAAAGAAAAAATTTAAGAGAATGTTTCTATAAAATTTAGAAAAGAAAGCATCTTCTTTTCTCTATGGTATCTGCTTGACAAGAATTGTAAAATGCGAGTATGATTTAAGTGCTGAAATATATGTTGATAGGAACAATAAACGCCGCTGCCCTCAGTTTACAAGGGACGTACACTGATTGAAGACAACACTGCAAAGCACAAAAATATCATAGTTTGAGGCATGTATACCCTTATCCAGAGGGGGTAAGCGTTGAAATAAAAAGGAGGAGCAACAGATGAAAATTGCATTATTGGAACCTATAGGAGTGCCGGGGGAAATCATAAAGGCTTTCGGAGATAAGCTGCAGGGAATGGGCCATGAATTTGTCAGTTATGATACAGTGACAACTGACCCGGAGGAGCTAAAAGAGCGTTCTAAAGGCTGTGGTATCGTAATGGTGGCTAACCATCCGTATCCGGACCAGGTTGTGGAGGAGAGCCAGGAACTTCAGATGATTTCCGTGGCGTTTACGGGAATTGACCACATCGGAACAAAAGCTTGTAAGGAGAAAGGCGTTACGGTATGCAATGCAGCAGGATATTCCAATGAGACAGTGGCAGAGCTGATTCTGGGCTTTGCTGTAGACGCACTGAGAAATGTGGCTAAGGCTAACGAAGTAGTGAGAAACGGCGGTACCAGCGCAGGTATAGGGGGAAGAGAAATCTGCGGAAGAACCGTGGGTATTATCGGACTGGGACAGATTGGAACCAGGACGGCTGAGCTTTTCCAGGCTTTTGGAGCAAAGGTGATAGCTTATAACAGAAGTCAGTCTGAGAAGGCAAAAGAAATGGGCGTTACATATTGTTCTTTGGATGAAGTGCTGGAAAACAGCGATATTATTTCCCTGAACCTGCCTTTGAACGATGAAACCAGAGGATTTATGGATAAAGAAAAAATCGGAAAAATGAAAAAAGATGCAGTATTTATCAACTGTGCAAGAGGTCCTATTGTGGATAATAAAGCTTTGGCAGATGCCTTAAATGAAGATAGGCTGGGATTTGCCTGCGTGGATGTGTTTGACGGAGAACCGCCCCTTGCCCCGGAATATCCTCTGCTCCATGCCAAGAATACCCTGCTTACTCCCCACCAGGCCTTTATTTCAGAAGAGTCTATGCTGAGAAGAGCAGAAATCGTATTCCAGAACGTACTTTCTTATTTAGATGGACAGCCGCAGAATGTCTGTAAACTGTAGGTGGTATGAAAATAGTAGGGCGTCGGCAAAACCGGCGCCCTACAGCCATTTATCAAGGATTTCTTTTTGTAAAAGACAGAACATTTCATAGAAATATGCTTTGGTCTGTCTGACAATTTCCAACGCTATTTTTTGATTATAAGAATGTGTTACATTGTTTCGCTCCTGTAAAGCCCGCAGCCACAAATCTTCATCTTTAATCATACCGGCTTGATAGGCTGTTTTCAATATTATTTTAGGGGAACATGTTGCGCTTGCTTCATAGCCGTGTATTTCTAATATCTCCTTCATCATTTTCCAAGACTGCTCAAAACAAATTTCATATAAGCCTACCAAACCTGTTAAAACTACAGTATCATAAGGCTCCTCATAGCGAAATATCTCTCCCATGTTTGTCAAAGCGGAACAGAAATTTTCATATTTTTTCATATAAAATGATTCCTTCCTTTTGGATAGATTCTAGTGTACTGACACGTTCATTTTCAGCATAATGACGCAGAATGAATTTTCATTCTGCAAGGCGGAGGAATGAGGCGTAGCGGTGGCTACGTCGATTGACGACAACGCAGCAGATGGAAATTCAGACAAGTCATTTGCTAAAATGTGAACGTGTCAGTACACTAGTAATTCCGGCTGGACAGTTCGGTCTAAATCTACAATATCATATTTCAGTAATGTGGATGTCTCCTCCTCCACATCTAAAGCGAAACGTGAAAAATCACCTCCGGTTACAGCTAAATCAATATCACTTGTTTTCTTGTAATCTCCTCTTGCACGGGAGCCGAACAAAATTACTTGTTGGATATGGTATTTTTTTGCTAACTCCAGGATTTCATTTATCACCTGTTTTTTGATGCCTGTTCTTTCCATCGTCACGACCTCAAAGATTCTTTTCTGCATAAGAAAGTAATACTATTTTGCCAGATATTATTTTATAGTATTTTTAATCCTGAATCAAGGCGAAATCTGGTTATCTGCACGGTTAAGGCGGCTTCTTTCTTATTAAAAATCTAATTCTTATTTACATTTTTCTCATGGAACGCATTTCTATACTGACTGGGGGTTATGCCCTCTATTTTTTTGAAAAGCCTCATAAAATATTTTTCATCTGAAATACCGCACATTTGACTGATTTCTCTTACGGAAAGAGTATTTCCGCTTAGCAGTAGATTTTTTGCTGCGAAAATTCTTATGTGATTGATATAAGAGGAAACCGGATAGCCGGTATGCTTTTTCATAAGGGCAGTCAGATAAGTGGGGTGGTAGCCATATTGAGCGGCCAGGGAATCTACGGTAATGGGTTCGTCATAATGAGAACGAATCCACTGGATAATACTGTGGATTTGGGCCGGAACCTGAGGGGACAGCAGAGTTCCCTGGGACAGGATTTCCTGGGTATACTCAGAAAGCAGCAAATTCAGGGCGTAGCGCACATGCCAGGAGTCCTGGTAATTGTCCCTTTTAGCAATATCCAAAAGCTGGACAAAAAGCAGCAGGGAACGTTTTTCCGGAGACAGGCTTCCGGATTCCGGCAGAATGAAATAATTCATAGGTGAGGGAGTCAGGGATAGAGGCTGTTCTTCCCCCACATTCCACCATTTTTCCAAAGAGTTTTGATTGCAAATATGAAAGTGGGAGGTATCCCCTGAAAAATGCACCCAGTAATAGGAAAGCTTTCCTTTCGAAGGTCTGCTCCCGTAGTGAAGCTTTCCCGGAAACAAAAGTACGGACTGGTTTTCCCCTATATCAAGATTATGGCCTTCCTGATGAAGATGCAGGGTGCCTTGAGTGACAATAATAAACACAAAGCAGTCCATGCGGCGGCGGTCATGCAGAAATCCGTCTGTGCTTAGAAGATTTCCGCAGGAGATATATTTAACAGGATGAGAGGCATCGGCAATACAGAATAACATATTGGATTTGTCCACCTTTTCTTTTAATCTGTGAGTTGTGTAAAAACATAACTGTGATACTATAGTACCATCAAAAAAACAACAGAACAAGTAAGAAATCTCAGGGAAATCTGTAACAGTTCAGCCTGGGTCATTGGTAAAATTTCAATATGCTTTTGGTGGCTGAACTGCTGCGGAAATCTTGAACGAAAATAAGGAGGATAGGATTATGTTGGAAAAAAAGCTGAGCCCCTTTCCTTTAGGGAAGATTCAGATTGAGGACAAGTTTTGGAAGGAATATATGGAATTGGTGAGAGAGCATGTGATTCCTTACCAATGGGAGGCTTTAAATGACAGGATTCCGGACGCCCAGCCCAGCCATTGTATTGAAAATTTCCGGGTGGCTTCGGGGCAGCAGGAGGGTACCTTTCAGGGCATGGTATTCCAGGACAGCGATGTGTATAAGTGGTTGGAAGCCGTAGCCTACTCCCTTACCTGGCATAAAGATGAAGAACTGGAAAAAACGGCAGATGAGACTATTGATTTAATCGGAGCAGCCCAGCAGCCCGACGGATACCTGGATACCTATTATATTATCAATGGTTTGGAAAAAAGGTTTACCAACCTTATGGATAATCATGAGCTGTACTGCTTCGGCCATATGACAGAGGCTGCTGTGGCTTATTACAGGGCTACAGGAAAGAGAAAATTCCTGGATATTGCCATAAAATACGCAGAATGTATTGCCGGCTGCCTGGGAACAGAGGAAGGTAAGATTCCCGGCTATCCCGGACATGAGGTGGCAGAGATGGCACTGGCTGCTCTTTATGAGGTGACAGGAGATGAAAAGCATCTGAAGCTGGCTAAATATTTTATAGACCAGAGAGGACAGGCGCCTTTGTTTTTTGAGGAGGAGTGTAAAAAGAACGGTAATACTTGTTTTTGGGATGACAGTTATATGAAGAAGCAGTATTATCAGGCCGGAAAACCAGTAAGAGAGCAGGACAAAGCAGAGGGACATGCAGTGCGGGCCGTATATCTGTATTCGGGAATGGCGGAAGTAGCCAGTAAGACAGAAGACAAGGAGTTGTTTGAGGCCTGCCGGAAGCTGTGGGACAATATTACCCAGAAGCAGATGTATGTCACTGGCGCTATCGGGGCCACAGAACACGGAGAGGCATTTAGCTTTGATTATGATTTGCCTAATGATACGGTATACGGGGAAACCTGTGCGGCAATCGGCTTGATTTTCTTTGCCAGGAGAATGTTTGAGATTACCAAAGACAGCAGATATGCGGACGTTATGGAACAGGCACTGTACAACGGGGTTATCAGCGGCATGTCCCTGGACGGCAAAAGCTTTTTCTATGTAAATCCTCTGGAGGTGGAGCCTGAGGCCTGCCTGAAGGACTATAACAAACGCCATGTAAAACCAGAAAGACAGAAATGGTTCGGCTGTGCCTGCTGTCCTCCAAATGTAGCAAGATTGTTGTCTTCTATTGGGGGCTATGCTTTCGAGGAAAGCCCGGACAGCCTGTATATGAATCTGTTTGTAGGCGGAAAGCTGCAGACAGTTAAAGACGGTAAAGAAAATCAGATTACTGTTGAAACCAGGTATCCCTGGGCAGGACAGATAAAGATTACAGTGGAAAATAAGGAAGACAGCACCTTTGCTTTAGCATTAAGAATCCCCGGCTGGTGCCAGAGTTATTCTCTCAAAGTAAACAAAGAGCTGCAGGAATACAGCAGAAATCAGGGATATGCAATGCTGGAGAGAACATGGAAAAACGGGGATGAGGTTCTTCTGACTTTAGATATGCCGGTGCAGCTTGTGGAGGCCAATCCTCTGGTGCGGGAGGACCTGGGAAAAGTGGCGGTTACAAGAGGCCCCCTGGTATACTGTCTGGAGGAAACAGACAATGGAAAAAATCTTTCCGGAATCTATCTGGAGGAAGATGCAGATTTTACTATAAAAGAGGAACCAGAGTTATTAAAGGGAGTTGTCACCATTGAGACACAGGGAAAGAAGGTTTCTCAAAAAGGATGGAATGGAGAGACTCTTTACCGGACCTACCAGGGTAAGAACTATGACTCCTGCAGTCTGAAATTTATCCCCTATTATGCCTGGACCAACCGGGGAATAGGAGAAATGACGGTTTGGGTGAAGATTTGATAATGCCGTGAACTGTGGCATTAAGGGGAATTTTAATTTGAGAATATTTATCCCCTCAGTGTATACTGAGGGGATAAATAGATGAATGGATATTTCATTTGACGTTTCCAGTTTCCATTGTGTTGACTAGTGTACTGGCACGTTCATTTTCAGCATAATGACGCAGAATGAATTTTCAT
>NHCFR01400__coassemble_1551_pt1 | contig 11234 bp, 10 predicted proteins | sample NHCFR01400__metabat2_high_PE_048 | metagenome-assembled genome bin NHCFR01400
ATGGAAATTCAGGCAAGTCATTTGCTAAAATGTGAACGTGTCAGTACACTAGTGCCATATATCCTCACGTTTTACTGGGTATCATCAGTTCCGTCTGCCTCAGAGGTATCATCTGATTCATCTTCATTAGAGTCTGCCCCGTCATCTTGGCTGTCATCTGCTTCTGGGCCATCTGTTTCTGTCTCGTTTGCTTCTGTTCCGTTCTCCCCTGTGTTGTCCGTTCCTCCTGTCTGTGTGTCGGAATTTCCATCCTGGGTGCTGTCGGAAAGGGAGGCATCATCTGTGTTTGTCTCCTGGGTTTCAGCCAGCACATCGGCCAGAGAATTGTCAGTCATGAAGGTATTGACGTTATAGAGAAAAAGAACGTCTGTAATAGCGTTATCCCGTATCAGGCGGTCAATATCGTCGTAGTAATATCTGGGGTCGATGATGGTAATGCTTCTGTAATAAGGAACCAGGAACTGAACGAAACAGTTAGCATAGGAATCCTTGAAAAGAAGCAGGTTTTTATTTTCCTCCAGAGGTGTGGTAATATCTATCCGGGTGTGATTTCCGCCGAAAAATACCTCATACTGGTCTTTCTGTTCCAAGGCGCTGCTGTCATAGATGGAGGCGCTTTTCTTTTGCTCATCTACATAGTTGACCACACAGTCTGTATTGACTCCTTGAGGGACATAAATTTCAATGGTATCTGCCCCTTTGTCATAACCGCTTTTGGAGGCCAGTGTTCCGGAAAAGCTGTGAGTCACCGGATATATATCATAGTCCAGGGCCGGATTTTCAATACCCAGAGCCCCGGCCAAAGCCTCAAAAGCATAGCGAGCGCCCAGGCTGGTCCAATGATGGTCGGTTTTATAATAGATGTCCTCTTCCCGATGGTCTGTCATGACTTCGGTTACATCTACAAAGGTCAGAGCGCTGCCAGTGACACTCAGGGCATTGTCAATATCCGCCTGCTGGTCCCGCACCGGGGCATTGGCTGGCAGAAGCTGGTGGCATACATAGGCGGTATTGGGAATCAGTGTCATGACAGAATTTATATCCTCATGACGCAGTGCGAAATCACGGATGGCCTCCAGGTTGTTGGATACAGCCTCTTCATCCGGATTATTTTCCGGAATCTCCATAAGAGTGCTTTTCTTTCCTATATAAACCCCGTTAGACTCTCTTTTTCCCAGGGCCATATCTTCCAGAAGCTTCAGGTTAATCCAGCTGTCTCTGAGGAAAAACTGGTCTGTTACATAGTCCTCCATATCTGTCATAAAGTCTCCGCTTGCCAGACTGTCCAGAGAAAACTCCGGTTTCTGGGCCAGCATACGGTTTTCTGTCTCTGAATATTCCTTATCCTTGCTGAAAATATTAAAAACACAGGTGATGAGCAGGAAAAGGAGAAATATGATTGTGATTTTTATATATATTTTAAATGTTCTCTCCCGATAGATTTTTTCTCTGCGTCTCCGCTTTTCCTCGGGAGTTAAATTCTTTTTTTTCATGATTTAAATTCCTCCGGCATGATAGTTGATTTTTTCCATAGCGGCATTAAGGTCTTGCTTCATTCCGCCGTCCTGTCGTCTGAAAATTTATTCCTGCCAGCACCGACCGAAGTGGAACGTAGACCTGCTGCAAGGGTCTGATACCCCGATGCTTGCAGCGCCGCTAGATGGATGCCCCGCATGCTTGCATCGGAGTATTGAACATATCAGCAGGCTAAAAGCGGAAATACAGGAACGGATTATAAGTCGCATTCACCAGATAAGCAATGGAAAAAATGAAAATTGCGGTATAGATAACGGCTGCGGCAATGGAAGGGTAGGAGCCCTTTTGCAGAGCAAACCGCCGGAATTTTTTCCATACCCATGGGGTGGAACACAGGAAGCATATAACAAGCAGGATAAAGCTGCCTGCCAGATAATAAAGACCTGTAGAATCCAGGAAGCCGCTGCCGCCGATTCCCAACATATTTCCCATATAGCGGATGGCATCAATGAGGGTTGGGGAGAAAAACAATACCCAGCCAAACAGCACAAGCACAAATGCATATAGCTGGCTGATTTTTCCGGGAAGCCGTTTTAGCTTATCGGCCAGGAAATATTTTTCCAGAAGCAGCAGAAGACCATAGTAAAGTCCCCACAGCATAAAGTTCCAGGCAGCTCCGTGCCAGAATCCGGTGAGCATCCATACTATCAGAATATTCCGCACATGCTTTAACACAGATACCCGGTTGCCTCCCAGAGGTATGTATACATATTCCCGGAACCAGGTTCCCAGGGAGATATGCCATCTTCTCCAGAATTCCGTTACGCTTTTTGAAATGTAAGGGTAATCAAAGTTCTTCACAAATTCAAAGCCCAGCATTTTGCCCAGACCCACAGCCATATCGGAATATCCGCTGAAGTCAAAATAAATCTGCATAGCGTATGCAATGCAGCCTACCCATGCGGTAATTACGGAACGTTCTCCGGGAGCAAGAGCAAGAATCGCATCAAAGGTCATACCGATATTGTTAGCCAAAAGCACTTTTTTTCCCAAGCCCCGCAGGAACCAGGATACGCCCTGGCCGAATTTGTAAAGGTTCAGGCTTCTCTTAGAAAGCTGCATATCCACATCTGCATAACGGACAATAGGGCCTGCAATAAGCTGAGGAAACATGGTTACATAGGTTCCGAATTTTATAAAGTTCTTCTGCACAGGAACCCGGCCCCAATATACGTCGATGATATAGGACAAAGTTTGAAAGGTGTAGAAGGAAATACCTATGGGAAGAGGCAAATCCCGGTAGGGGATGTCAAAGGGCAAAATGGCGTTTAGGTTTCCGATGAGGAAGCCATAATATTTAAAGAAGCCCAAGATACCCAGATTCACGGCTACGGTAAACCAAAAACTGAACCGCAGCAGTTTTGTCTGCTCCAGCTCCTGATAGCGTTGGATTTCAATGCCGCTGATAAAGTTGAAGATAATACTGAACAGCATGAGGAATACATATACCGGCTCACCCCAGGCATAAAATACCAGGCTGCACAGCAGAAGTATGAAGTTTTTAAGCTTCCACGGCACCAGGTAGTATAAGACCAGAGTGACGGGAAGGAAAACAAATAAAAAGAAAATACTGCTGAAAATCATAACATAGAATCCTTTCCTATATTACAGACTGTCTGATGGTCTGACAGCCTATGGTGGAGCTGCCTTTCATGGGGCAGCTTTGGGTGACAGGGCATTTTTATGAAATTTTTTCACATGCTCCTGTCACAGACTGTCCTTAAAAGCCTGGTCTGCTTTGGAGGCTTCGGGATGTACCACATAGAGAATAAAATTTCCCTGAACGTCTAAAATGTGGTCTTCCAGCAGGTCGAACTGCTCTATACCGTAGCCCTCAAAGCTGGATTTCTGAGTTTCCAGCCGCTTGTTTACAGCCGCTGTGACAGCCTCTGCCTGGGAACTGTCTTTTAGTTTTATGATTAAGATTTCCTCTGCATCCATATTGCTGGCAGGAGCATACAGGGAAACACCTTCATAATCGTTAGCATTCAGTCCGTAGAACTTTTTAAACATCTGGTTGCTGCTTTCCTCCATGCCCTCCAGACTTACAGAGCCGGATACAGCCTGACTTACCTCCTCCAGAGAGGATTGGCTGTCCGGCGTACCCATCTGAAGCAGGATGATAAAAACAAGAAGCCCTATAACCATAAGGATGCGGACAGGGGTTAAAGGGGACAAGGATTTATTCATATTCGCTTACCTCCGCTATCATGTCAATGGCCCAGTATTGATAGAATTCTTTTTTCATGTGGATACCGTCAGGGTCATATAAATCTTCATATTCCTCTACAGTACCTGTGATGTCGATATAAGGCATATTATTTTCTTCACAGTGGGCTTTAATCTCCTGGTTCCAGTCCGGAATTTTTCTCCACTTCTCAGAACGTTCAAAGGCAGGGTCAATGGCCGGAATGATTGAGTTTACATAAATTACAGTGTCCGGAAGCTCTGCCTGCAGCTCCTTAATAATCTTATCCTGCTCTGCAATGTAGTCTGTAACATTGTCCCAGTAGCCGATACTTACATCATTTAATCCAAAACAGAGGAATATGCTGGAAGGATTTAAAAGCTTTAACTGTTCTGTGTAGCCGGCAATATCTCGTATGGTGGCTCCGCCTTCGGCCATAACCCGGCTGTCCTCTACAAATCCATGATAAGAAAAGCCCACGGCCCGGGAATCACCTAAAATAGCGGAATCCGTAAACTGCTGCCACACATCCAAGTCTCCGCTTTCCAGTGCTGCCTTGCGCTCTTCTTTTTCCAGAGCTTTGATTGCAGCCTCCGTTTCTGCGGTATCCTGGCTTTCCAGGGACGTTATGTAAGAAATTCCCTCATCTAAATCATCGGTGGGTATGTTTCGCCCGGAAAGAGCGATAAAAATAACAATTCCAATTACCAGCACCACGGCCAGCAGCTCTGCGGCCAGACGCTTTCGGGGATTTCGGAACTGCCGTTTTAGAAATCTCAGAAATTTTCTGAGCATATAGAAAAATTTATCTTTCATCTTTATCTCCCTCAAGCTTTCAAATTTCCCTGGCTTTTTCGCCCCAAGCCATATCAATCAGGAAATTTAAGGGGCAGAAAAGCTTTAGTATTTCTATAATAAAACGAATCGCAAAATATAGCAATATCCGACAGGGTTATAATTTTACAAGTTAATGGCATTTTTTTACTTGACCTATTTTTTTGTGGTTATTTTATATAGATTTAACCTGATTTTTTTACAAATATGATAGTTGAATTCTTTTTTACCCGCTAAAATAACTGGTGTTTGAGCAAAAAATGTGTGAAATAAAATTAAGGGTAGGAAAATTAAGGGAGGAAGAACACTGTGTCGGAAATCACACTGAGAAACGTATGTAAAATGTATGACAGTGAACATTACGCAGTAAAGGATTTTAACCTGGATATTCAAGACAGAGAATTTATCATTTTTGTAGGTCCATCTGGCTGCGGTAAGTCCACTACCCTGCGGATGATTGCAGGGCTGGAGGACATCAGCGACGGAGAATTGTGGATAGACGGAAATCTTTGCAACTACTATGAACCAAAGGACAGGGGACTTTCCATGGTATTTCAGAACTATGCCCTGTATCCTAATATGACAGTTTACGGAAATCTGGCATATGCCCTGAAAATCAGAAAAGTGCCTAAGGAAGAAATTGACAAGAGAGTCCGGCAGGTGGCAAAAACCCTGCAGATAGAACATCTTCTGGACCGTAAGCCCGGGGCGCTCTCAGGAGGACAGAAGCAGAGGGTGGCTATCGGAAGCGCCATTATCCGAAAGCCCAAGGCTTTTTTAATGGATGAACCTCTGTCTAATCTGGATGCAAAGCTGAGGGCTCAGATGAGAATCGAGCTTTCTAAATTACATAAGGATTTGGAGACCACCATTATTTATGTGACTCACGACCAGACCGAGGCCATGACTCTGGGGACCAGGATTGTTGTGATGAAAGACGGAGTGGTACAGCAGGTGGAGGCTCCTATCCAGCTTTACAATAACCCGGCCAATCTTTTTGTGGCAGGCTTTATCGGCTCTCCTTCCATGAACTTTTTCGACGCCTGGGTAGGAGAAGAAGAAGGAAAAACCGTTCTCTACCTGGGAGGAACAGAGCTTGGTAAAAAAGTATATCTGGAAGGAAGCAGAGGAGAAAGATTAAAAGGCAGCTATCAGGGGAAAAAGGTAATCCTGGGAATCCGTCCGGAAGATATTTGTGATTATGAGAAGGCCAAGGCAGAAGGGTTTCATAAAAACAGTGTAGGCATTGAAGAGACTGTTGTGAACCGGGAGATGCTGGGGGCCGAAGTCATCCTTTACTTTGACGCTCAGGGAAAAAGTCATTCTGTGCGGCTGAGTCCGGAAAACCAAACCAAAACCGGAGAAAAAATCATGCTGTACTTTAATCCTGAAAAAATCCATGTGTTTGACATGGACACCCAGGAAAATCTGTTTTATGTGGAGGGAAATCTGTCATGAATAAGGCAAAGAAAAAATTTAACTGGACTCCATATTGTTACCTGCTTCCCAGTATGCTGGTGTTTGCTGTTTTCCTGTTTTACCCTTTTGTAAAGACCATCTATTTAAGCCTTTACAAAACCGATAAAATGGGACAGGCCAAGCTTTTCGTGGGAGCGGAAAATTATGTGGATTTACTTACTTCAGAATCTTTTCTCAATAGTTTGAAAGTAACTTTGCTATTTGTAGTCGTTGTTGTGGCGGGAAGTATGCTTATCGGTTTAGTTGCAGCCGTTTTGTGCAATAAGGCTTTTCCGGGAATTCGTATTTTCAGTACGGCCTATGCTCTTCCCATGGCCATCGCTTCCAGCTCCGCAGCCATGATTTTTCAAATCATGCTGCACCCTTCCGTGGGTATTGTAAATAAGCTGCTGAAGCTGGATATTAACTGGTTAAACGACCCCAAGACTGCGCTTATCTGTGTGGCCATACTTACGGCCTGGCTGAACAGCGGCATTAACTTCCTGTATTTTTCCGCTGGCCTTGGAAATATTGACGACACGATTTATGAGAGAGCCTCTGTAGACGGGGCCACGGGCGTGCAGCAGTTTTTCAGCCTGACTCTTCCGGGGCTTTCCCCCATCATGTTTTACACCCTGGTGGTAAATGTGATTCAGGCTTTCCAGTCCTTTGGACAAATTAAGATTTTGACAGAAGGCGGTCCCAATGAGACTACCAATGTAATCGTGTACTCCATTTACAGAGACGCTTTCTTCAACTACAGATTCGGAAGTGCGGCAGCCCAGTCGGTTATTTTGTTTATCATCATCATGCTGATTACCCTGGTAATGTTCCGCATAGAAAAGAAAGGAGTGCAGTATTCATGAGTCAGAGCGAAAACATGGCCCTTACCGGGCAGAAGATTATCTCCAGGGAAGAGCTTCTTGCCCTGAAAAAAGAAATGAATGCCAAAGCCCTGACCAGGAGAAGAGTTAAGACAGGACTGAGGCTTGGAATCAATATTATTGTGGCGCTGCTTGTGCTGCTTCCTCTTTTGTATGCGGTAAGCATCGCCTTCATGCCTTCCAATGAATTATTTACAATGGAGCTGAACCTGCTTCCTAAAAATCCAACCCTGCAGAATTTCATAGACGCCTTTACGACGGTGCCTCTGCTGCGGTTTATCCTGAATTCCTTCCTGGTGGCAGGCTGTATTACCCTGGGACAGATTATCACCTGTTCCCTGTCAGCTTTCGCTTTTTCCTTCCTGGATTTTAAGGGGAAAGGCGTGCTGTTTATGATTGTTATGGCCACCATGATGGTGCCGGGGGAAGCCACCATTATTTCCAATTACCTGACTGTGGGAAATCTGGGAATGCTGGATACCTATCCGGTATTGATTGTGCCTTACCTGACTTCGGCCATGGGAATTTTCCTGTTCCGTCAGTTTTATATGTCCTTCCCCATGTCTTTGTATGAATCAGCAAAGCTGGACGGATGCAGCAATCTGAAATTTATTGTGAAAATTCTGATACCTCTGACAAAATCCGCAATCGGGGCTATGGCCGTGTACACCTTCATCAATGCATGGAATCAGTACATGTGGCCTCTGCTGGTAACCGGCTCTAACGAAATGAGAACCGTACAGATTGGTATCAGCATGCTGGACAGCGTGGACTCCCAGTCCATCACCATGATGATTGCGGGAGTGGTAATGGTAATTATTCCTTCTATATCTATCTTTATAGTAGGACAGAAACAGCTTATCCGGGGTATGTTCTCCGGTGCGGTAAAAGGATGATATTTGAGAAAAAGGAGAGAAAAATGAAGAAAAAAACAGTTTCACTGGTATTAGCGGCAATTATGGCATTGGGAGCCCTGGCAGGATGCGGCGGCGGAAAAACTATTGCAGAGCAGAATCAGGAGACTTCTGCTGAGGCAGAGGGAGGCAGCCAGGAAGGAGATTCTGCAGAGATGGCGGATGCTTCTGAGGTCAACGGCACGGAAATCAGCTTCTGGCATTCCATGGGCGGCGTCAACGGCCAGGCCATTGATACTTTGGTAGAACAGTTCAACAAAGAGAATGAGTACGGAATCACAGTAAACGCCCAGTACCAGGGAGAGTATGATGATTCTCTGAACAAGCTGAAGAGCGCTCAGATTGGAAATATGGGTGCAGATTTGGTACAGGTATATGAGATTGGAACCAGATTTATGATTGATTCTGGCTGGATTATTCCTATGCAGGAAATGGTAGACGCAGACGGATATGATGTATCTCAGATTGAACCCAACCTGGCTGCTTACTACACTATTGATGATAAGCTGTATTCCATGCCGTTCAATTCTTCCACTCCTATTATGTATTATAATAAGGATATGTTTGATAAGGCCGGAATCACGGAAATCCCGGAGAGCCTGGAAGGAATTGAAGCTATCGGCGATAAACTGCTGAACGAAGGCGGTGCCGGAGAGGTTATGTCTATGAGTATCTATGGTTGGTTCTTTGAACAGCTCATAGGAAAGCAGGGGCTGGAGTATGCCAATAACGGAAACGGCCGTACAGACGCAGCTACAGCCGTGGCCTTCGATGAGAACGGGGCTGCCGAGAATATTCTCACTGCCTGGAAATCATTAAACGACAAGGGTTATGCTCCTGTTGTAGGAAAAGGCGGGGATGCAGGACTGGCAGATTTCTCTGCCGGAAAATCTGCTATCACTCTGGGGTCTACAGCTTCTCTGAAACAGATTCTTCAAGACGTAAACGGTAAGTTTGAAGTGGGAACCGCTTACTTCCCCAAGATTAAGGACAGCGACGAGGGAGGTGTTTCCATTGGCGGTGCTTCCCTGTGGGCTTTAAATAATGAAGACCCCAAGAAGCTGAAGGCTACCTGGGAGTTTGTAAAATTCCTGATTTCTCCCGAATCTCAGGCCTACTGGAATACCCAGACCGGATATTTCCCTGTAACTACTGCAGCTCAGGAGGAGCAGGTGTTTAAGGACAACCTGGCTCAGTATCCTCAGTTCCAGACTGCTATCGACCAGCTTCACGATTCTGCACCGGAATATGTAGGCGCCTTGCTCAGCGTATTCCCGGAGGCAAGAGCTACTGTGGAATCTGAAATTGAAAGTCTGTTAAATGGCAAGCAGTCTGTGGAAGATACGGTAACCAATATGGCAGATTCTATTAACGAGTCCATCGAGGAATATAATCTGGTAAACGAATAAAAAAGATTCTATAAAATGTGTTTCCGGGGTATACTGGTACCAGGGAACAGCAAGAAAGGAAGCTGGGGATTGCCCCAGCCTCTTTCTGCCTGAGGGACTGAAACAGCATCGGCACAGAGGCGAAATTTACGGTACACAAAAGGAAAGATGACAGGGCCAAGTGGACGATGAAAAAAGAGCGAAAGAATTAGGCTCAAATGCGGGAGGAAAAAGAATGACAAAGATATTTGCCCATAGAGGGGCCAGCGGCTATGCGCCGGAAAATACCCTGGAGGCCTTTTTACTGGCCAGGGAACAGGGGGCAGAGGGAATTGAGCTGGACGTGCAGCTTACGAAAGACGGGGAGGTTGTGGTGATTCATGACGAAACCATAGACCGGACCAGTAACGGAAAGGGAAATGTAAGAGACTTTACCTTAAAGGAATTGAAGAAATATTCCTTTCATAATAAAAAGAAGGAGTATAAAGGGGTGAAAATACCTACGCTGAAAGAGGTGCTGGAGGCGGTAAAGCCTTTGGGTATGGAAGTGAACATCGAGCTGAAAACAGGTATTTACTGGTACCCGGGTCTGGAGGAGAAGACAGTAGAACTTGTAAAACAGGCCGGCATGGAGAAACAGGTTATCTATTCCTCCTTTAACCACTACAGTATCCAGAAAATAAGGGAACTGGAGCCAGAGGCCCAGACTGCCTATTTATACAGTGATGTGATGTTAAATGTGGAAAAGTATGCAAAAGATACCGGAGTATGTGGATTACATCCTGCGGTTTATCATATGAAAATGGGAGATTTTATGGACAGATACCAGGACAGCGGCCTGAAGGTAAGGGTATGGACAGTAAATAAAGAGGAAGATATGAAACTTTTTATTGAAAGGGATTTAGAGGCCGTAATTACCAATTATCCTGATGTGGCAGTAAAAGTCCGGAAAGAGGTTCTCTATGCTTAAAGATAAAAAACTGTTTCTCCTGGATATAGACGGTACAGTGTGCAAAGGACAGCAGCTGATAGGAGGAACCAGAGAATTTCTAAGGGATGTGAAGGAGAGCGGCGGCCAGTTTGTATTTATCACTAACAATACTACAAAAAGCATAGACGACTATATCCTGGCCTTTCAGAAGCTGGGGATTTCCGGGGATTATTCTAATTTTGTCACTGCCTCTTATGCGGCTGTGCAGCATTTGAAAAAACATTATGAGGGAAAGCTGATTTACGTTATGGGGACCAAGTCCTTTATCCGGGAGCTGAAAAGGAATAAAATCCGGGTTACCACAGATTGTGAGGATGAGGATATTGACTGTGTGCTGGTGGCTTATGACAATCAGCTTACTTACGAAAAGCTTCAGGATACCTGCCAGGTTCTTCTGACTAAAAATGTGGACTATCTGGCTACCAATCCGGACTATGTCTGCCCTATAGAATTCGGTTATGTGCCGGACTGCGGGGCTATCTGTGAAATGCTGGCCCATGCAGTGAAGCGTCAGCCTCAGTACATCGGAAAGCCGGAAACCGCCATTGTGGAAGCAGCCATGCGATTGAATCATTTTTCTAAGGAAGAAACCCTGGTAGTGGGAGACCGACTGTATACGGATATTCTTTGTGGACATAAGGCCGGAGTGGAAACGGCTCTGGTGCTTACAGGAGAGGCCACAGAAAAGGAGGCTGAGGCCTGCACCTACGGACCGGATTATACCTTTTCTTCTGTAGGGGAGCTGCACCGGGCCTGGAAATAGGGATTTTTATGCCATATAAACCATATAAAAATAAAAGAAGAGATGAAAAAAGGCTGCTGGGAAAAATGCCAGCGGCCTTTTTTCATCTATAAAGGATTATCCTCAATCCTCGGTTGGGGGCTTTCACAAAATATACAGAATATTCACAGAAAAAATTTCGCAGAATACTTACTTCTACGAAATATACAGTATAATTATATAATTCTTCTTTAATAAATGCAATATAGGAAGGTAATAATTTTAATAGATTTCTTTATTTTTAAGAAATCTATTTTTGG
>NHCFR01400__coassemble_1557_pt1 | contig 11201 bp, 8 predicted proteins | sample NHCFR01400__metabat2_high_PE_048 | metagenome-assembled genome bin NHCFR01400
TCTACGAAATTATTGCCGGTGAAAGAAGATGGAGAGCTTCTAAATTAGCCGGAATCAAAGAGGTGCCTGTAATTATAAAGGATTTTTCAGAGCAGGAGGCTGTGGAAATTTCTCTTATTGAAAATATCCAGAGGGAAAATCTGAATCCCATAGAAGAAGCCGGAGCCTACAGAAGGCTAATGGAAGAGTTCCATTTGAAGCAGGATACTATTGCGGAGAGAGTATCTAAAAGTCGTACAGCGGTGACAAACTCTATGAGGCTTTTGAAACTGGATGAAAGAGTCCAGCAGATGCTGATAGAAGAAATGCTGACCACAGGACATGCCAGAGCCTTGCTGGCCATTGAGGATAAGGAAGCCCAACATGCGGCGGCTGTAAAGGTTTTTGATGAAAAGCTCAGTGTAAGAGAAACAGAAAAATTGGTGAAAGAGCTTTTAAATCCCCAAGAAAAACAGGAAGAGCGCCCTTCCAGTGATGCTCAGGATTTAGTTTATGAGCAGTTAGAGGAGAAAATAAAAGGAATCATTGGTTCTAAGGTTGCTATTAAGAGAAAAAGTAAAGATAAAGGAAGAATAGAGATAGAATACTATTCCCAGGAGGAACTGGAACGGATTGTAGAACTGTTGGAAACCATTAGATGAATGGAGGAGCTTTAAACTAATATGAACAAATTGATAGAGAATATTCAGGCTTACTCCGGTGTTTTACTTATCATGCTTTTAGTGGTTGTGGTCATACTTCTGGTATGTGTGTTCAATTTATCACTGGGGCTTAATAGGCTGAATCGAAAATACAATTTATTTATGAAGGGAAGAGATGCCCAATCCCTGGAAAAGCTGTTTAAAAGAAAGTTTGATATGGTGGAGAAGCTGGCCAGTAATTCAGAGATTAACGCAGAAAATATTCAGAAGCTGGAAAAACTGTATGACAACTCTCTTCATAAGTATGGAATTGTGAAATATGATGCCTTCGAGGATATGGGAGGAAAGCTGAGTTTTGTTTTGGCAATGCTGGATAAAAATAATACAGGGTTTCTTCTCAACGCCATACACAGCCGGGAAAATTGCTTTTTGTATATTAAAGAGATAGTAAATGGGGAATCCTATGTAATGTTAAGTGAGGAAGAAGTGGAAGCCCTGAAAAGAGCAGTGAATTACGGCTTAGAAGAAAGTGAATTTGATTTGTCAGATATATAAAAAGTTATGTCAACTGAAAAATAACGAAAAATGTTATGTAAACTTAAATAAAATAATACAAAAATTATGTCAACTGTAATAAAGCAGCGTTTCCCGGGAATAACATAGGGGAAGGCAGTAGGAGGAGATTATGTTAGATATTAAATTTTTAAGAGAAAATCCGGAAGTAGTAAAGCAGAATATCAGAAATAAGTTTCAGGACAGCAAGCTTCCTTTGGTAGATGAGGTAATTGAGCTGGACAAAAGAAACAGGGAAATCAAGCAGCAGGTGGAGGCTTTAAGAGCAGATAGAAACAAGATTTCCAAAATGATAGGCGGGCTGATGAAGGAAGGCAAGAGAGAGGAAGCAGAGGAAGCAAAACGTAAGGTTACGGCTAATGCGGAAACTGTGGAGCAGCTGTCTGCAGAGGAGAAAGAAGTAGAAGAAAAAATCAAAAAAATTATGATGACAATTCCCAATATTATTGATGCCTCTGTGCCTATCGGAAAGGATGACAGCGAAAATGTAGAGGTTCAGAGATACGGAGAGCCGGTTGTGCCGGATTTTGAGATTCCTTACCATGCAGAAATCATGGAAAGCTTTGACGGATTAGACCTGGACAGTGCCAGAAAAGTGGCTGGAAACGGTTTTTACTACTTAATGGGTGATATTGCCAGGCTTCATTCTGCCGTGATTTCCTATGCCAGAGACTTTATGATTAACCGTGGATTTATTTACTGTGTGCCTCCCTTTATGATTCGCAGCAACGTAGTAACCGGTGTTATGAGCTTTGCCGAGATGGATGCTATGATGTATAAGATTGAGGGCGAGGACTTATATCTTATCGGCACCAGCGAACATTCTATGATTGGAAAATTCATTGATACCATGATTCCGGAAGAGGAGCTGCCGAAAACACTTACCAGCTATTCTCCCTGCTTCCGTAAAGAAAAGGGAGCCCATGGCTTGGAGGAAAGAGGGGTTTACAGAATCCACCAGTTTGAAAAACAGGAAATGATTGTGGTATGTAAGCCAGAGGAGAGCCCAATGTGGTTTGATAAATTATGGCAGAATACCGTAGATTTGTTCCGTTCCATGGATATTCCTGTAAGAACTTTGGAGTGCTGCTCCGGCGATTTGGCTGATTTGAAGGTGAAATCCGTGGATGTGGAGGCATGGTCTCCAAGACAGAAGAAATACTTTGAGGTAGGAAGCTGTTCTAACCTGGGAGACGCTCAGGCCAGACGTCTGAAAATCCGTGTAAACGGCAAGGACGGAAAGTATCTGGCTCATACATTGAATAATACTGTTGTGGCACCGCCCAGAATGTTGATTGCATTTTTGGAGAATAATCTGCAGGCAGACGGTTCCGTAAGGATTCCGGAGGCTCTGCGTCCTTACATGGGCGGCATGGCAGAAATCAAGCCTAAGAAATAAATGGAGGTTGCTCATTGCACAGTTATTTAAAAGCAATCGGTTTTTCAGATATAGCCGGAAAAAAGGATTTAGACGCCATATTGCAGGATGTGATAGAAAATTATGACGAGAAGACCGTAGTAGAGGACAGAAGCAATCATCTCTTTACGGAACTGTCTAAGATGTACGGCTGTGATTTCGGAATTACGGTATGCGGGGAATATGACGAAAAAAATCAGTTTCAGATGGAATATTATTTTCCTTATTTCCGGGGGACCGGGATTACCATGCAGGAAGAGGTTTTTATTGAGAAGCATGCCCAGAAGGAATCCTATGCAGGAGCCTGCGACGATATGAGGGTAGGGGTTACGGTGATTTTCTACCTGCAGAATGCAGGAGAATATCTGACCCAGAGAAACCGGGGAAATTATTCTCCCGGGGTGCGCAATGTTACACTTTCTGGTTTGGCTAAAAAGGGAACTATTCTTTTGCCGGTACTGAAGCCGGAAATGGAAGAGCAGGAAGAAAGGGAAAAAACCGTAAACCGGGGCCGTCTGATAGCCGCCGCCAAAAACGGGGATGAGGAGGCCATGGAGAGTCTGACCATAGAGGATATGGATACATATTCCATGATTTCCCAGAGGGTAGAAAATGAGGATATTTACAGTATTGTAGACAGCTATTTTATGCCTTATGGAATGGAATGTGATTTATATAATATCATGGGAGAAATCCTGGAATGTTCTAAGGTTAAAAATGTAAAAACCGGAGATGAAATCTACGAGATGCGTATCAGCTGCAGTGATTTGGAGCTGGATGTGTGTGTAAACAGCGGCGATTTGCTGGGAGAACCCCAGGCCGGCCGCAGGTTTAAAGGCATCGTGTGGCTCCAGGGATATGTGGATTTTCAGTATTAAATGTTCAATATTAAATTTTATAGTATTAAGTTTTAGTAAACATATAGGCGGAAAACTTGTTCAATGATTTTGGTTTTTTGAACAAGCTTTCCGCTTATTCTTTTCTAAAACAATTTGAAAAGCGAAAATATAAAGTTGGACGCCATATTCTTTTAGAATACTTGGAAACAATAAAAACTAATAAAAAACAATAGAAATCAATTGACAATAAGCTATGTTGTGGTTATGCTTTAGGAAAGTCTGTAAGCAATCTGCTTTTACCTGGAGAGGGGCAAATGCATGATATAGAGAAAGGAAATAATAGATGTATAAGTTTGACCGGAATGATTATGAAAAAAGAGTAAAGTGGTACCAGGAGGCCAGATTCGGAATGTTTATCCATTGGGGCCTTTACGCCATACCAGCCAGAGGAGAATGGGTAAGGAGTACAGAAGAGATTCCAAAGGAAGATTACATGAAGTATTTCCACGCTTTTGACCCTGTGGATTACGACCCTGTGAAATGGGCCAAAGCAGCTAAAAGGGCGGGCATGAAGTATGTGGTTCTGACAGCTAAACATCATGACGGGTTCTGCCTCTTTGACAGTCAGTATACGGATTTTAAATCTACGAATACAAAATGGGGCCGAGATATAGTGGCGGAATTTGTGGAGGCAGTCCGTGGGGAAGGCTTAAAGGTAGGGCTGTATTTTTCTCTCTTGGATTGGTATCACCAGGATTATCCTCATTACGGAGATAAGAACCATCCCATGAGGAACAGAAAGGAATATAGCAATGAAAATCGGAACTTCCAACGGTATCTGGAATATATGCATAACCAGGTGAGAGAGATTTGCACCAATTATGGAAAGCTGGATATTCTCTGGTTTGATTTTTCCTATGACAATCTAAGAGGTGAGGCCTGGAAAGCAGGGGAATTGATAGATATGGTCAGGAGCCTTCAGCCGGATGTGATTATTGACAACCGCCTGGAGGTCAGCGGTGAGGGTTATGGCTCTTTGGCCTCAGGAAACCCGGCTCCCTGGCACGGAGATTTTGTCAGTCCGGAGCAGATGATTCCCCCTAACGGGATTCAGGATGTCAATGGCAAGGATATGGTGTGGGAAGCCTGTGTTACCATGAATAATAACTGGGGCTATCATGCTCAGGATAATTTCTTTAAGCCGGCTTCCATGTTGATTAAGAAGCTGGTGGAGTGTGTCTCCAAGGGCGGAAATATGCTTTTGAACGTAGGACCGGACGCTAAGGGAAATATACCGGAGGAATCGATGAAGCGGCTGGAAATCATAGGAAAATGGATGGAAAAAAATAAGGAAAGTATTTATGGATGCGGGAAGGCGGATATGGAGAAGCCGGATTACGGAAGAGTGACAAAGAGGGGAAACTGCCTGTATTTACATGTATATGAGAATTCTATAGGTCCGCTGCCTATTCTGGGAGTAGCTAAGGAACAGGTAGAATCTATACAATATCTCAGTACAGGAGCAGAGATTCCTGTGTCTGCAAGCTGGGTTCACAGCGATTATCCGGAAATCCTTTTCGCAGATTTAGGACCGAACCCGGTGCTTCCGGATGAAATAGATACGGTTCTGAAGCTTACCCTGAAGACAGAGTAAAGAGGAAACGGATAATGTTTACAGAGGAAAGACTTAGTGAAATTGAAAAACGCCTTCGCAGCAGGGGCAAGGTTAAGGTAAAGGAATTAAGCGAATATTTCCAGGTGACGGAGGACTGCATTCGTAAAGACCTGAAAATCCTGGAAAATGCAGGTAAATTAAAGAGAACCTATGGGGGAGCCATACTTTCCCAGGATTATCCTTTGGAGAGAGACGTTATAGACAGGCGGAACTACCATTTGGAGAATAAAAAAATAATTGCCCGGAAGGCTTTTCAGCTGATTCGGGATGGAGAGACTATATTTCTGGATATTTCTACCACAAATATTGAATTGGCCCGTCTTCTGGCAGAATCGGGAAAACGAGTGGAAGCAGTCAGCAACATGATTGATATTGTACAGATATTAGGTACCGGCAGAAATATTACGGCCATCAGCACCGGAGGGATTATGTACCGGACGGTCAATGGATTTATGGGTGCCGCCGCTATAGAGGCCATTAAAAGATACAGCTTTGATAAGGTTTTTGTGGGATGCTGCGGTATGGATATGATGAGCCATTCTTTTACCACCATGGGTGTGGAAGACGGACTTACTAAAAAGGCGGCCATTTCCAGCGGAAGGCACAAGTATATTGTAATGGAACGGGAAAAGTTTTATTTTAATGAATCCTACAAATATGCAGAGCTGGATGAAGTGGACGGAATTATTACAGAGGAATATCCTGATGAGAGTGTGAAAAATATATTGGATTCCTATGGAGTGACTTTATATTGATGCTCTCAGTTAAGTCCCAAGAGTCGGAAGGAGTGAAAAAATGAATCGTTTTATTTTAGAGGCCTGTGCGGATTCTGCGGAATCTGTGGAGGCAGCACAAAAAGGAGGGGCAGACAGAATTGAACTGTGCGGGAACCTGATTATAGGAGGAACCACCCCCAGTCCCTGTCTGTTTCAGGAAATAAGGAAGCATACAGATATTAGAATCCATGTGCTGATTCGTCCCAGGTTTGGAGATTTTTGCTATACGGACCATGAGTTTCAGATTATGAAGGAAGAAATTAAAATGTTCCGCAGTTTGGGAGCAGAGGGGGTAGTCTTTGGTATCCTGAAACCGGACGGAAGTTTAAATAAAGAGCAGATGGCGGAGCTGGCCGAAGAGGCCGGGGATATGTGGATGACCCTTCACCGGGCTTTTGACGTGTGCAGAGACCCGTATAAGGCCCTGGAAGAGGCTGTGGAGCTGGGGTTCGATACAATCCTTACCTCCGGTCAAAAAGATGCCTGCAGAGAAGGAATTCCGCTGCTGCAAAGGCTGAAGGAGCAGAGCCGGGGAAGAATCCAGCTTCAGGCCGGAGCCGGTGTCAGCGCAGAGGTGATAGAGGAGATTTACCGGGAAACGGGAATCATGGCCTACCATATGTCGGGAAAACGAACCCTGGACAGCAGTATGCAGTTCCGTACGGAAAATGTGAATATGGGACAGCCGTCTATCAGTGAGTATGAAATTTTCCGTACAGATGAAGAGAAAATCAGGGCAGCCAGAAGCGTTTTAGACAGACTGTCAGCCCAGGGATAAGGAGATAGCGCATGTTTTTAGAAAGTAAAAGAGAAGAAATATTGGAAGCCTATGAAAAACTGGCCAGGGAATTTCCGCTTATATTCAAGAAAGGGGAGGAGGTAATCGAAAGGTCCAGTCCCAATGAGGCTATGGCCCTTCGGTATTTTTACACGGCAATGCCCCTCAGCGACATGGAAAATTATGACGTGGAGACTTTTTTAGATTTTGCCAGACAGGGGGTATATCTCTGGGATAATGTTGCCTGGGTAAAGGACCTTCCTCTGGATATTTTTCTTAACTATGTGCTGCACTACAGGGTAAATGAGGAGGAAATACGGCCCTGCAGACAGGAATTCTGGAGACAGATTAAAGACAGAATCCGTGGGAAAAAGCCCATGGAGGCGGCGCTGGAAATCAATTATTGGTGCGCCCAGGAGGCCACCTATCAAAGCGGAGACGAGAGAACACTGTCCGCCCGGGCTGTGTATGAGAGAGGCTACGGACGCTGCGGAGAGGAGTCAGTGTTTTATGTGAATGCCCTGCGAAGTGCGGGAATTCCTGCCAGACAAGTCTATGTACCCAGGTGGTCCCATTGCGATGACAACCATGCATGGGTAGAATTCTGGTGTGAGGGAAGCTGGTATTTTACAGGGGCCTGTGAGCCTTTCCTGGTACCCGGCAAGGGATGGTTTACCAATGCAGCATCCAGGGCTATGCTGGTTCATTCCAGAGTCTTTGGGGAGAACTGCCAGCCGGAGGAAAACGCAGGAAAAGAGGGTATGGTACAGAGCTTCAACCAGCTGGAGCGATATGCACGCACCAGGAAAATTACAGTGTGGGTAAAGGATGAACAGGGACATCCGGTAAAGGGTGCCAGAGTAAAATTCCAGATATTAAATATGGCGGAATATTATACCTGTGCAGAGTTTCCCTCAGATGAAGAGGGAAAGGTGCAGTTCTTAACAGGGCTGGGAACGATATATATTTATGTAAACGATAAAGGCTTACATGGAGAGTTAAATGCAGATGCAAGTAAGGCAGATACTTTTACTGTTGTTCTGAAAGAAAGAGGAAGAGAAACAGATTGGAAAGAGGTTGACATAATTTCACCAAAGGATGAACCTGTTAATCCGGATACCTCCACCAGGGAACAGACAGAAGAAGGGAAAAAGAAAGCCGCCCAGGGGGAGGAAATCCGCAGAACCCGAAAAAATGGCTGGGAGAATCCGAAGGTCCGGCTGTTCTTGGATGCTGACAGGGAGACGGCTTCACTCAGGAAAGCCATGATAGAGAACCTGAGCAAAAAGGATTTAACGGATTTGAAGCAGGAAATTTTAGAAGAGCATCTGGCTTGGGCCATGCCTTATAAGGATAAGGTGAATCAGCAGCTTTTCGTGAAATATATTTTAAACCCCAGAGTGGAGCATGAAATCCTGGGAACTTACAGAGAAGAAATCATGAATGCCTTTACCTCAGAGGAGACAGTGAAATTCCGGGAAGAACCGGAAACCCTGTGGCAGGCCATAGACAGCCGTATCCGGGAGCTTCCGGACAGGGAAAGGCAAAGTGTGATTACCATGCCAGGCCCTTGTATAAAATACGGTATGGGCAGCAGGAAATCAAAAGAAATTCTTTTTGTGGCAGCAGCCAGGACTATGGGAATCTGTGCCAGATATAATACTTCTTATGAGACTATAGAATACTGGAAGAAGGACAAATTTGTTCCTGTGCTTCCTGAAGAAAAGAGGACAGCCAGCCTTATCCTGGAGAATAGAGAAAATACAGACTGGAAGTATTTCCAGAATTGGAGCCTTGGCCGGTTAAAGGAAGGGGAGTATGTGTCTCTGAAGCTGGAGCAGATTTCCTGGAAGGACAGCCTGAGACTGGAACTGCCTCAGGGACAGTACCGTTTGATTACGGTGAACCGTCTGCCAAACGGAAATATTTTTGCCCTGCAGAAAGAGTTTTCTCTGTCTGAAGGACAGGAGAGAAGTGAGGAGCTTTGTCTGAGGAAGGCTAATCTGGAGGATATGCTGGAAAGCCTTACGCTTCCGGAATTTTTCCTGCTGGATGGGAAGGGACAGTCTGTAAGCTCTGCAGCCCTTACCCGTGGCGGCAAACATATTTTCCTGTGGCTGGAGGAAGGATGTGAACCCACAGAGCATATTTTAAATGAGATGATGGAGCAGGAGGAAGCCTTCCGGGAATATGAAGATAGGATTTCCTTTGCAGTCAGAAGCAGGGAGGCTTTAAATACCCCTACATTATCCAAGGCCTTGAAACGGCTTCCGGGGATTTCTGTTTACTATGACAGCTTTGAGGAAAACGTAGAGCTGCTGGGAAGAAGAGTCTATGTGGACCATGAAAAACTTCCCCTGATTATCGTGACAAAGGGCGAAAACCAGGCTATCTATGGCACCAGCGGCTATAATGTAGGTACAGGAAGTATGCTTTTGCGCCTGATGGGAGAGGAAGTTTAGAAAATGAATGGCAGAGAAACCAGGAGCAGAGAAATGAACGGCAGAGAAGCAAGAGACGGAGAAATAAGGGGCGGCAGACAGTACCGCTTTATGGAGAACTTTGCCTATAGCAGAGAGGCGGGCACCAAGGGTGAGGAGCAGGCAGCCAAAAGAATCTGCAGGGAATTGGAGGAAATGGGACTGCATCCGAAAATAGAACCCTTTTCCTTTGAGACCTTCCGTGTAGCCGAAGAAAGTCTGAAGGCTTTGGAACCTTATGAAAAAGAATATCCGGTAAGGGCATATCTGAACACTTCAAACACAAAGCCTGAAGGACTTACAGGAGAGTTTTTGTACGGAGAAAACGGGGATGAAATAAGTCTTTCCCTGGCAGAGAATAAAATCCTGCTTTTAAATGGCACGGTGCGCAGAGATATGTATGAGAAGCTGAAAAAAGCAGGAGCTTTAGGCTTCCTTACCCTCTGGGGAGGCCCGCTGGATGAAGGGGAAGATAAGGCACCTCAGCCTCAGACTCTGAGAGGAGTCAGGAATCCTCAGCTTCCGGGCGCCTGCATCCACTATAGTGATGCCAGGGAACTGGTAGAAAAAGGTGCAAAAAGGCTGAAGCTGGCCATTATCCAGGAAAAGCAGGAGCAAATTTCTCATAATGTGCGGGTTTCTATACCTGGTACAGACAAGAGCCAGGAGATTCTTACCCTTACCGCTCATTATGATTCTGTTCCCCAGGGGCCGGGGGCTTACGATAATATGGCAGGATGTGCCATTATCATGGAGCTGTGCCGGTATTTTGCAAAGCACAGGCCCCGGAGGACCATGGAGTTTATCTGGTTTGGAGCAGAGGAAAAAGGGCTCTTAGGAAGTCTGGCCTATACGGAACAGCACCAGGAAGAATTGAAATTTCATAAGTTTAACATGAATGTAGACTTGGCAGGGCAGCTCATAGGCGGAAATGTCATAGGCGTTACAGGAGACAAAAAAATCTGCGGCATGATTTTAGATATGGTAAGAGAGGAAAACATCGGAGTTTCTTTTAAAAACCAGATATGGGGAAGCGACTCCAACACCTTTGCATGGAAGGGTATCCCTGCTATGACTTTAAACCGGGACGGCTTTGGTATGCATACCAGACACGATACCCTGGAGATGATTTCTCCCTGGTCTTTGGAGAGAAGCGCAAGGCTTTTGTGCTGCCTGGCAGATAAGCTGGGCAACATAGAAGAAATTCCCTTTCCCAGGGATATTCCCCAGGAGATGAGGGATGAGCTGGAGAAATATTTTGAGGATATGGTATGCTGAAGGTACCTTCAGTGTACAAGGAGCCAAACGGTCGGAACGGCTGAATATGCATTTCTGCTGCGTTACTTTCAATCAGCGTACGTCCAGTACGCCTCATTCAAGTGCCTTGCAGAAATGCATATTTAGCTCCTTCCGACTCTTCGACCTCTGCCATCGAAATTTTGTCCATTTTCAAGGCAGACGATGGAGGCGTACTGGACGTACGCCGACTGAGGATAACGTAGAAAATGGGCAAAATTACATGGCTGAGGCGTTTGCCCCCTTTGTACACTGAAGGTAGGATAAGAAGAAAGCATTTGGGCAGGGAGAGCCTTAGCCATAAGCGAAAATTTGGCTGGATAAGTAGTGGAAAAGCAGCATAAGCTGGGAATCTGAGCTGTATAGCTGAATCAATACGGCTGGATAAACAGACCGAAAAAATCTCCTTGCCAAAATGCAGAACTTATAGTATCATAGTAAGGCAGGAATTTTATATAGGTTCCCTTAGTTAAATGGATATAACAAGCGCCTCCTAAGCGCTAGTTGTGAGTTCGATTCTCGCAGGGAACGCTGAAACGCCGAAGACTCTGGTTAGAAGGGTTTTCGGTGTTTTTGGTTTTCCAGAAAAAATCAAACGCATAGCAATGTGCGGTTAGCAAGAACCATTTTTGCTAATCAAAATGGCTTTCCTGCTAATTTGCTTTAAAATGCTGCTAAAAACCGTGCTAATTGAAAAGGCGATAGTTACTCTTTCAAAGCCGTATT
>NHCFR01400__coassemble_1560_pt1 | contig 11187 bp, 10 predicted proteins | sample NHCFR01400__metabat2_high_PE_048 | metagenome-assembled genome bin NHCFR01400
TATTCTTGGAATGTTTTCTTTTCAGACTACTGCTTTTTGCTGCCGCTGGTGGCTATGGGTTATTTCACTAGAGGTTTTATCTACTTCAAAGCAAAGAGAGAATTTTCATAGTCTTTTACATAGTACCGTATATTTTTACGACCTTTTTGGATTATAGTGTGTCCCTCTGCTTCTAATTTTTCTTTCTGTGCTTCAATACCATTTGGATATTTAGCATTTAGTTCTCCGTTAGCTTTCAATGTTCTCCAATAAGGGGTTTCATCTTCTGAACGCTGATAACTTGCCCATGCCACAATGGAAACAAAAATTCCTGCTGTAATCGGTTCTGTAAAATCTGCACCACTCAATTTTGCAAAGTATTCTCGTATTTTCCCAACAGTAATCACTTTACCATAGGGGATTTTTTTCATTACTTTGTCATAGTCTATTGGCGGGGCAAAATACATTTTACTTCCACCATATTTTTCAATGCTTTTCTGGTCTGTAATGATTTGAAATTTTGGCATATCCTTATTATCCTGCAACATAGCATTAAAATCTTTTTTATCTTCATTTGCCATTTCTGCCACCTCCTGCTTTAAGGATAATCTGTTTGTCCTTCCTATGCAATGAGGCAGTTTAAAAAAATTTTATTTTCTTATTTTTGCTCCATATCCTCTTTCGCCTTTCTATAGGAAACGCAAACAGGCCTGCCGCTCCAAGGGTCTTTCTCAATACAGGCCTCCAGGGAAAAGACCTGCCGCAGTACCTCAGGGCTCATGACCTGTTCCGCTGTTCCCTGGCAGAATATTTTACCTTCCTTCATGGCAATCATCTTATGGGAAAATCTGGCAGCCAGATTTAAATCATGGATAACCAGAGCAATGGTTTTTCCCTGTTCTTCATTGAGTTTTTTCAATAGCTCCAGCACTTCCAGCTGATGGGCCATATCCAGATAAGTAGTGGGTTCGTCCAAAAGAATCAGAGGAGTATCCTGGGCCAGGGCCATGGCAATCCAGGCTCTCTGCCGCTGTCCTCCTGAAAGGGCCTCTAAATCTCTTTTTGCCAGCCTCTCCATATGGGTAATTTCTAAGGCCCAATGTATCTTCTCTCGGTCCTTTTCCGACAATCGTCCCAGTCCTTTCTGATGAGGATAACGGCCGTATGCCACCAGTTCTTCCACGGCCAGGCCCTGAGGCGCCTGGGGACTTTGAGGCAAAATGGACATTTTCCTTGCCACTTCTCTGGCTGGCATGCGGGCGATAGCCTGTCCGTCCAGATAGACTCCTCCTTCTTTACAGGGCAGGATTCGTGCAAGTGCCTTCAGAAGAGTGGATTTTCCACAGCCATTAGGCCCTATGACCGAAGTAATCTCTCCCCTGGGAATTTCCACGGACATAGGCGGAATCACAAGGGTCTTGTCATAAGACACCGATAAATTTTCTCCCTTTAGTATAGTATCCATCTCAACTCTCCTATTCCTTCATTAAAAGATAAATAAAATAAGGGGCTCCCATAACTGCCGCTATAATTCCTATAGGAATTTCATGAGGCGGCAAAAGACTCCTGGAAATCATATCTGAAACCGCCATAAGGCAGCCTCCTGTCAGCAGAGAAGCCGGCAGCAGGACTCTGAAATCCGGCCCCACCAGCTTTCTGGATAAATGAGGGCAGACCAGGCCTACAAAGCTCAAGCCTCCGCCTACGGCGCAGCACAAACTGGACATGGCCACCGCTGTCCCTAAAAGCAGCAGATTCTGACGGGAAACCCGGACGCCCAGCCCCGTGGCAGTCTGCTCCCCCAATGCCAGCACATTCAGTGTTCTGCTTTTGCCCATAGAAAGCACCAGCAACAGGAACATAACCGGCGCCAAAATTTTCAGATTTTCCCAGTCAGCGCCCCAAATGCTGCCGGAAATCCAACTTTGTACAAAAGCATACTCACTATCTGACATTCCCAGCATGAGAATGGAGGAAAGACTAGAAACACCCATAGACACAGCCACTCCCACAAGGAGAAGTCTTCTGGGTGAAAGGCCTCTTCTGGTGCGGGCCAGCCGGAAATCCAAAACAGCTATTGTTACAGAACCTCCAAAGGCCAAAATAGGCAGCAAATAGGAATAACCTTCCGCTTTTCCCGAAAAAAACACCAGAAACAAAGCAAGGAATAAACCACCTCCGGCATTGATACCTAAAATTCCCGGCTCTGCCATAGGGTTTCGGGAAACACCTTGAAGAATAGCCCCGGAACCGGCCAGTCCCATGCCTACTAACATGCTGGTAAAAACTCTGGGCAGCCTTAGATGAAACAGTGTATAACGAAGCCCTGGTTCCCCTTGTCCCAGCAGCAGCTCCCCTATCTGTCCCGGTTCTATTTTCCGATAACCGGCATTTATGTCCATCCACAGAAGCACCAGCAGCAACAAAAAGAGAATAAGAACACATAGCCAGGCAGAAAGTCTTGTTTTATCTCTTTTAATCAATGGCTCTCTCCTCCTTTCTCACTATCCACAAAAAGAAAGGAACACCCACCGCCGCAAACACCAGACCTACAGGAGTCTCTCCGGGTGCATGGATTACTCTTGACAAAACATCGGCAATTACCATAAAGAAAGCTCCCAGAATCAGCGAGCCAGGTATCACAAAACGGTAATCTCCTCCCAGAAAATGTCTGGCAATATGGGGAACAAGAAGTCCCACAAAGGCAATAGGACCTGCCAGGGCCACGGCTCCCCCTGCCAGAAGAAGCACTGCCAGCAGGCTGAATGCCCTGGTTTTTTCTACAGAAATCCCCAGTCCTCTGGCCGCCTCCTCTCCCAGGCTCAGTACAGAAATTTTTCCCGAAAGCACCAGCCCCAGGGCCAGACCCAGTACAAGAACCGGCGCTGCAAAAACCAATTGCTTTCCCCTGATTCCCGCTGCTCCTCCTGCCGTCCAAAAGGTCAAATCATAGCCTATATTATAAAAAATAGCAATAGCCTGGCTGAGAGAAGAAAGAAAAATGCTCACCCCGCTTCCTGCCAGCACCAAATGTACCGGATTCAGCCTTCTTTTTTTCAAAAACATCATGCCATAGATTACAGCCATGGCTCCGGCTGCTCCCAAAAAGGAAAAAAGTACTACTCCTGAAAAATTCAGTCCCGGCCAAAAGGCCAAACAAAGGGCCAGAGCAAAAACTGCCCCGGCGTTGATTCCCAGAAGGCCGCTGTCTGCCAGAGGATTTCCCGTCACCCCCTGCATAATAGCTCCTGCCGTGCCAAAAGCAGCTCCTACCAGTATACAGCCTATGGTTCTGGGTATCCGAAGCTCCAGCACCACCAAATGCTGGTGATTTGTCAGCTCCGGATTTTCCAGCGCCTGCAAAACCTGCTCAGCCGGTATCCTGGTACTGCCGTAAAATAGGGAAAGGGCTGCAGCCAATATGACTGCAGCACCTACGCCAAACAGGAAAATCCATTTTTTTCTGTCTGTTCTCATGCTTCCTCCCCGCTGAAACCTCTGAAAAATCCAAGAAACATATCCAACTGTCCGCTTAAAGTAATAGGGTCCCTATGCATAAAGGCCACCTGCTCATAAGGCATAATCCTTCCTGCCTTCACCGCTTCCAGGTTCTGCCAAATCTGAGAATCTTCTACAAAGGCACTGTCCGTATCCGCCAGAGTACTGTAGAATATAAAGTCTCCTGTATATTCCGGCAGAGCTTCCAGAGAAATCACCTCATAAGTCCCGTCTCCTTCTACCATACTTTCCTGTACCTTCTGAGGCGCTTTCAGTTCCCACATGTCATAAAGGATACTTCCGCCTCTGGCAAAATGGCTTCCCATAGAATATATCTGCTGGGGCCAGACTTCCACAATGGATACTGTTCTGTCTCCCACAATATTCTGAATTTCTTCCTTAGAATCCATAACCTTTTTATTAAAATCCTGGATATATTTTTCTGCTTCTTCTTCCTTTCCCACTAAGTCGGCAATATACCGGAATAACTCTTCATCGGAACGTTTTCCATCCTGAATGTATACGGTAGGCGCAATTTCCGCATACTTCTCATAATCTGCCTCTGTAATGGTTACAATTAAATCCGGCTGCTCCTGGGCAATCATCTCCAGGGAGGTTTCCGCACTGTTTACATTCATTTCCTGAATCCCTTCTATGCTGTCTGCCAGAAAAGGATTAGACAAAGCGTAAGGAGATGCAATAGCAGGCTTCACCCCCACTGCTAAAAATTCTCCCAGATAATAGTCTGAAAAGATGACTTCCGGATTTTCCGGTATCTCCACTTCCCCTTTATCCGTCTGTACCACCTTCATGCCCTGGGAGGCCTTCATCTCTTTCACTGTCTGGTTATCCCCATTTTGGTTTTTTGTCTCTGTTTCCTGACCGCCGCATCCGGCCAACAATCCTGCCACAGCCCCAGCTGCTAAAAATATTGCCAGTTTCTTTCTATAATTTTTCATATCCTGTCCTTTCTTTTCTTTTTATAGTTTTTATATAAATTTCTCAAATTAGCCATAGCTAACTTACAGTGCTGTATGTTATCATAATAAGGAAACAATTGCAATACGCTAACAAGATTACACCTTTTTAGACAATAACAGGAACCTTTTCAGACAAACCGCAATACAGGTTTTCTGTAAGAAGATAAGGAGAACTCTCATGTCATTATACGAGCATATACAATTTCAAAAAGAAATATTCAAAAAAATGGGATTTGTATCAGATTTCACAGAGCCTGCCGCCTTATGGAGAAATCCAAAGGATTCTGAACAGGGATTTTTTCTGACCTATTACAGACTTCCTTTTTACATCCTCACTGCGGCAGATTTTAAGATTTCTTCAGATTTTTCCCTGCCCTTCCAAAATACAGAGGCAACCCTGCGCTTTGGCAGCTTTCACAAAGGCAGAACCCTATTCCAGATGGAGGGAAAAGCTTTAGACTCTTCTACCCCTGTAAGCTTTCTGGTGAAAGAAGAAAACAGCAGGGGAAGACAGTTTTGGAAGACAGGCCAGACCGGCCAGGGCATAGAACTGGTAATCTCCATGGACTATCTGAATTCCCTGAAGGAATTAGAGCCAGAAATATCTTCTCTCCTGGATTTCCCGGTAAACCGCCCTTTTCACTCCCTGCCTTCTCAGACCGTCACCGCTCTGGACCAGCTCTATAAGCTGGCCGTAAACCGGGAGCTTGCGCCCTTGTCCGTAGAAGGAATACTGCTTCAATGTCTTAGTAACCTAAGCCACATCCTGGGAAAGAAAAACCTTGCCTCACCCTTCCAGCCGTCTTCTGTAAATCTGGGGAAACGAAAGCTTTCCTTTACCACTATGGACTTTCTGGCTCTGGAAAAGGCCAGACAGATAATACAGGAGCACCCGGAAAGAGAACATACCATTGCCAGTCTCAGCCGTCAGGTATTTCTGAACCAGCAGAAGCTGAAAGCCGGATTTCCACTGTGCTTTCAGACCACGGTATACCAGTTTCTGAGAGATTGCCGTATGGCTCTGGCAGCCCGCCTGCTGGTCTACACCGAGGCAGACATCCAGGAAGTTGCTCTCCGGTCCGGGTACGATACCAGTTCCGGCTTTATCAAGGCCTTTAAAGAAAAATACCAATTAACGCCCCTGGCTTTCCGAAAGGAGCAGAGGGGAAAAGCTATTCGATAAACATGGCATCTCCAAAGCTGAAGAACCGATAGCGCTCCTTCACCGCTTCCCGGTAGGCTGCCAGGATATGCTCCTTTCCTGCCAGGGCAGAAACCAGCATCAGCAGCGTAGATTCCGGCAGATGGAAATTAGTAATCAGTCCGTCAATCATCTTAAACCGGTATCCCGGATAAATGAAAATATCCGTCCATCCGCTTTTAGCCTGAAGAATCCCCTCCTCATCTGTGGCAGACTCCAGGGTCCTGCAGCTGGTAGTTCCCACGGAGATTACTCTGCCCCCATTTGCTTTTGTATCATTGATAATCTTAGCCTGGTCTTCCTCCACCACATAGAATTCGGAATGCATGTGGTGGTTTTCCACGTCGTCTACCTTCACCGGCCGGAAGGTGCCTAAACCTACATGGAGGGTGACATGGGCAATCTTGATTCCTTTTTCTTCTATTTCCTTCAACAGCTCCCTGGTAAAATGAAGGCCTGCCGTAGGAGCGGCTGCACTTCCTTCATGCTTGGCATAAACTGTCTGATACCTGTTTTTGTCCTGCAGCTTGTGGGTGATGTAGGGTGGCAGAGGCATTTCCCCAAGCTTATCCAGGATTTCCTCAAAAATCCCCTCAAAACTAAACTGAATCAGGCGGTTTCCTTCCTCTACGATGTCCAAAACCTCTCCTACCAGAAGTCCCTCTCCAAAGCTGATTTTCGTACCCGGCTTTGCTTTCTTTCCCGGCTTCACCAGGGTTTCCCACACATTATTCTCCCGCCTTTTCAGCAGAAGAATCTCTATGGCAGCATCTGTGCCTATCTTGCTGCCGTACAGCCGGGCAGGAATCACCTTGGTATCGTTGATAACCAGGCAGTCTCCCGGATTCAAATACCGGATAACCTGTCTAAAATCCCTATGGCAGATTTCTCCGGTTTTCTTGTCCAGGTGCAGAAGTCTGGAGGCGGAACGGTCCTCCAAAGGGTCCTGGGCAATAAGCTCCTGAGGCAAATCATAATAAAAATCCGAAGTTTTCATGATGCTTTCCTTTCTTACTGATAAAAAACCACGTCCTCCTTTAAAAGAAGGGTCTTTCCCTGGTTTATTTCTATAATATTTACTCCACAGTTAGGCGGTACCTTGCCATGCCAGAAATTTTCCAGAGAAGGGTCCTTATACACATTCTGGAGAAAAGCCCGCATAGCGCATCCATGGGTGGACACCAGTATGGTTTTGTCCTGAAAATCTTCTCTGGACGCCAGCTCATAGAAAAACTCTTTTGTCCTGTTCTGCAAATGGGTAAAGCTTTCTCCTCCTGCAGGCGCTTTAAAATTCTGGGGATGATGAAAAAAGTTATCCAGCATGTCCTGAGGCAGGCTGGCCATGTCCTGGCCCTCCCACTCTCCGAAGGAAATTTCCCGAATTCTCTCTTCCTGGAAAATTGGCACATCTCTCCCCTCCAGAATCAGGCTGGCCGTATCTCTGGCCCTTTTTAAAGGGCTGGTAAAACAACAGAAAAAAGGAACCTCCTTTAAAGCCTGGCCTGTAATCCTGGCCAGACGGGTTCCATTGTCATTTAAAGGAATATCTGCAGCTCCCTGAAGCCTGCCCTGGGCATTCCAAAGGGTCTGTCCATGGCGTATCACATAAATCTTCATTACACTTCTCCTTGGCTTTTATGGATGGTAAAGGCTGTGTCAGCAGGTACGTCAGCTTACACAGCAAGAAGGGCTGCCTTTGGAATGGGAAAGTTTCCTCCTTCCGGCAGACCCCTCTTAACTTCTCACAGTACCGGCTTTTCCACTCAGACCGCCATCCTGCATTAGTACATAAATTAAAGCGACCCGCCGCAGGCGGAGAATCCTGCTTTGCAGGATTCTTTTTTATGATATAGGAAAGTTCTCACTTTCCTATATCATAAAAAGCGCTTTGCGCAGCGATGCGCACTCGCATGAAAGGCAGATGTCAGCTAAAGCTGACCACGCTCGGCGCAGCAAAAGTGTGCTTCTTGGAAGAAAATGGAATTGTGAGGGTGTGCGAAGCACACTTTTGTTACTTTCTCAGTTCGATTCCCAGACCTTCTAATCCGTTGAGAATCTTTTTCATCGCTGCATTTACATCTCCGTCTTCCAGAGTTCTGTCCTTAGCCCGGAAAGTTACAGAGTAGGCCATAGACTTATAGCCCTTCTGAATCTGGCTTCCTTCATATATATCAAAGAGCTGGTAGCTCTCCAGAATCTTTCCGCCTCTCTGGGCAATAATTTCTTCAATCTGTCCGGCCAGAACAGACTTTGGCACCACCATACTAATGTCTCGGCTGACCGCCGGGAATTTTGCAATGCCTTCATACTTTCTGTCGAAAGTAGCAAAATTAAGAATTTCCGGTATATCTAAAACAGCTACATAAGCCCTGTCTCCAATTCCATAGGAAGCGGCCACAGTGGGATGTACTTCTCCTAAGTAGCCAATGACAGTCCCTTCATAGAGAATCTCAGCCTGGCGTCCGGGATGCAGGAAGGTTTTTCCGGCTTGCGGGTTATAGTTTTCTTTCTTATGCATGCCAATCTTGTCCAGGAATTCTTCCACCACGCCCTTCATGGTATAGAAGTCTCCTGCCCCATACATACCCAGGGTAAACATCATTCTTTCTTCCGGAAGCTCTTTTAAAGGCAGCTCTTTGGGAATATAAATATTTCCCAGTTCATAGAGACGCACATCTTTGTTTCTTCTCTTGTAATTAGTTCCCAGAGAAGTGAGCATACCGTTTAAGGAAATGGTACGCATGATACTAAAATCTTCTCCCAGAGGATTAGAAATCACAATAGCCTTTCTTAAACTGTCGTCCTTTGGAAGCAGCAGCTTGTCGAAAACCTTGGGACTTTCAAAGGAATAGCAGTAACCCTGAGAAAATCCGTTAAACTCCGCCATATCCCTGGCTGTCTGCTCAATCCGCAGCTTGAAAGGTAATTTACCTGTAGTAGCCTCACCCTTGGGAAGGGTAGTAGGAATATTATCATAGCCAAAGAAACGTGCCACCTCTTCTGCTAAATCTGCAGTGCGGAAAATATCATGACGGAAGGTAGGCGCCACAATTTCATTTGTCTTTTCATCATAGAAAAGTTCCACTCTGGACAGATATTCCAGCATCTGCTCCCTGGAAAGCTCTGTACCCAGAAGGTCGTTTATTTTTTCCGGGCTGAAAGGCACACGAACCGGCTCCTTAACCTTAGAATAAACGTCTACCATACCTCCCACTACTTCGCCGCAGCCAAACTCTTCAATCAACTGGCAGGCTCTGTCAATGGCTGCCTGGGCATTGTTGGGGTCCAGACCCTTCTCAAATTTACCGGAAGCATCGGTACGCAGTCCCACCTTTTTACTGGAAAGACGAATATTTACTCCGTCAAAGCAGGCTGCCTCAAAAAGGACTGTGGATACGTTATCTGTAATCATGGAATTTTCTCCTCCCATGATTCCCGCCAGACCAACCGGCTTCTTACCATCACAAATCATCAATACAGAATCGTCCAGAATTCTTTCCTGTCCGTCCAGGGTAATGAATGTTTCTCCTTTAGAAGCTCTGCGTACAACAATTTCCTGTCCCTCTATAGTATCCATATCATAGGCATGCATAGGCTGTCCGTATTCTTCCATCACATAGTTGGTAATATCCACCAGATTGTTGATGGGACGGATTCCGTTGGCAGCCAGGCATCTCTGCATCCATTTGGGAGAGGGGCCAATCTTAACATTTTTCACCACTCTTGCACAATATCTGGGGCACAGCTCCTTGTCTTCCACCGTTACCTTTACATAATCATGGGCATCCTCATTGTTTCCTTTTACCTCTACTACAGGAGGGATAAATTTCTTTCCGAAAGTAGCTGCCGCCTCTCTGGCAATTCCCAGAACACTGTAGCAGTCTACACGGTTGGAAGTAACTTCATATTCAAAAATAACATCGTCCAGGCCTAAAGCGTGGATTGCGCTTTCTCCTACCACTGCATCCTCAGGGAAAATATAAATACCATACTCCGGAGCCTCCGGATAAAACTCTCTTGTGGAGCCCAGCTCTTCAATGGAGCACATCATACCCTGAGATTCCACGCCTCTCAGCTTTCCGGCTTTAATCTTTACTCCTCCCGGTGTCTTCTTTCCATCATGGCCGCCTGCCACTCTTCCGCCGTCCAGGACAACGGGAACCTTATCTCCCTCTTTCACATTAGGGGCTCCTGTCACAATCTGGATGGTTTCCTGGCCAACATTCACCTGGCAGATAATCAGCTTGTCTGCATCCGGGTGTCTCTCGATTTTCTCAATCTGTCCGATTACAATTTTCTCTAAATCTGCGTCCAATACTTCAAAGCCTTCTACCTTTGTTCCGGACAGAGTCATTGCATCGGTGTATTCCTGAGCCGTAACATCCAGGTCCGGCACATATTTTTTAATCCATGATAATGATGTATTCATTCTCTTTTCTCCTCCTAGAACTGACGTAAGAATCTGGTGTCGTTTTCATATAACAGACGCATATCGTCGATTTCATATTTCAGAAGAGCAATACGCTCCAGGCCCACGCCGAAAGCAAAGCCTGTGTACTCCTCCGGGTCAATACCGCACATCTCTAACACATGGGGATGTACCATACCGCAGCCTAAAATTTCAATCCAGCCGGAGCCCTTGCAGAAACGGCAGCCCTTGCCTCCGCACTTAAAGCAGGACACGTCTACCTCAGCGCTGGGCTCTGTAAACGGGAAATGGTGAGGACGGAATTTTGTCTTTGTCTCAGGGCCGAACAGCTCCTTGGCAAACTCCTCCAGTGTACCCTTTAAATCCGCAAAAGTAATGTGTTTATCAATAACCAGTCCTTCTATCTGATGGAAGGAAGGAGAATGGGTGGCATCCACTTCGTCTGAACGGAACACACGGCCCGGGGCAATCATACGGATAGGCAGTTTTCCCTGCTCCATAACACGGGCCTGAACCGGTGATGTCTGGGTACGCAGCACAATGTCCTTGGTAACATAGAAGGTATCCTGTTCGTCCTTAGCCGGATGGCCTTCCGGAATATTCAGTTTTTCAAAATTATAAAGGTCATACTCTACTTCCGGTCCTTCCACTACCTCGTAGCCCATACCGATAAAGATTCTCTCCACTTCTTCCAGAGCAATGGTATTAGGATGTCTGTGACCGATTTCCATTTTCTTTGCAGGAAGGGTTACGTCAATAACCTCTTCTTTCAGTCTCTGCTCCAGAGCCTGTGCCTCCAGCTTCTTTCTGGTTTCCTCCAGAAGGCTCTCAATCCGGGTTCTTGCCTCATTAACCCACTGTCCTACTTTCGGACGGTCTTCCGGGGCTACATCTTTCATGCCCTTCAAAACCGCTGTCAGCTCTCCTTTTTTTCCTAAAAACGCCACACGGACTTCATTTAATTTATCCAGGGCATCTGATTGTTCAATCCGCTTTGCAGCTTCCTCCTGAATTTGCTGTAATCTTTCTTTCATGACATTCTCCTTTTTTTGAATTCTATCCAAAAGTCAAGGGGGAACCGCCCGGCCGCCTGGGTTGGG
>NHCFR01400__coassemble_1567_pt1 | contig 11142 bp, 9 predicted proteins | sample NHCFR01400__metabat2_high_PE_048 | metagenome-assembled genome bin NHCFR01400
ATTCTGTCTGGAAGAAAAAAAAGAAAGAAAAGGGCCGCCTAAAGCTTTTACAATCAGAGCTGAGCAAACTGAAAAAAGAATATCTGAATCAATGGGAAGAGGAAAAAATTTTTCCTGAAGAAGGCAACAGGTCCATCAACAGGGCAAAACAATATGTGGAGGAGCATTATCAGAATAATATTTCCCTGGAAGAGGTGGCGGGGAATGTTTATTTAAATAAAAATTACTTATCAGAATTGTTTCATAGAGAAATGGGATGTTCTTTTAGCCAATATTTAACCGGGCTTAGGTTGGAAAAGGCCAAGCTTCTTTTAAAAGAAACCCATATGAAAGTAAAAGAAATTGCAGACATGACAGGCTTTGAAAATCCAAGCTATTTTATCCAGGTTTTTAAAAAGATAGAAGGGTGTACTCCAAATGATTATAGAATGAGATTTTTTAAAGGAGAAAAGCTGCCGGAAAATACGGAGAAAGGATAAGAGATATGAGGGTAAAAGGCGCAGAGCTGAACCAGGTGAAGCTTACAGGGGGTATTTGGAAAGAATATCAGGATTTGATTTTTGATACGGTCATTCCCTACCAGTGGGAGATATTAAATGACAGGGTTGAAGGAGCAGAGAAAAGCTACACTGTGAGGAATTTCCGCATTGCAGCAGGAGAACTTCAGGGAGAACATGGAGGTTTTGTATTTCAGGACAGCGATTTGTATAAGTGGCTGGAAGCGGTAGGGAATATGCTGCAGGTGAGGAAAGCTCCGGATATAGAAGAAAAAGCGGACTGCATTATTGGGCTGATGGAAAAAGCCCAGGAGCCGGACGGCTATCTGAATACTTATTTTCAGTTGAAAGAACCGGATAAAAAATGGACCAATATTTTAGAGTGCCATGAACTGTACTGTGGAGGACATCTGATGGAAGCGGCAGCAGCTTACACGAAAGGTACGGGAAAAGAGACTTTGCTGGGTATTGCATGTAAGCTGGCAGATTGTATTTGCTCTAAATTCGGGGAAGAGGAGGGAAAACTCCATGGGTATCCGGGACATCAGGAAGTAGAGATAGGACTCCAAAAGCTGTTTGAAATTACCGGAAATCTAAAATATTTACGAATGGCAGAGTATTTTTTGGAGGAAAGGGGAAAAAACGATTTTTTTGAACAGGAATTCAAAAAAAGAGGAGGCATCAGTCATTGGACCAATGCAGTAGAAGAGGAGCCTAATCGTGTTTACAACCAGTTTTCCTATAAAGAATACAATCAGTTTCATCTTCCTGTATGGGAACAGAAAAAACCAGTGGGACATGCGGTCAGAGGAGTATATATGTATACGGCAATGGCTGGTCTTGCCGGCAGAGAGGGAGATGAAAGGAAACTGGAAGTATGCCGGAATATCTGGAAAAATATTGTAAACAGACAGATGTATATTAACGGCAGTATCGGTTCTACTCCATCGGGAGAGGCCTTTACCCGTGATTATGACCTTCCCAATGACACTAATTATTCAGAAACCTGCGCAGCTTTGGGACTTGTGTTCTTTTCCCAGGAATTGTATCAGGCGGAAGGGAAAGGCTGTTACGGAGATGTGATTGAGAATACTCTGTATAATACTGTGCTGGCTGCTCTGGGTAAAGATGGAAAACACTTTTTTTATACCAACCCAATGGAAATGAAACCCTATTTTTATAAGGCGAATCCCCAGCGTTTTCATTTGAAGGCACGCAGGCCCAAATGGCATTCCTGTGCCTGCTGTCCGCCAAATATAGCCAGAACTCTTGGAGGACTTGGAAAATATATTTTAGGAGAAAATGAAGATACGGTCTTTATCCAGATGTTTGCACAGTGTACGGGTGATTTTAAAGGGAAAGGAGGGAATCTGCATATTCAAATGGAAACCAATTATCCCTGGAGCGGAGATGTGGAGCTGGAAATATCCGGAGTGGGAAAATCCAGGATTGCCATTCGTATTCCTGGCTGGTGTAAAGACTGGAAGCTTTGCGTGAATGGGCGGCAGCTGGAAGAAATCTGCTATGAGGATGGATATGCCTATCTTCCCTACAATGGTTCCGGTATGAGAGTGGGATTACATATGGAGATGATGCCGGTGGTACTGCAGTCTAATCCCAGGATTATTTATAATCTGGGAAAAGCAGCAGTGATGAGAGGTCCTATACTTTATTGTATTGAAGAAAAAGATAACGGAAAATATTTAGAAGAACTGCGTATAAGAAGAAATCCTGGTATAAAGATAAAAGAGAAAAAAATTCTTGGAACAGGAGTCCTACTCCAGGTGGAAGGTGTGAGAAAAGCCGGCAGTGAAGAGGACTTGCGACCTTATTATACTGGACAAGAGAGCAGCAGAGAGACCTTTTTAACGGCAATTCCCTATTTCCTTTGGGGGAACAGAGGGGAAGGGGAAATGCTGGTCTGGATACTTAGAGAATAGCATTCATCCCCTAAAAACTCCAAAAGTAAAGAACTTCTTAAGAAAAAATTATAGAAACTTTAGATGTTTTGCCAAGGAATCTGTGCTATAATGAGCCGTAGCTAAAAAGAAAATCAAAAAGAAAATATCTTTAACCAGGAGATGAGTATATGAGAAAAAGAAGCATTGCCATAGTATTAGCAGGGATTCTGACGGTACTTTCCCCGGTGGCTGCCTTTGCGGACAGCACCCAGGCCAAGACGGATGTGCCCTATGTATCTTTGGGGGCGGATTTGAACCAGCAGGAGAGGGCCACGGTTCTGAAGCTTTTGGGGGTTACGGAAAATGATTTGAAAAATTATACCGTAGCTACAGTGACAAATGCGGAGGAACATGATTACCTGGATTCCTATCTGTCGCAGAGCGTTATAGGCTCCAGGGCTTTGTCGTCGGTATTGGTGGAAGGGAAGAAGGAAGGCAGCGGAATCACTGTTTCCACCAGCAACATTACCTATTGTACGGCAGGAATGTATGAGAATGCTCTGGCCACAGCCGGCATCAAGGACGCTGACATCAAGGTGGCAGGACCCTTTAATATTTCCGGTACTGCGGCTCTGGTGGGAGCCATTAAATCCTACGAAAACATGACAGGCAAAAAGGTGGATTCCGAAAACGCAGACACAGCCACTAATGAGCTGGTAGTTACCGGACAGGTGGCGGAAAGTGTAGGGAACCAGGAAAAGGCAGAACAATTGGTAGGAGCTATAAAAGAAGAGGTTGTAGAAGGCAGCGCAGTTACCAAAGAGGAAATTGGAGAAGTGGTAGATAAGGCTGCTCAGGAAATGGAAGTGCATCTTTCAGAGGAAGACCGGCAGGCCATTATTGATTTGATGGAGAAAATCAGCGATTTGGACTTAAACATTGACAGCCTGAAGGAGCAGGCCAAGAATCTTTACGATAAGATTGCAGGGCTGGACTTGAACATCAATATTGACCAGGAGCAGGTCAAAGGATTTTTTGAGAAAATTATAGATTTTATCAAGGGACTGTTTTCCTGAGATAACGCCCCTGGTACACTTAAGGTATTATAGATTGCGGATAATGGAGCAGACAAGGCCATAATTAAGGGCCGGGATAGGAAGCTGTTTATGACGGACTTCTTATCCCGGCCCTTGGCAGTTCCTCACTTAGCCTGCCTGAAAAATAGGTTTTTCTTTTCAGGCCGCTCTGTCAGCTCCTGAATGGTTTTATTTAAGGAGAGCATTCTGGCGTCAAGCTGCGCCGCTATTTTGGAGCATTCCTGAAGCTCCTGGCTGATGTAGTCAGGGGCATTGCCCTCGAATTTATAATAGATTTTATGTTCCAGGCTGGCCCAAAAGTCCTGGGCAACCGTGCGGATTTGTATTTCTACGATAGTATCCACAAAGCTGCCGGAAAGATAGATAGGAACCGCAACCAGCATGTGATAGCTTTGATAGCCGCTCTCTTTGGGACGTTTGATATAGTCCTTGAGAGAAATGATTTTTAAATCCCCCTGTTTTGCAATCATGTCTGCAATCAGATAAATATCTGAAGTAAAAGAACAGATGATGCGGATTCCTGCAATGTCGTTTACATATTTTACCATGTTTTTTACACTGGATTCATATCCGTTTTTCTTCAGTTTTTTCACAATGCTTTCAGGGGTTTTAATCCTGGACTTAATATGTTCAATAGGATTGTAGTGGTGTACATGCTGAAACTCATCGTTGAGAATGTCTATCTTGGTGCTGATTTCCTTTAAAGCAGCATTGTAGAGAAACATCAGAGTTTCCCAGCTGTCCACGTCCTCATAATAGTTCAGGTTTGGGAATTTATCCACCGTTTTCACCTCCTTCTTAAATTCCGTTTCCCTTTCGGATGGCTGTATTTTGGGGAGTTGTCTAAAAACCACAAAAAAAAGCCGCTTTTTCCTAGTATAGCAAAAAAGCGGCAGAGTGTCAAAAGTTTGACGCACAATAACATTGTTCTATTAAATTTCCAGCTTCATATCTCCGTCTTTAATCAGGCCTAGCTTACGCATACCGTTGGAAATGCCAAGGGCCAGCAGGCCGGGAAGAATAAAGTGCAGGACCAGAATTTTAATCATAACAATCATAGCTCCCTCCTGAGGAACCATGGTCTGCCAGGTCATAATCTGCCCCACAAAGCCGGCAGTACCCATGCCGGAGCCGGTGGCGTTGCTGGTCATATGGGCAGCCATAGTGCCTACAGGGCCAAGTATGGCACTGGAAATAATGGCAGGTAGCCATATGAGAGGTCTTCGCATGATATTAGGCACCTGGAGCATGGAAGTTCCGATGCCCTGCGCTATCAGGCCGGAGAGGCCGTTTTCCTTATAGCTGGCCACAGCGAAGCCCACCATGTTGCAGCAGCAGCCGATGGTGGCGGCGCCTGCAGCCAGACCGGATAAGTCCAGAATAACGCCCAGAGCAGCGGAGCTGATAGGCAGGGTAAGGACCATACCCATGATTACAGAAACAACAATTCCCATGAGGAAGGGCTGCTGCTCGGTTCCCCAGTTAATCAGACGGCCCAGCTCATTCATCAGACGGCTGATGGGAGGACCTACCCACATGCCTACCAGAGAACCGCCGAAAATACCGGCCATGGGGGCCAGGATAATGTCCAGCTTGGTCTTTCCGGCAATCAGACGGGAAAGTTCAATGGCAATGTATGCGGCTACAAAGGCGCCTAAAGGCTCTCCCGGTCCGGATAGAATCAGGGAGCCGTCTTCGGCGAAGACCGTTCCGGCGCTGATTTTGGAGGCAAAGCCGCCTACCATGCCGGCGGTAGCTGCAGATAATACCACCAGGGAGCTTTCCTTAAAGCGGCAGGCAACACCGACGCCGATACCTGCGCTGGTCATAGCTGCTGCAAATTTTCCAAACTGAAAAATCAGAGTGCCCCAGCTTCCGCCTATGAGATTTCCAATCTGCTGTATGATAGTTCCGATAATAAGTGTGGCGAAAAGACCGTAAGCCATTCCGCTAAGCCCTTCGATGAAAATACGGTTTAATAATTTTTTCACAACTGTCTCTCCCCTGTAATCATTAGTCCAGTTTTAAGCCTTTTAACAATGAGCCCAGAGAAGTAGAAATTTCTTCGCTCTTTGGCATATCAAAATCCACAGGCTCTTCTTGTTCTTCCTTGACTTCCATCAGTGCTTTCATGCTGAGACTGATTTTTCCCTCTTCGTTTTTGATAACCTTAGCTGTCACATGGTCTCCCACAGAGAGAACAGCTTTCGGTGATTTGATTCGTTTTTCGGAAATCTGAGATACATGGACAAGACCAGAGATATGGTCGCCCAGGTCTATGAAGGCTCCGTAGGTCTGGAGAGATTCCACAGTTCCTTCCACAATGCTTCCTACCTTAATATTGTCGATTTTTTCCCGCTTCTGGGCATCTTCTTTTTCCTTCAGGATTTCCCTGGCAGAGAGAATCAAACGGTTTTCCTGCTCGTCCACCTCAAAAACTCTTACATTTAAAGTTTTTTTCAGATAGTCCTCAGGATTTTCTACATAGTGAAGGGCCAGTTTGGAAATGGGAATAAAGGCACGGATGCCTTCCACATAAGCAATAACGCCGCCCTTTACAACGCCTTCTACGGTTACCTCAAACTCGGTTTTGTCTTCCTTCATCTGGACCAGTTTATCCCAGACCTGCATATCATCGTCCCGGAAATCAGAAAAGGATGCATTGATTTCATTGATGTAATCGTCCATGGATTCTTGTTTTTTCATTTCTTCAGACATTTTTTCTCCTCCTTGTCTTGCATGTAAGTGTAGGTGACGATGCCCACAGCAATATCAGTCTGCGCTGCGGTATCTGCCGATGCCAGGCTGCCATATCTCCTTGTCCTTTGTCGTTGACTCTGGACAGGCTGCGCCTTTTGCCTATGCCAGGTTCCTGTTCACTCGTATCTTGTAAACAGTAACATTCGCAGGCCCATTAAAAGTTTTGCTTCGCAAAAGGAGCCTGCTCACACCTGAATCATGTTCTTACGCAGCCCGACAGTAAGTGTGGGGCTGCTATGTGAACAGTAATTATGCCAGCTTTGGCTCGCTATCGCCCATTATATCATAATTGCCATGGAATTAGAAGTGTGATAGTATAAAAAAGAAGGCTGGAATATATGAGAAAATATGAGCCAAAGGGCGAAAGGCCAAGGGAGAAAGGAATAAGGAGCTATGGCAAGACAGAGAAAAATATATGTTATCGGTCATAAAAATCCGGATACGGATTCTATCTGCTCCGCAATTGCGTATGCGGATATTAAGAACCGGATGAATACGGGTCATAGATATGCGGCCAAGAGGGCTGGACAGATAAACGAGGAAACAGAATATGTACTGAAGCGGTTCGGTGTGGAAGCGCCGGGGTATCTGTCTGATGTGGGAACCCAGGTGAAGGACATGGAAATCCGTGAGACACCGGGAGTTTCCAGCAGTATTTCTATCAAGGATGCCTGGGCTATCATGAAGGAGTCCAGCGCTGTAACTCTTCCCATTACCAGGGAGGACGGACAGCTGGAAGGACTGATTACTACCGGAGATATAGCAAAATCCTATATGGATGCTCATGACAATTATTTTCTTTCCAATGCCAGAACCCAGTACAGGAGCATTGCCAATACTGTAGAAGGAAAAGTGGTGACAGGAAATCCTCACGGCTATTTTATGAAGGGAAAGGTAGTCATCGGAGCGGCTCATCCCGATAAGCTGGGAGAGCTTTTAGAAGAAGATGATTTAGCCATTCTGGGAGACCGGTATGAGGACCACAAGTGTGCCATTGAGCAGAACGTAAGCTGTATGATTGTCTGCAATCATGCAGAGGTTTCGGAGGATATTAAGAAGGCGGCGGAGCAAAACGAGTGTGTGATAATTCAGTCTTCTCTGGATACCTTCAGCGTGGCCAGACTGATTAACCAGAGTATACCAGTGAAGCACATCATGAAGAAGGACAACCTGATAACCTTCCAGACCGATGATTTTACAGATAATATAAAAGACATTATGGTAAAGAACCGGCACAGGGCTTTCCCTGTGGTGAATAAACATGGGAAATATATAGGCACCGTGTCCAGAAGAAATCTTCTGGGAATGAAGAAGAAACAACTGATTCTGGTGGACCACAACGAGAAATCTCAGGCCGTGGACAATATTGATGCAGCGGAGATTCTGGAGATAGTAGACCATCACAGACTGGGTTCCTTAGAGACTCTGCAGCCTATTATGTTCCGGAACCAGCCGGTGGGCTGTACGGCTACAATCCTTTATCAGATGTATGTGGAAAGGGGCCTGGAAATTAAACCCCAGATAGCAGGACTTCTGTGCGCCGCTATTGTTTCGGACACCCTGATGTTCCGTTCCCCCACCTGTACCGCTGCAGACAAAATGGCAGCAGGAGCCCTGGCCCTTATGGCAGGAATCCATATCGAAGAGTTTGCAAAAGAAATGTTTACTGCAGGCAGCAATCTGAAGGGAAAGACCACAGAGGTTATATTCTATCAGGATTTCAAAAGGTTTACCTCGGATAAGGTAAATTTCGGCGTGGGACAGATAAGCTCCATGGACGCCCAGGAGCTTCACGATTTGAAAAAGCGGCTCATACCTTTTATGAAGCACGAATATGGAAAGAACGGAATTTCCATGGTGTTCTTTATGCTCACCAATATTTTAGAGGAATCCTCAGAGATAATCTGCTTCGGGGAAGGAAGCGGGCGTCTGGTAGAGGAGTCCTTTGAGGCCAGAGAAGAAGACGGGGGTTACATCCTTCCGGGAGTAGTATCCAGGAAAAAACAGCTGATTCCCGCCTTTATCGGTACACTGCAGCAGAATAATAATTAGTGCCATCACCAAAAGCCAATTAGAACCAGAAAAGGAGAAAAGAATGGCAAAAACAGAATGGAAGCCCGGAAATATGCTGTATCCCCTGCCGGTGGTCATGGTCACGGCGGCTGATGAGGAAGGACATGACAACATTGTTACGGTGGCCTGGGCTGGAACCGTGTGTACCAATCCGCCTATGGTATCCATTTCCCTGCGTCCGGAGCGGTATTCTTATCCAATGATAAAGGAGACCGGGGAATTTGTGATAAATCTTACTACCGAGAAGCTGGCCTTTGCCACGGATTACTGTGGTGTGAAATCCGGCAGGGATGTGGATAAATTTAAAGAGGCAAAGCTTACAAGAGAGCCTGCCACTCATGTGAGCGCTCCGATGATTCAGGAATCCCCGGTTTCTATTGAGTGCAGGGTGAGAGAGCAGAAGGATTACGGAAGCCATAGTGTGTTTTTGGCGGATGTACTGGCCGTTCATGTGGATACGAAGTATATGGATGAAAAAGGAAAATTTGATTTGGCAAAAGCCCAGCCTATTGTGTATTCCCACGGCGAGTATTACGGTCTGGGGAAAAAGCTGGGAACCTTTGGATACAGTATTAAAAAACAGAGAAAGAAGAGACAGAAAAAATGAAAGACAATATCGTACTGATTGGTATGCCCGGTTCCGGGAAAAGTACAGTAGGCGTAATCCTGGCCAAGGTGCTGGGATATGAGTTCTTGGATGCGGATTTACTGATTCAGAAGCAGGAGAAGCGGCGTCTAAAGGAAATCATTGCCCAGGAGGGTCAGGAGGGATTTCTGCGGATTGAGGGCCGGGTAAACGCCTCCATCCAGACAACCCAGTGTGTCATTGCCACAGGAGGAAGCGTGGTATACTGCAGGGAAGCCATGGAGCATTTAAAAGAAATCGGAACAATTATTTATCTGAAGCTGGATTACAACATATTAAAGCGGCGTCTTGGAAATCTTATTGGAAGAGGAGTAGTCTTGAAAGACGGACAGAGCCTGGAAGATTTGTATGAGGAGAGAGTGCCCTTGTATGAAAGCTATGCAGATGTGATTGTTGATGAAAAAAATACAGATGCAGAAGGGACTTTGCAGAAAATACTGGAAGTATTAAAGAAATGACAGAATAAAAGCAAGGGGAGTCTAAGAAGAGCCACGGTTAAATCTTAATTTTTATTTACAAAACCAAGTAACTGTTATATTATAATGGTTAAGCCATAAAATAGTAATATCCTCGGTCTATAAGGAGCCTTTGGCTTTTTGTACACTGAGAGCAGGGATTTTTGAGTATAAATATAGAGGAAAGATAGAGCAGCCGGGCTTATTCTGGATACAGAAAACAGGCTGCACTGCCTGTTTGGGGACAGGCAGGTATAAATATAGACAGGCTTCAAAGCCTAAAATAAGAGGTGTGTATATGGAACAGTATGTTATCAAAGGCGGCAACCCATTAGTGGGAGAGGTCGAGATTGGCGGTGCGAAAAATGCAGCCCTTGCTATTTTAGCAGCGGCAATTATGACAGATGAAGCGGTACACATTGAAAATCTGCCGGATGTGCGGGACATAAATGTTCTGTTGGAGGCCATCCGGGAAATCGGCGCCTGCGTAGAGCGTATCAGCCCTACGGAAGTAAGGATTATGGGCGCTACCATTGGAAATGTTACGGTTGAATATGAATATATTAAGAAGATAAGAGCTTCCTATTACCTTTTAGGAGCCCTTTTAGGAAAATATAAAAATGCAGAGGTTCCTCTTCCGGGAGGCTGTAATATTGGAAGCCGTCCCATTGACCAGCATTTAAAGGGCTTCCGGGCTCTGGGCGCTTCTGTGGATATTATTCACGGAGCTGTTGTGGCAAAGGCGGAGGAGCTGCAAGGAAAGCATATCTTCCTGGATATGGTTTCTGTGGGCGCTACCATCAATATCATGATGGCGGCAGCCATGGCTAATGGAAATACCACCATTGAGAATGCAGCTAAGGAGCCTCATGTGGTAGATGTGGCTAACTTTTTAAACAGCATGGGAGCCAACATCAAAGGTGCAGGAACAGATGTTATCCGTATCCGTGGTGTGGAGAAGCTTCACGGTACCAGCTATTCCATTATTCCGGACCAGATAGAGGCGGGAACCTTCATGTGTGCTGCAGCAGCCACCATGGGAGATGTGATGGTAAAAAATGTAATTCCAAAGCATTTGGAGGCCACCACAGCCAAGCTGGAGGAAATCGGATGTCAGGTAGAGGAATTTGACGATGCTGTCCGTGTGGTTGCCAGCAAACGGCTGAAACGTACCAATGTGAAGACCATGCCATATCCCGGTTATCCAACGGATATGCAGCCCCAGTTTGCAGTGGCTCTGGCCCTGGCAGAGGGGACAAGCATTGTGACAGAGAGTATTTTCGAGAATCGTTTTAAATATGCAGACGAGCTGGCCAGAATGGGCGCCAATATTAAGGTGGAAGGCAACACGGCCATTATTGACGGCGTGGAAAGGCTTACAGGAGCCAGAGTCAGCGCACCGGATTTGAGAGCCGGAGCAGCCTTGGTAATTGCCGGCCTTGCAGCAGAAGGCTTTACTATTGTAGACGATATTGTATATATCCAGAGAGGCTATGAGCGTTTTGAGGAGAAGCTGAGAAGCCTGGGAGCTGAGATTGAGAAGGTATCCAGCGAGAAAGAGCTGAAAAAATTCCAGCTTCGGGTTGGATGAAATTACCCCTTGACGAACCGTGGAAAAAAGGGTATTGTATTAGACGAAAACTGAAAATAAGATATATTTTCTCTTATTCAGAGTGATGGAGTTACATAGGAACTGTGAAGTCACGGCAACCC
>NHCFR01400__coassemble_1571_pt1 | contig 11134 bp, 9 predicted proteins | sample NHCFR01400__metabat2_high_PE_048 | metagenome-assembled genome bin NHCFR01400
AAATCCCCAGCTTCCTGCACAGCTTTTTACAAAGATACAAGCCCATTCCCGTGGAATACTGCCTTCTCCTGCCGTTGCTTCCCGTAAAGCCCTTCTCAAAAATCCGGTCTATCTCCTGGTCTGGGATTCCCATTCCCTTATCCCGGATTTTCAAACAGGTTTGAGTACCCATTCTCTGGGCATGAATTTGGATTTTTCCCGGTCCATACTCTTCCTTTTTATACTTTACGGCATTGAAAAAGACCTGGCCCAGTAAAAATATAAGCCATTTATCATCACAGTAAACCTGCATTCTGTCAGGAATTTCTATTTGCAGCTCCATCTGATTTCTCTGAAGACAAACACGGTTCCTATCAATAGCCTGATATACGGTTTCCCTAAGATTTATGGGACGAATCATATAATCCTGGTATACCTGGTCTGACCTGGCGTAAAACAGAGCCCGCTCCACATCCTGGTACAAAATTTCAGTTTCCTCCTGGATTCTTCTGGTTTCCGGGGTTTTATGATTATGGCAGATAAGCTGTATGGCCGTAATCGGCAGTTTTACTTCATGAATCCAATTTTCCATAAATTCCCGGTATTCCTTTTGCTCCCGTTCCAAATGGTGTACTTCATCTACAGCAGATTTATTGGACACTCTCAGGATTTCCCGGTACAATCCATCCTCAAGCCGCCAGGAATCAGGCATAAGCTGAGCCATGAGATAAGGTTTATCTAATCCTTCCAAAGTGGCGGCAATTTTATCAAAATAATTTTTTCTTGCCCGGTAATCTCTCAAAAAATATATGGCCAGAACAACAGCCCAGGCTATGTAAAAAAGAAGCAGCACGGCGAGTTCCACCCCTGCGGCATAAAAATAAAGAAATGAAAAAACAAGTGGGAAGCCCAATATTCGATGAAGAAGGAATTATAAGAAGAGGTCTTATAGTAAGGCATTTAGTATTGCCTGAACATTTGCAAAATACAAAAAGTGTTTTAAAATGGATAAAAACAAATTTAGGAATAGATACATATTGTAGTATAATGGCACAATATTTTCCAACTTATAAAGCAAAAGAAACAAAAGTATCTGCATTTTGTCTTTCCCATAGCTTTTCCATGTCATATCATATACCCCTGTCCTCTTCTGGTCTGAATCTCCAGTTCTATTTTATTTTCCCTTAGCTTTTCCCGGATTCTGGCCATGTTTACACTAAGGGTGTTATTATCAATATAAATATGATTATCCCACAAATCGTCTAAAAGCTCCTGCCTGGATACAATGCTGCCCCTGTTCTCCATTAGTTTCCACAACATCCGCAGCTCCGTACCAGTAAGAGAAACGAAATGTGCCCCGTTGGATATGGTACTATTTAAAAGATTCAGAGTTACCTTCCCTGCCTTTTGACAGCTGCTCTCCCGCCTAAGCCCCTGACTACGCTTCAGCACAGCCCCTATTCTAGCCAGTAAGACCGGAGGCAGATAAGGCTTGGTAATATAATCGTCCCCACCCGTCAAAAGGCCGGAAAGCTCATCCATGGGATTGTCTCTTCCTGTAAGGAAAATAACGGGAATTTGGGAGTCCAGCCGTATTTCCCGGCAAAGCCTCAGGCCATCAGTTCCTGGCAGTTCAATATCCATCAGCACCAAATCCGGCTGCAGTTTTTTTATCTCCTCCCGAATTTGTTCAAAGGTTTCCGGAGCAGTTACCTGGTATAAGGCATTCTGTAAAAGCATTGCTAATTCCCTTCGCTCTCCTGGATGGTCTTCCACAACATAGATGTGATACATTGACCCGTCTCCTTTCTTCTGTTTCTCTCATGCTCCGGTCTTCTGCTCTGTATCCGGCAAGGCAGAAAATTCCGGTTACGGAAAAGACTGCCGTCCCTGATATTACTCTGCACTATCAAGGCCAACAGTCTCTCTTTTGTTTATTTAATCTTATATTAAAATATATCTATGGGACAGTCAATGCTTTTCGTATACCTTTACGATTCTTCCGTCCCGCATCTCATAAACCATGTCAGCCCGGGCCGCTATCTCCCTGTCATGGGTTACTACCACCACGCAAAAGTTTTTCTCTCTCACCAGGCTCTCCAAAATATCCATTACTATTTTTCCATTTTCAGAATCCAGGTTGCCTGTTGGCTCGTCCCCTAAAATAGTCTCCGCTTTTCCTGCTAAAGCCCGGGCTATGGCTCCTCGCTGTTGTTCCCCGCCGCTTAGCATAGCCGGAAATTTTCCCTGCAGCTTGCGGGTAAGACCTACACTTTCCAGAAGGGCTTCCGCCCTTGCCTTTGCCTCTTTTCTGGGAGTTTTGACAATTTCCATGGGATACATCACATTTTCCAGAAGAGTAAGGGTGGGAAACAGATGAAAGGATTGATAAATTACAGATACATTTTCTCTCCTATGCCGTTCATAGCCTATTTGTCCAATGTCCTCTCCGTCGGCCAGGATTACCCCTTTATCGGGGGTCCCCAAACCGGCAAGAAGAGACACCAGCGTGGTTTTTCCGCTGCCGGAATGTCCAATTATCCCGTACAGCTTTCCCCTTTCAAAGGTACAGGAAACCTCCTTTAAAGCTTCTACCTTTTGATATTTACTTTGATATGTATAGCTGATATTTCTGGCTGTGAGACAATTCATCTACATTTGCGCCTCCTTCCATTTCCAATCTATTCTGATTCCAATCCATTCCGATTCAAATCCATTCTGGTTCCAATCCATTCCGATTCAAATCCATTTTGGTTCCAATCTATTCCGATTCAAGTTCATTCCGAAGCAAGCCTATTTCAACACGCCCCGAATAACTCCTGTCTGTCAGAAACTACCGGAAGATTCTCAGTCTATTTTCGTTAAAAGCCCCATAATATCAAAACGGCACAGAAGCCCTAAGGCCAGCAGATTTGCTGCCCCTGAACCTCCCAGAAACAAAAGCCACAGCTCCAGCAGCTGTTTTCCGTCTTCCAGGTCTGTAAGCAGATAAAGAACCGGAACAGCAAGCACACACCCCATTCCCTGTATTCCCCAATTTTCCAAGAACAGAGTTCCCATGACAGCAGCCTTACTTCTTCCCAGCAAGGCTTTTATAGCCAATTCCATTCTCCTGCTTCTTAAAATCAAAAAAGAAGCGGTCACCAGCAAAAGGGCCAACAACAGACAAAACGGAAGGAAAAGGGCTTCTAATAGCTTTAGGTTCTGGGAAATCTGTTCTGCAGTGCTGATAAAAAGGGTGTCTTGTACTAAAAGGGTATCTCCTCTGCGACTGCTTCCGGCAGAGCTATTTTGCTCCAAAAACATACTGTTTTCCATCTTTTCCTTGAATTCATTGAGCTTCATCGGGTCTTTCAGTTGAGCCCTGGCAGAATCGTAATAAAAATCCTTTCCTTTCTCTTCTGCAAAACCTCTCATCCAGTCTGCCGGCAGCACTATATCCCTTTCTCCGTTCTGCAAAGTACCTATGACCAAAAGCCGGGCTCTTCCTATCTTCTGAAATTTGGATGACAGACCCTGGCTGTCATATTTGATACCATAAAGCGTCAGCTCTATCTCATCTCCCGGAGAGATTTTGTGTTGTGCCCCATATTTTTCATTTATCAGGCACCAGGGCTGGTCTGTCTGTAAAAAATCAGGCCCATAGCTCTCTAAAAAGCTTATATCCTTTTCTCCCACAGATAAGGCTTCCATGGTATTGGCCGCCGTGATAATGGTATCGCAGACTTTCACCGGCTCCTGCTCCCCCGCAGGGTCTATATTTCCGCCGGCCTGGGCCGTATAAACAGGATTCTTTACCCCCGCCTGAAGCAGGGCGTCCATCTGGCCGGAGGTAATTTCCAGACCGATTTCCTGGCTTCCGTCCCTGTTGATTATCTGAACATACACCGGCATAGTATGGCTTAACGCTTTTATGGTCTTCTGATTTCCCCGGATATTTCCCCAATAAATACCAAGAAAGGAAAACAGCAAAATACCTGTCCCCAAAAGCAAAAGACTCTGGACCTTCCTTCTTCTAAAAGAGCGGAAAATTTCTCTGACTAAAAACACACAATTCCTCCTTCCCTGTCCCAGTATACTTATGGCTTAGTCTGCTCTTGCTGACAGCAGCGCCATAGGCTCTTCTTTTAAATTGTACTCCACAGCTGCCCAGCTCATAGCCAGCATGAGTAAAAATAGTTCGCAGGGCAGGATAGCATACCAAATCAGAGAGTTTCCAGTTCCTTCCTCCAAAGCATTCACAGTCTGGGAAGAAGGCTCCTGGCTTTGGTGGCTGCTGTACTTGGTACTAAAGCTGCTTTCCTGAAAACTGTCCTCATTCTTGGTTTGTGAAAAAGCCAGGGCTCCGGCTCCGTTTCCTATCCCCACAGCGAAAAGGGTAAACACTAAAATTCCCCCTAGAAGAGAGCTTCTGCACTGTCTCCGGCTCATCCCCAACGAACATTCTATGGCTGTCCGTATTTTTTGTTTTATGACAAAGAAATACAGGAGAAGCAGAAAAACCGTCATGCACAAAAGCAGGCCTCCGGCTAAGAGTAAAAGGGCCATGGTCTTGTTCTTTTCCAGTTCTCCTTTTACCTGTTCATAGCCGTTATCGTCAAACTGAAGTTCCAGAAAGCTGCTTTTTCCCACTTTCAAAAAAGCAGTCTGGAATTCTTCCATAGTTCCGTTTGGAATCTGAAAAGAAGTAGTACCTTGTATCATAGGACCGTATTCCACAATATTTTCTTCATCTGAGGCCAGCACAGAGGCTGCAGGAATCAGGATTTCTTCTCTTCCCATCTCTGAATTCCATAAATCCGTTCCTCCTGAGGGCTGGTACTGATAAATTCCCACCACCCGATACTCTGCTTCCCAGAAAACAGGATAAAGCTCTCCCTTAGCATTTAAGAGAGAAAAATCCATCATTCCCAAGCTTCCGCCCCCGTTATAAAAGGCCTTGCTGGTAGCAGAACCATAGTTGGCAAAATATAGGGGAAGGGTAATGAAATCCCCAGGCTTTATCCCGTTTTGCTCTCCGAATTCCCTGGAAATCAGACATACCGGCTCACCTTTTTCCAACTCTTGGGCCGTGAATTCTCTTCCCTGTATAACAGATGCCTCTTTCTTATGAAAAGCAGTCAGCAATTCCAAATCAGTTACAGGAAGAACCGGCACAGTCTTATCAAAACGTTTTTCTGCTTCTATGGCCCTCAGCCAAAAACGCCCTCTCCCGGTTTCATAAAAGCCTTCCGTTACTTCTTCCCACAGCATAGTCTGATTCTCTTGTAAAACACTTTCTATTTCTTCTCCTGCTTTTCCCTTCTGTGTGGAACATGCGGGATTAGAATAGGCGATTCCCTCTATCGCCGGTGTCTCATTGTTGTCATGGGTGTTTTTTTGAGGCAGTATCCTGGCTATGTAAGTTTTTCCTTTCTCCATAGGCCGGGGGTTTTCTGTCCAATGGTCGCAAAACCAAAATCCCTGGCTCCCAAATACATCTCCATCCAAAACCCGTTCTATCATCACCGGAACAGGCTCTGAAGGAATACAATCCTCCAGGGGCGTAAACTCTGCAATAAAGCTTTCGTCCATACTTACAGCCAAATCCGCCTCTAATTTATAATCCGGGAGATAGGCGCCGTAATAAGGTCTTTTTTCCGGGCCTGCTATATATTGGGCTTCCGGGAAATCCAAAACCCGCAGAGGAATGATTTCCTCATATACCGGATAGTCCCTATAGGAGTATTCCTTTAATGCCCCGTCCCAGGAAGCGCTTTGCTCCATCCGGCTCTCCTTCTGCTCTACTGTGGCAATGGTATGGAATATTTCTCCTGCCTTCTCTAATTTTCTGCTGCTCTCCAAATATAGTTGTGTTCCAACCACCACCAGCCCTGTGCTGATGGACACCAGAATAAAAAACAACAGCAGCTTCAAGGGTGTTCTGCACATTTGACGAATACTGTTTCTTATCATAGGAGACTCCTTTCTTCTATACCTGGTGCATACAGGGCCAAACAGAGCTTTTGCCCCAAAAAGATACCCTTTGGCCAAGATGCAGCTGCTTCCCGGTTCTGTATTCCTCTTTTCAAAAGAATAGCACTTTTATCTGGAGCTTATTTGGAAAAAGCCTGAAGTTTATCTGGAGTTTGTCCTGAAATGGAAACGCCCATGCAGCAAAAGCCACATGAGCGTTTTTATTTTCATTTTCTTCATTATTCATTTTCTTCCTTTTTCATCTGTTTTCCATTTTTTCATCCAAATAGAAAACAGCACACCCTCCGGTGAATTGGCAATCTTATACTCCATACCTTGAAGGCGCAAAGCCTTTTCTACAAGATAAAGCCCCAGGCCGGAACCTCCGCTGTCCCGGTTTCTGGACTCCTCCAGACGATAAAAGGGCCGGAAAAGGTCTGTGCTTTCATGTTGAGGCAGCCAAACCCCTGTGTTTTCTATGGAGAGACATACCCTGTCCCCCTCCTCATAGGTATAAACCCAGAGCAGGGCACCTTGAGGCGAATATTGAAGTCCGTTTTCCAGTACATTCTCCGCTGCCTTTTGGAGCAGCCTCCGGTCTCCCTGCACCAGCAGCTCCCTGGGAATTTCCAGTTCCAGTTCTATACCTTTTCTTATGGCTTCATCCTCCAGTACCCTCCAGATTTCCAGCAAAAAAACGTTCAGCCCAATAGGCTCCATGACAGCCTGGGTTTCCCTGCTTTCCATCTGGGACACCTCCAGGATTTCCTGAATCCGGCGTTCCATTTCCTCCAGGCTTTTCAAGGATTTTTTCAGATATTTGTCTCTGTCTTGATACACGCCTACACGATATAGCATTCCGGTCAGCTGCCCTTTCAGTACAGTAACTGGAGTCTTTAAGTCATGAGAAGCAGACGCAAAAAACACCTTCTGCTCCTGTTTTAATTGTTTCTGGTATTCCAGTTCTTCCTGCAGTCTTTTATTAGAAGCATCCCTCTCTTTCAGAACCTGTTCCAGATTTTCTGCCGTAAGGCGGATGCTTCGGGCCAGGGAACCTATTTCATCCTTTCGCCGGATTTCAGTCCCGGTTTTTTCCCATTCCAATTGAGACATAGCCTGGGCTGCCCTGGCCATCTGCAGTATGGGTCTGCTGATAAATCTGGCGTAAGCCATAGAAGCAGCTGCCGCAAAAAACAACAAAATAAGAAGAAGAAAAGGAAGTATCTGTATCATTTTTCCCAGAAATGCCTTTGTGGTGAAATCCTCCTGAATCATAAAAAGGAAGTAATAGGGGCCGAAATCAGAGAAAGCCGCCATAAACGAACATTGGCCTGCACCACTGTCCATCATTTCAAGGATAAATTCCCCCGACCTGCCGCTGATTATCATTGAATTTTCCCCGGAATCCTGTGGCTCCCACAATTCTTGAGCCTCGTCCCAGGTCATGCCATAAGAATCCTGGTCAAATCCGGGAATCTCCTCCTGCCTAAAGGAAATATAATTTTGCACCAATAGTTTTAAATCATTTTCCCGGCAGACCTGATTCAAATAGGAACCGCCCTCCTCCCTTTTCATCGTAGGGAGCTTTTCCATCACTTCTATCATGCGGGGCTTCACGGCACTCGCTCTGGTATCCTGGTACATCTGGGGCATCAGACCATAAATTCCTCCCAAAAGCAGCAGGTTACTAATAACGAGCAGCGCCAAGGTAAGAAAAAAGATTTTCACAGAAAAACGATTCTTTAGTTTTTTAATCAAGCTTATATCCCACTCCCCGGATTGTTTTAATAATATCTACACCCAGCTTTTTTCGAAGATTTTTCATATGGGTATAAATAATATTTTCATCGCAATCGTACTCATACTTCCACAGCTTTTCCATAATTCCTTCTTTGGTAAAAAGTCTGTGTGGATTGGATAGAAACAGATAGAGAAGCTCAAACTCTTTTCCTGTAAGGAAAATTTCTTTTCCCTCTACCGTCACCCTGTAACTATCCTTATCCAGAATGACGGATTTATAGCTTACGATTTCTTTACCAGCCCTTCTTTGCCTTCTCAGCAAAGCCTCCACTTTTTTCAATAAAATTCCTATGGAAAAGGGTTTTGTCACATAGTCATCCGCCAAAAGGTCATAGCCCTTCAGCTGATTCTCCTCATCAGAAAGAGCCGTGAGCATAATAACAGGCACGTCTGATTTTTCCCGCACTGCCCTGCATAAGGAAAATCCATCCAGCTTTGGCAGCAACAGGTCCAGGATAATTAAATCCGGCGCCTCCTGACAAAAAAGCTGCAGTCCCGTCACCCCGTCAAAGGCCGGCACCGGACGGTATCCCCCGCTTTCCAGGAATACACACAGCATCTGGGAAATATCTTTTTCATCTTCCACTACCAAAATGGTTTCCATTTTTCTCTGTCCTATATTTTACCGAATAAAATTCGTCTTAATCTTCTCTTCCTGCTGTGGCTGGGAAATTCCTGCTTTTTCCCCTGCTTCCAGACATTTTAACAGCCAGGCCATGTTATTTCCCAGAACCTGCATAATCTGCAGTCCCTCTAAATCCTGCTCTACTTCCTCCGGTGTATTTCCGTGAACCATATTCCAGTAATTAGAAGATACCACCGGCATCTGATGAAAGGTAAAGTATTTTATCAGCACATCCAAAGTAGCGGTGGTCCCTGCTCTTCTGGCAGAAGCTACAGCTGCCGCTGGTTTGAAATACATGTCCTTCCCGGCCAAAGAACAAAATTTATCCATAAATTCAATAATCTGTCCGCTGGGAGAAGCCCAATATACCGGAGAGCCCACCACCAAAGCATCCGCTTCCTTCATCTTCTGAGCGCCTTCTTTTACACACTCCATATCCGGCTTTCCGGCCTGGAATATTTCTGTTTCAATTCCCTGTGCATTTAAAGTCCTGGCCACCTCTGTAAGTGCCCTGTAAGTACATCCCTCTTTTCTGGGGCTTCCATTTAACAATAATACCTTCATATTTTTGTCCATCCTTTCCAATGTTTTACTGAATCATCTGTTTTACTGAATCATCCCTATTATACTCTGAAATTCCCTTCTTTTCCAGAGTTGAGTTACCTGCCCTTTATCACCCATTTATACCCTCTCTGGACAAGGGCATACATGCCTCAAACCATGATATTTTGGTGTTTTGCGGCGTTATCCTCAATCGGTGTACGTCCAGTACACCTCAATCGTCTGCCTTGCAAAACGCAAAAATATCTATGGTTGAGGTCGCAGAGTTGAAAAGCGATAAATTTTGTGCCCTGCAAGGCACTTGAATGAAGCGTACCGGGCGGTACGCTGATTGAAAGTAACGCAGCAGGACGCAAAATTTAACCTTTTCAACCATGTGTGCCCTTGTTCAGAGAGGGTACCTTCAGTGTACAAAGGGCCAAACGCCTCTGCCATGTAATTTTGCCCATTTTCTACGTTATCCTCAGTCGGCGTACGTCCAGTACGCCTCCATCGTCTGCCTTGAAAATGGACAAAATTTCGATGGCAGAGGTCGAAGAGTCGGAAGGAGCTAAATATGCATTTCTGCAAGGCACTTGAATGAGGCGTACTGGACGTACGCCGATTGAAAGTAAAGCAGCAGAAGTGCATATTCAGCCGTTCCGACCGTTTGGTCCCTTGTACACTGAAGGTAGCATTTAAATCATTTATATTATTTATAGCATTTATAACACATTTATATGTCACAATCCTTCCGTCATGCAGAAACAAATAAAAATTTTCTTATACCCCACCGGCAAAAAACAAAACAGAAAAAAGGAGAAGGCCCCAGCCCTCTCCTTCACCGTGTATAAGTTATATTTTAAGCCGGGTCAATGCCCCGCTGCTCAGCGGCATTACAAATTTGATACCTGGCAGCTTAGTAGCTTACAACATAATATCTGATTAAATCTCATTGCCCGGGAACTTAGGAATTCCTGCAAAGCCTGCTGCTAAATCTTCGTCTGTAGGAATATAATCAGACATTTTGCCGTCATTAAATTTCTCATAAGCATACATATCAAAATATCCTGTTCCGGTCAGTCCAAAGACAATGGTCTTGGCTTCTCCTGTTTCCTTGCACTTTAAGGCCTCATCGATGGCCACACGAATAGCATGAGCGCTTTCCGGAGCCGGCAGAATTCCTTCTACTCTGGCAAACTGCTCTGCTGCCTGGAATACGGAGGTCTGCTCTACGGAACGGGCTTCCATCAGCCCATCATGATAAAGCTGAGATAAAATAGAGCTCATACCATGGTACCGAAGCCCTCCTGCATGGTTTGCAGAAGGAATAAAGTTGCTGCCCAGAGTATACATCTTCTGAAGAGGCGTCACCATTCCTGTGTCACAGAAGTCATAGACAAATTTGCCTCTGGTAAAGCTTGGGCAAGAAGCCGGCTCTACTGCAATAATCTGGTAATCTCTTTCGCCTCTCAGCTTTTCTCCCATAAAAGGTGAAATCAATCCGCCCAGATTAGAACCGCCTCCGGCACAGCCAATAATCATATCCGGCACTACTCCGTATTTATCCAAAGCAGTTTTAGTTTCCAGACCAATAACCGTCTGATGAAGCAATACCTGATTCAATACACTTCCAAGCACATAACGGTAACCGTCCTGTTTCGTAGCACATTCCACTGCTTCAGAAATAGCGCAGCCCAGACTTCCTGATGTTCCCGGATGCTCTTTCAGAATTTTTCTTCCGATTTCTGTTGTTTCGGAAGGAGATGGTGTTACAGAGGCACCATAAGTTCTCATAACCTCTCTGCGGAAAGGTTTTTGCTCATAAGAACACTTAACCATATATACCTGACAGTCTAAGCCAAGATAAGCGCAAGCCATAGAAAGAGCTGTTCCCCACTGTCCTGCCCCTGTCTCTGTGGTCACACCCTTTAAGCCCTGCTTTTTGGCATAATAGGCCTGGGCAATAGCAGAATTTAATTTATGGCTTCCACTGGTATTATTACCCTCAAATTTATAATAAATCTTAGCAGGGGTTCCCAGCTTCTCCTCCAGACAGTAAGCACGTACCAAAGGTGAGGGACGGTACATCTTGTAAAAATTACGGATTTCATCCGGAATATCAATATAAGCTGTAGTATTGTCCAACTCCTGCTTTACCAGTTCCTCACAGAATACCTGACCTAATTCTTCTTCTGTCATGGGCTTTAAGGTTCCGGGATTTAAAAGAGGAGC
>NHCFR01400__coassemble_1574_pt1 | contig 11118 bp, 11 predicted proteins | sample NHCFR01400__metabat2_high_PE_048 | metagenome-assembled genome bin NHCFR01400
GGGCTTTTGTATCCTTTTTCTATCTTCTTGTCTGTTTTCTGGTTACTAATAATTTTCCTTCTGATAAAACCTTCCCATAAGCATGTCTGTCTTAATAACATTGACAAAAGCCTTGGGGTCTGCAGTCATTACCCTTTGTATAAGAATCTTTGCCTCTGTACTGGAAACCACGGAATAAATCATTTTCCTGTCCTCATTGGCATACATTCCTGTGGCAGAAAACTCCGTGGCACTGTGATTGGTAACTTCATAAATGGCTTCATACACTTCCTGGGGATGTTCTGTCACCACAAAAAGAGTCACCTTATTATATGCCTGATACAGCAGATGAATGGTCTGAGTGGAGGTATACTGGAAAATAATAGAATACAAGGCTTTATCCCAGCCGAAAAGAATACCCGCCAGGACAAGCACCACTGCATTTCCCATTAAGATATAATTCCATACATCCTTGTTTCTTTTCTCCATAAAGTACACGGCAATAAAGTCTGTTCCCCCTGTGGAGGTTCCGCCGATAAGGGCCAGACTGATAGCCGCTCCGTTAATCAGTCCGCCGAAAATACTAATCAGCAGAATATCCTGGGTAATGGGTACCGCTGGCACCAGGTCCGTAAAAATACTGGTTACCACAATCATCAGACTGGTCACTAACGTAAACCGTTTCCCAATGGCCTTAAAGCTGATAATAGCCGGAATAGCATTCAGAGCCAGGCTGATGGGGGAAAAGGGCAGTTCCAAGCCAAAAAAACGCTGGCACACAGTCTGAATCAGCAGAGTAACCCCGTTAAAGCCTCCCGGATACAGCCCTCCTGCACGGACAAAGGTCTTAATATTCGCCGCCATAATCAGGGCTCCAATAAGACCGAAAATCAGTCTCCGGGCTTCTCTTTTGGTATCAATTTTAGGATTCACGTTTTCCTCCTCTGCTTCTTACAGCATGTGAGCCCTCAATTCTTCCGGTGTCTTACTGCTTAAATAAGCCGGTGCAATGTCAAATACTGTCTTGCAGCCCCTCTGTCCTTCCTGGTTGAGACGGTATGCAGCCCTTGCATACGCAGCGATAACAGAGGATGTGAATTCCGGATTAGAATCCAGCTTTAAGCTGTACTCAATTACATGGTTATGCTCATTTTCCCATCCGGTCTTTCCGGTACGGATAACAAAACCTCCATGGGGAAGTCCCGCATGGTCTCTCTTCATTTCCTCCATGGTAATAAAGTGTACCGTGGTATCATACTCATCAAAGTAGTTTGGCATAGTTTTAATCTCATTTTCGATTTTGGCCTTGTCAGCTCCCTCCTCTGCCACTACGAATACTTCTCTTGTATGCTTCTCTCTGGTGGTAAGCTCCGGATTTTTTCCGCTTCTTACAGCTTCCAGGGCAGCGTCTACCGGAATGGTATACTGTCTTGCATCCACAACTCCCTGAATTCTTCTTACGGCATCAGAATGTCCCTGGCTCACGCCTTTGCCCCAGAAAGTATAGTCCTTTCCTTCCGGCATGATAGCATTAGCATAAAGACGGTTCAGAGAAAACATACCCGGGTCCCATCCTACAGAAATCAGCGCCACTTTTCCGCTTTTCTTTGCAGCAGCGTCCACAGCGGCAAAATGCTCCGGAATTCTGGCATGGGTGTCAAAGCTGTCCACCACATTGAAATACTGGGCGTACTCTGGTGTCTGCACAGGCAAATCTGTAGCGCTTCCTCCGCAGAGAATCAGCACGTCAATCTCATCCTTTTTTTCCACAGCCTGGTCCACATGGTATACCTTAGCGCCTTCTGTAAGAATTTTCACAGAATCCGGATTTCTTCTGGTAAACACAGCCACAAGTTCCATATCCGGGTTATGCTTTACCGCACATTCTACACCTCTTCCCAGGTTGCCATATCCTAAAATACCGATTCTAATGCTCATATCTCAGTCTCCTATCTTCTTCTCTTAAAGTTTGGGCCTTTTGTTTGTCCGGCCTACCTAAAAAGTATACCAAATTGAACTTCAATGTCAATGGCGGATTTAGCCCTTTCTCCGTCTATGTCTATGCCTCCCTGCAAGCCTGCCGTCTCCATAGTCCCAGGTCTGGGGCATGTTAAGCAGGAAAGCCTGATTTAGTACTGTCTTTACCCTAATCTATTCGCCTATCCTTTATCCTTCGTACTCTGCTAAAAACTCTGCAATCAGTTCAATACAGCCTTCCACATCCCTTTCATCTGCCACTTCGCAGGGCATGTGCATATATCTCAAAGGAATAGAAACCAACACCATAGGCACTCCCTTATTGGAAAAATGAATTTTGTCCCCATCTGTGCAGGTCAGCCGGCTGGCTGCTTCCCACTGTACAGGTACTCCTATTTTTTCGGCACACTCTGCCAGCTTTTTATTCAGTTTTTTTACCACAATAGGGCTGTTGCAAAGCACAGGCCCTTTTCCCAGCTCCACGGTTCCTGCGTCCGCCGGGTTCATCCCCAGACAGTCACTGGTATAAGTCACATCCACTACAATAGCCAGCGTGGGCACAATCCTGGAACTGGTCCAGTAGGCCCCTGTCTTTGTGGTCTCTTCTCCGGTGGTGGAAGCGGCATACACTCCTGCCTTACATCCCATTTCTTTCGCCCGCTTCAGTGCCTCCATGATAATAAACACCCCCAGCCGGTCGTCCAGAGCCCTGGCAGAAAACCTGTGGTTGGCCAGACTGCGGATATGGGTATCCAGGGTAATAGGGTCTCCTAAATCCACATACCTCAGGGCATCCTCTCTGTTCACAGCACCTATGTCAACGAGAAAATCTCTGGTTCCCAAATCTGTTTTTTTAAACAAATCCCGATAGGCCTCCACTACACCGTATACCAAGCCTCTTTTATTTTTTATGCACACCTGCTGCCCCGGATAAGTCCCGGGCACAATGCCGCCCCTGTCAATTACCTGTAGTCTTCCTTCCTCCGTGATGTTAGAAATCATCAGACCTATCTCATCTGCATGGGCCGAAAGCATAATCCGTGTTTTGCTCTCAGGGTTCAGGACACATACCAGATTTTCCATCTCATCCTTTTGTATTTCATCTGCGCATCCTGCCATTTCCTGTTCCACAACCTGCTGCACAGGCTCCTCATAGCCTGATACTGAAATACTTGTCAACAGTCCTTCTAAAAATTCTTTGTTCATATGTCCCTTTTCCTCCGTAATCTCATTTTTCCGGTAACGGATTTGCCTCAAAAGCAGGCTCCTTTTCCGAAATCTATTCTACCGCTTTTAACAGGTCTTGAAAAGTTCTAAATTATCATAGAAAACTGCCCTGTCATTTCACAGAGGGCAACTTCCACTTCGGTGGGTGCTAAGCGTGTGCCGCCGGCACACAGCACCGCCAAATGGACATACAAGCATGTCCGCTTGGCTCGTTGCTCGCAGGAATAAAATAACCCCGGGACAAAAGCACATTTGCACTCCCATCCCAGGGACATTTTTATACACTATGTATTTCTTTTAAGGCATTTGTCAATCATGAATCTTAATCACAGCCTTTACGATGTCAGCCTTATTCTTTACAGAATCCTCCATAGCCACATCCGCCTTATCCAGAGGATAAACCTCTGTAACAATTCCTTTGAGATTTACCTTTCCGTCAGCCACGGCCTGAATAGCCATGGGATAGATGTTCCTGTAGCGGAATATAGTCTTAAAGGTCAGTTCCTTGTTCAGGGCAACACTCATAGGCAGTGTCACTTCACCGCTCTTGCTGTATCCTACAAAGACAATAGTAGAGCCGTTTTTGGCGATTTCTATAGCCTGTCTGGAAGTAATTTCAGAACCGGCAGTTTCAATAACCAAATCAGTGCCCTTACCTCCGGTCAGTTCTCTCACCTTGGCAACCACATCTTCCTTCATACCGTTGATAACACCTGTAGCGCCCAGCTCCAGAGCCTTATCCAGACGTTTATCCATGACGTCCACCACATAGACCTCGCTGACGCCTCTGGCCTTTAACGCCATCATAGAAACCAGACCGATACAGCCGGCTCCCATAACAACAGCCTTCTGTCCCAGATGGGCATCTCCCTGGATAGCCGCATGGAAGCCTACTGCTAAAGGCTCAATCAAAGCACCCTCCATGGTGCTTACATTTTCCGGAAGCTTGAAGCACAGAGCAGCCTCATGGGCCACATATTCCTGGAATACACCGTCAACCGGCGGTGTGGCAAAGAAAATAACGTCCGGACACAGATTGTATTTACCTTCTTTGCAGAATTCGCAATGTCCGCAGGTCTTTCCCGGTTCCAGAGCCACTCTGTCTCCTACCTGTAAGTGCTTTACATTTTCCCCGACCTCTACTACCACGCCTCCCGGCTCATGGCCCAGAACAAAAGGCGGTTCTACTACAAAATCCCCAATGGCACCAGTCTCATAGTAATGTAAATCTGAGCCGCAGATTCCCACATAATCCAGCTTTACCAAAACCTCGTCTGCCTTTGGAACCGGAATAGGTCTTTCCTCAAACTCAATTTTGCGAATGTCTGTCATTACTGCTACCTTCATGTTGCCTTCCATAAAAAATACCTCCTAAATTTTCTGTCAATCAGTTAGCTTCATTATAAGCCTGCCCCCACAGGCTCTGCAAGTAAATTTCTTTACCTTTTTATTTAAAAAACTTACTATTACTGCTTTTCCTCCTTCCGGCCCTGCACAATTCCCCCCGCCAGGCCGGAAGCTTTTCCTGTATTTTAGTGATGGAACAGACGAATTCCGGTAAAGGCCATTACCATGTTATATTTATTGCAAGTATCAATAACTGCGTCGTCTCTCACAGAACCACCTGGCTGGGCTATGTAGCAAACACCGCTCTTTCTGGCTCTCTCAATATTATCAGAGAAGGGGAAGAAAGCATCAGAACCTAAAGTTACTTCGGTCAGTTTATCCAGCCATTCTCTTTTTTCCTCTCTGGTAAATACCTCCGGCTTCTGGGTAAATGTCTTCTCCCAAGCACCCTCAGCCAATACGTCCATGTATTCTTCGCCGATATAAACGTCAATGGCATTGTCCCTTTCCGCACGGCTTATGTCCTCCTTAAAAGGCAGATTCAGAACCTTAGGGCACTGTCTCAGCCACCAGTTGTCTGCTTTCTGTCCGGCCAGACGGGTGCAGTGTACCCTGGACTGCTGTCCGGCGCCTACTCCGATGGCCTGTCCGTCCTTTACAAAGCAAACTGAGTTAGACTGGGTGTATTTTAAAATAATCAGAGAAATTTTCAAATCCCTTTTAGCCTCTTCGGTAAGATTCTTGTTCTCTGTCACCAGATTGGAAATCAAGGCGTCGTCAATGGCCAGCTCCTGACGTCCCTGCTCAAAAGTAATACCGTAAACCTCTTTATGCTCCAGCGGCGCCGGAACATAGTCCGGGTCAATCTCAATCACATTATAATTGCCCTTTTTCTTCAGCTTCAGAATCTCCAGTGCCTCCTCTGTATAACCGGGAGCAATAACACCGTCAGAAACCTCTCTTTTAATCAGCAGAGCTGTATCTCTGTCACACACATCGGAAAGAGAAATAAAATCTCCGAAAGAAGACATACGGTCAGCTCCTCTTGCTCTGGCATATGCGCAGGCCAGAGGAGAAAAGTTTCTCCAGTCCATATCGTCTACCCAGTAGATTTTTGCCAAAGTTTCCGTAAGGGGCAATCCCACGGAAGCACCTGCCGGAGACACATGTTTAAAAGAAGTTGCCGCCGCAAGTCCGGTTGCTTTCTTTAAATCCCTTACAAGCTGCCAGCCGTTAAAAGCATCCAAAAAGTTAATGTATCCCGGCTTTCCGGACAATACTTTAATAGGCAGCTCCTCTCCGTTTCCCATATAGATTCTGGAAGGTTTCTGATTTGGATTACATCCGTACTTCAATGCTAATTCTTTCATCGCAATTCTTCCTTTCTGCTGAATTATTTATTTTTATTTACAATTCTGGTCTCATAAGCTCCTGTTTCAATATCGATGAAACGGACAAAAAGGGAAACCTTGTTTTCTTCATTTAAGCTCTCCCAAACCTCCTGGGTAAATCCGTCAATATCTCCGGAGATTCCCACCAGCTTAGGCTCTCCCTCAAAGCTTGGCAGAGGATTTCCGTCATGCATGTAAGTATGGATGAAACGTCCCTCTCCTGCCTTTGGATTTTCATAAGCAAAGGTATAACGGTTGCAGGAATCCGCATCGCCGTTATTGCTCTTTAAAATAGACATGGCATAATTATATTTTCCCGCCTCTAAATGCATGATTCCTGAAATTCTCGGGGTATAGTTAGGTCCGTCCGGCTCAAACTCTCTGCTTCTTAAAGCCTGCTCAAATGTCATCTGCTTGTCCATGCCATCGTAGATAGTGTCGGTCTGGTCTCCGTTTGTGACAATGGTTTTATTCCCCAGCACACGCACCGGCGCATAGATAATCAGGCTTGGGTCTACCAGCTTTGAAGGGTCAAAAGCCTGGGTGCGGATTCCCTCTCCCTCTTCTACAAAAATACGGTTTCTGCTGTTCTCGCTTCTGCCCATGATAAAGTAAGCAGCCACTGCTTTTTTTCCGTCTTCCGTCTTTCCCAGTACGATTCCTCTTCCTGGATAGGCATTATTCTTCAGTTCCTCTGACAATGATAACATTTTCATGAATTTCTCTCCTTTGCATCTTCCTGTCCCTAAGGGTAACAAAAAAGCCCACTATCCGAGCATTTCGCCCAGACGGTCGGCTTCTCTGGCTTATACTTCCCGTGGTCATTTCCACTTCCGTCAGTCATATAAGCAATTACAACATAACATCTCTCAAAAGAATTGTCAACGATTTTCTTTACATCTCCTCACAGACCTGGAAAATATAAAATTTCAGGTAATAGGACTCCTCCGCAGCCCACAAAATAGGATGGTCCGCAGCCTGTGTCCTGTATTCTACCTGCCGCAGCCGCTTATGGACGTTTCTGGCTGCCTGATGGATAGTCTGGGTAAAAAGAGCATAATCCATAAAATGGGAACAGGAGCAGGTGGCCAGAAAGCCTCCGTCCTTTACCAGCTTCATGGCTCTCAGATTGATTTCCCGATAACCCTTCACTGCATTTTTAATGGAGTTTCTGGATTTTGTAAAAGCAGGAGGGTCCAGTATCACCACGTCGAATTTCTCCCCTTTTCTTTCCAGTTCCGGCAGCAGTTCAAACACATCCCGGCAAAGGAATTTCACTCTGTCCTCTAATCCGTTAAGTCTTGCATTTTCCTCTGCCTGGCTCACTGCCAGCTCTGAAGCATCCACGCCCAGAACGCTATTTGCCCCTGCGATTCCTGCATTTAAGGCAAAAGAGCCGGTATGGGTAAAGCAGTCCAGAACCCTGGCATCTTTGCACAGCTTCTGTATGGCCAGACGGTTGTATTTCTGGTCCAGGAAAAATCCTGTTTTCTGTCCATCCTTTACATCAACCTGATAGCGGACACCGTTTTCCTCAATCTCCACTAAAGGTTCAAAAGGTTCTCCCATAAACCCTTTGACACGCTCCATTCCTTCCTGGCTTCTGACCTTAGCATCGCTTCTCTCATAAACGCCCCGAATAAGGATACCGTCCTCTGCCAGTGTCTCCTTTAAAAGCTCTACCAGAACTTCCTTCCACCTGTCAATGCCCAGGGCCAGAGACTGGATAACCAGCACATCCGAAAACTTGTCCGCCACAAAGCCAGGGAGAAAATCTGCTTCCCCGAAAATTATCCTGCAGCTTCCGGTGTCCACGGTTTTCTTCCTATATTCCCAAGCGTCTTTTACCCGTTTTTTCAGAAACTCTCGGTTAATCTCCACATCTGTCCTGCGGCTCATCATACGGATTCGAATCTTAGAATTTTGATTGATAAAGCCTTGTCCCAATGGATAACCGTCAAAATCATGAACCAGTACTATGTCCCCGTTCTCAAAGCTTCCTAAAATACTGGCTACCTCATTATCATAAATCCAGGGGCCTCCTGCTTTTAAAGACCGCCCTTCTCCTTTTTTCAGCGTTACAATTGCCATTGACATGTTTTTGTCATTCCTCCTATATTCCGTTTAATTCCTTTCTCACTCTGGGCCACTCCGGAAAAAACCTGTCCATGTACTTCCAAAACTCTGGTCCGTGGCCAGGCACCAAAAAATGTACCAGTTCATGGACCACCACATACTCCAGACATTCCTCCGGATAAAGAGCCAGACGCAGGTTCAGCCAGATTCTCTTTTTTGCCGGCACACAGGTGCCCCATCTGGTTTTCATATCCCGCAGCTTCCATTCGAGGGCGTGAAGACCGGTAAGTCTCTCCCACTTTTGGATTATCCGTGGCAGGCGGGCCAGCATGATTTTCCGGCACTCCTCTTTTCTGGCTTCCTGCTGCCCAGGACTTAACCCTTTTTCCCAGCCAGGTGCCTCTGTTTCTCTTTTGGTCTTCTGCTTCTCCCTGGCTTTTTCAATCCAGTTCCATTTCTCCAGGACAAATTCCTCCACCCTTTTATCTGATACAGACAGAGGTGCGGAAATGCGAATTTCTCCCTCAGACCCCACACGGAGATACATATTTTTTATCTGCTTTTTTTCAATCTGAATCTGCTGGCCCTTCAGTTCCAGAAAACAGGTTTTCTTTACCCTTCTGTTTTTCATTTTTCTTTACATCTTTCTCTTATTTCTTTTATCTCCCATAGCAATTCTTGAGGCCAATGGCGGGGTTCTGCCTGAACCTGTATTTTCGCTCCGGTAAAGGGCTGGTAAAATACTGCCCGGAAGCAGTGAAGCCCCAGTCCCGGAAATAAGGGATTTTTCCCATCTCCGTAAAGCTTGTCTCCCAGCAGCGGATGTCCCTTCCAGGCCATATGAACCCGTATCTGATGAGTTCTCCCTGTGAATATCCGGCATAGAACAAGGGAAACCTCCCTATCAAAGGCCTCCCGGTCACAAAAAATTTTCTGGCTTTGATACCAGGTAACTGCCGGCTTCCCCTGGAGACTGACCTGCATTTTCTGTTTTTCGCCCAAAGCCTTCCCTATGGGTTCCCGGATAAAACCTTCCCCTTCTAACCTGCCTTGAATCAGAGCCAGGTAGTCTTTCTCATACCTGCCCTCTTCCTTTTGCCGGGCCAATCTGGCTGCTGCTGCCTGGTTTTTACCGAAGACCAGAACACCTGATGTATCACTGTCCAGCCGGCCTACGGCCCGCACCAGACAGGGGGACTCTTTTTCTTGGTAATACCCGGCTATCAAATTAGCCAGCGAATCCTTATAATGGCCTCTTCCCGGATGCGTAGGCATACCCGGAGGCTTGTTGACTGCAAAAATATCCTGGTCCTCATAGAGAATCTCAAGGCTTCCCTTTACGGGAACTACCCGGCCTGTATCCGGTCTGTCTTCCTCCAAGCATACGGTCAGCACCTGCCCCGGCCGTCCCACATAAGAAACTCTCTGCTGACATCCGTCTATACAGATACCTTGTTCCCGAAACTTGGCCTGGCTTATCTGCCGTCTGGTCAGCCCCAGCTTTTGGCGCAGTATATACTCCAGAGTATGATTTCCTGTATTTTCATCTAAGCAAATTTCCAATACCTTCATGCTAGTAGGCGATAACCTCACAGCCCTTTTCCGTAACCAAGACCATAATCTCCCACTGGGCAGAGGGCTGTCCGTCCTCGGTATACACGGTCCAGCCGTCGCTGTCATCCACGAAAATTTCATAACTTCCCATATTTATCATGGGCTCAATGGTAAACATCATTCCCGGCGCCAGCAGCATACCGGTTCCGGCCTTTCCAATATAGCCCACCCATGGCTCTTCATGGAATTCCAGCCCTACTCCATGGCCTCCAATCTCACGAACCACGGAATAACCGTTTTTATGGGCATGTTCATAGACAGCCTGGCTCATATCTCCCAGAAATCCCCAGGGTTTAACCTGCTCCAGCCCCTTTTGTACGCACTCTTTTGTCACCTGCACCAGACGCTGCTTCTCCTCTCCCACATCCCCGATGCAGAACATTCTGGAGGAATCAGAAAAATAGCCGTCCAGAATAGTGGAAACATCCACGTTTACAATATCTCCTTCCTTTAAAACCACATCTTCTGAAGGAATTCCATGGCAAACCTGATGGTTTACAGAGGTGCAGACACTTTTGGGATACCCCTCATAGTTCAAGGGAGCAGGAACAGCTCCTGCTTCTGTGGTGATTTTATAAACCCAGTCATCGATTTCCTGGGTAGTGATACCCTCTTTTATATGCTCTGCCACATAATCCAGCACAGCAATGTTAATTTTTGCACTTTCTCTGATTTTCTCAATCTGGTACGGGGTTTTTATCAAATCCCGGGAAGGAATCAAAATTCCTTTGTTTTCATACATCTTTAATTTTTCATCAAAAGCCTCATGGCATTTTTTATATTTTTTCCCACTGCCGCACCAGCAGGGGGCGTTTCTCTCCAACAATTCCATTCTTCTTACTCCTTCTGATAAGCAATCCTCAGGCTTTTATCCTCCACACGGATAATTCCGCACCGTTTAAATCCATTTTTCTCAAAAACATTTTGCATCACATAATTATCCGGGTGGGTATCTCCCTTCAGGTTTCTGCACTGATTATAGCACCATTCCAGGCAAAAGGCAGATACACCCCGTATTTTCCCAGCGGAAGCCATGCGGTGCATGGTACCGTAGGGCCTGTCATTCAGCCAGCTTCCCTCCCAGATTTCCCGGTAATTAGGCTCCGGCTCCTGATAAAACATAAATACCCCTGCAATCTCTTTATCCTGCATACACACATAAAGCCAGCCATTGTCTAAATCCCTTTTCACTAATTCTCTTTGAGGATAACCATTTACCCATTGATTGGGATTTCCATGGTCTGCCATAAATGTTCTGGCCTTATCATAAATCTCCATAATCCGTTCTAACTGGCCGGATTTTGCTTTTCTTATTTCCATAAAACACCGCTTTCTTCTGTACCAAAGTTTCCTCTGTTACTATAGCACGATTTATTTTTTATTTCTACCCTCAGTGTACAAGGGCACAAACAGTAGGAATGTCTCTGTTACTGTTCACACAGCAGCCCGACGCTTGCTGCCGGGCTGCGTAAGAATATGATTCAGGTGTGAGCAGGCTCCTTTTGCG
>NHCFR01400__coassemble_1591_pt1 | contig 11015 bp, 13 predicted proteins | sample NHCFR01400__metabat2_high_PE_048 | metagenome-assembled genome bin NHCFR01400
CGTCGTGCGATGTTGATGGAATCCATTGTCAACCTTATGGGAGCTATGAAACTTACAGGTGAGCAGGCCATGGCTGCACTAGGCATTCCTGAAGCAGATAGAGAATGGTATGCGAAAGAGTTGGATAAAAAATAGTTTTTAACATTCAAGTGAACGTAGGATATAGGGCAAAATCCAATTGCAGAGACCGTTTCAGTTTTGTGTAAACAGAAACGGTCTCATTTGTGCTTAATTTTCTTTCTGCAGCTCTGCTATTAGAGCATGGACGGTTTCTATGGATTCTTCTAAGGCAACTGCGATTTCTTCCTCTGACATTTGAAAAACAGCTCTGCCAGGGCAGAAAAGAAAATATGTGTGCATTCTTCTCTTTTAAATGGTAGAATAGAAGCCGATATAAAATCCGGATAAATTTGTTGTGGAAAAGAGGAGGATGTGGGAAGTTGAAGTTTCTTTATAAGATTTCCGGTAAAATCAGTCTTTTGTTATATATACTTTCCCTGTGGCAGCTATGGCTTCTCTGCAGATTTGGGGGTGTGAGACAGAGGCTGCCGGTTTTGGCTTTGTGCGGGTTGGCTGGTCTGATTTGTTTTCTTATGTGGCTCGTGGCGAGAAAAAAGTATAAAGATACCAAAAGAGAAGAAAAATCTTTAGGAAAAAGATATATGTTGCTGTTGGAAATTTTGGTTTTCGTTATCAGCACCTGCTGCTTTGTTGTGGGTGTTATTTATTCCGCCATGCCCTATCATGGCAGGCTGGGGTCAAAGCTTCAGGCGCTTTCTACGGAAAGACAGATACCTTTAAACCATACTAATTTTTTTGATTCCGGGGTTTCCGGAATTTTGGAAGACTTAAAGGAGGAATTGGATTTGCCTAAGGAACTGTATATGGTCAATCAGTTTCAGGTGGATTTTAATGCAGAAGGTGAGATTCAAAGTATCTATACTTTCCTCTGTGGACAAGATGAAAAGGGAGAGAAAAAGACTTATCTGGTGGATTATGACGCAGAGCAAAGCCAGGATATGCAGGTGCGGCTACAGAATCAGACCAGCGTGGAATATGAGGCGGATAAGCTTTTGCAGCCAATGCTTACTATTTTGGAAAAAGCTGATATAGAGACCCAGGTAAAGGCCTGGGACCAGATTTTTCCCCGGGAAACCTATGAGATTCTGTACTATGGGAGAAGAGCATTTTCCCAGGCAGCAGGGCTGACTTATATTCCCGGAGACGCTGACGGGGACGGAAAGACAGAAGGGGAGAAAGATTTTTCTAAGCTGATGTCAGGAGGAGAGATGGTTGGCTATGAAGCTTCTCTTTATCTTCCGGCAGTGAAAGAGATAACTCCAATCCGCTACATGATGGAGCCGGAGTATGTCAGTGCAGAGACGATGAAGAAGGCAGAAGAGGCCCAGCAGACCCAGACGGCCAAAGAGGCAGAAACCTGGACTCTGGACAATTCGGACGGTTCTATGTACTTCTTTCTGGACCACAGTACAGGCTGGAGGATGAAAGTAGCAGACGCTGCGGCAGGAAGCAGGTTCTATCAGCTGGAATGTACTGAAGATGGAGGAGAAACCTGGACCATGGCCAATAAAGACCCTTTTATGGGAAATATAGGAGTTACAGAAGGGTTGATTTTCTATGACGAAAACTTTGGAATAGCCGGACTTACCGGAGCCTCTCAGACTACATCTAAGCTTTATATAACCAGAGATGGAGGTCAAAGCTTTGCAGAAATCAGCCTGCCCTGGGAAGCCGTGACAGAACTGCCAAAGACAGCTCAGGAATACGGATACACCAAGGAGAGCTACGGCTACTTAAATATGCCCCAGAGGGATGGGGAGGTTATGACTATTCTGGCTGTCAGCCAGGCAGGAAATTCCCAGGGACTGCTTTTTCAGTCTCAGGACTTGGGAGAGACCTGGGACTATGCAGGGGTGGCCCAGCAGTAAGATAATAAGATACCACAGGAGGATGCGATATGTTGATATTACACTGTATAAAAAAAGAACTTTGGGAGGAAATGAAAGGCCAGGACTATATAGGAAAACCATTGCTGGAGAAAAATCCATTTATTCACTGTTCTTCCATAGAATATTTCTGGAGAGTATCTCCTCATTTTGACAATGTGGACGAAGAGCTGGTATTGCTGCTGATAGAGACAGAGCTTTTAGATGCTCCGGTAAAATGGGAGGATTTAGAAGGCTGCGGCAGGAATTATCCCCATATCTACGGCCCCATTCGGGCGGAGGCCATCCGTCAGGTGCTGCCTTACCGGAAAGCGCCAGACGGTATCTGGATAAAAAATGAAGAGCTAAGCCATGTGAAAAATCAATAAAGTTACAGGCCAAAGGCCTTTTACTAAAACTAAACAGGAGACAGAAAAATGGAATTCAGACAAGCAAAGCTGGAAGACCTTCCAAAACTTAAAAAGGTATACCGGGACATTATCCAAAACATGGAGGACAAGCAAATCTCTATCTGGGATGAAATCTATCCTTGTGAATTTTTCCAGGAAGATATAGAGGCAGAATGTTTTTATGTTTTGGCAGAGGGGGAAGACATAGCGGGAGGTTTCGCTCTCTGTGAAAAAGCATCAGGGAACAGGCTCTGCAGTGGCAGGAGCCGGAAGCCCGGGCTATGTATATAGACCGGTTAGGGGTAAATGTGAAATATTTAAGACAGGGGATTGGCAGCAAAATGCTGGAGCAGGCAGAAAAACTGGCTGGGGAAAAAGGAGCCAAATGGCTGCGGCTTTTTGTAGTGGACATCAATAAGCCGGCCCTGGACCTTTACGAAAAATGCGGATTTAAAAGAGCAGGGGGAATATATCAGGAGAGAATTGCCCCGGATTTGGTGTTTCAGGAGTATGGACTGGAGAAACTATCCAGGCCGTTCAAAGAATCTTAGCCATTCAAGTCATCTAAACCATTCAAGGTATCCGACTTGTCCGACAAAAAAACGCAACCTTTCATTGAACCTTTCATTGAGCATCTGCGGAGGAGCAAATACCCCGATGCCTGCATAGCAGCATAATTGCCAGATAATGCTTTCTATGCCTGCATTGGGGTATTTCGATGTTCATGTTCAATCTGCGCCGCTTTATGACTATGGACACAAGGCTATACCCGAGGGAAATAGAGAGAAATTGGTGTGCTTTCTTTGCCGTATTTATCCTAGTGTACTGGCACGTTCATTTTCAGCATAATGACGTAGAATGAATTTTCATTCTGCAAGGCGGAGGAATGAGGCGTAGCGGTGGCTACGTCGATTGACGACAACGCAGCAGATGGAAATTCAGGCAAGTCATTTGCTAAAATGTGAACGTGTCAGTACACTAGGTTATAGGGACAGGCCTAAGTCGTAGGCTTCCTTCATGTGAGATGAGGTGCGTGTCATTTCCGGAGTACCGCAGCCGGTGCCCAGCACCATTCCCAGGTTTTGAAAATTCATGTATCGGCACAGCTTTTCGTAATGGGATTTTATGTAGGGCATAACATCCTCATTATCATCCCAGGCAGCGGTAATCAGGGCAGCCTTTAATCCCTTAGCGGATAATTTCATGGTATAGCTGTAAAAACGGTCAATGACCATTTTCAGTTGGGCTGACATGCCGAAATAATAGACCGGGGTTACGAAAACCACCATGTCAGAGGATAAAAGGGCGTCCCGTATCAAAGCATTATCGTCTTTGTGGACGCAGGAGCCGTTCATTCCGCAATGCTCGCAGCCAAGGCAGGGGTGCATATTCATATGAGCCGCATCCAAAACCTGGATTTCATGTCCTGCCTGGGCAGCACCTTTTATCAATTGCTCTGCCAGCATATTAGAAGAGCCTTTCTTATGAGGACTGCCCTGGATTACAACAATTTTCATATCTTTATCACCTCGATTTTAGATTCAAAATTCTCAATAGTAAATCCTAGTATCGAATCCTAATATTAAGTTCTCAATATTAAATTCCAATATCAAATTTCTAATATAAGATGTTCGATTTCAGATTTTAATTTTTAAATTTCTAAATTTCGGTTTTTTATTTCAGTTTTCCATACTGGGTATCATCCACAGCTTCCAGCCATTCATTGCCGGTGTTTTCTCCCGGAACCTCAACAGCCAGATGGGAGAACCAGCTATCCGGAGCAGCTCCATGCCAATGCTTTACCCCTGTGGGAATGTTGATAACATCTCCGGGATTCAGTTCTATGGCTTCCTTGCCCCATTCCTGGTAGTAGCCTCTTCCGGCCAGACAGATGAGAATCTGACCGCCGCCCTTATCTGCGTGATGTACATGCCAGTTATTACGGCAGCCCGGCTCAAAGGTTACGTTGAAAATACCCACCTGCTGTGTGGAAACCGGAGCCAGATAGCTTTGGCCTATAAAATACCGGGCAAAACCATCGTTAGGCTCACCTATAGGGAAAATCATACTTTCCTGGTGCAGCTCCTTAGGTGTTTTTGCACCTTCGTCATCTTTCCATACTTCCTTTGCCATGTAAAAGGCAGCCCAGGCCTTTGGCCATCCTGCATAGAAAGCCCCATGTGTAAGGATTTCAGCGATTTCCTCTTTGGTTATGCCGTTTTTCTTAGCAGTGGTAAGGTGGTATTGAAAGGAAGAATCCACCAGACCCTGGCTCATGAGGGCCACCACAGTTATCAGAGAGCGGTCTCTCAGAGATAATTTGTCTTCTCTGGACCACACCTCTCCAAATAATACATCGTCATTCAGTTCTGCGAACTTAGGAGCAAAGCTGCCTAAAGAATCTCTTCCTGCTGTTTGTTTTACTGCCATAATCATACATCCTTTCTATTACAATATATTTATGGTTCCTATCCTTTACCGTAAGTAAAGAAAGACCAATCAGGCAAGTCATTTGTTGAAATGTGAACGTGTCAGTACACTGGTGACCAGACATGTTCTTGTTTTGCGGAAGCCGGGGTGTTATCTGTCATAACGCCTACCAGCTTATGAGGAACATAACATTCCTCCAGGTATCTGCATTCTTCTTCTGTAAGCCTTACATCCACGGCTTTCACGGCTCCTTCCACATGGGAAGCCTTGGTGGCTCCTACTACGGGAGCTGTTACCTTAGTCAGCAGCCAGGCCAGTGAAATTTCCGTCATAGAAACCTGTCTTTTTTCTGCCAGCTGGGCTACCCGCTGAAGAATAATGGCGTCCTGGGAAGCAGCGGTCTCGTATTTTTGCCGGGCGTAGCTGTCCTGCTCCAGACGTTTTGAGGTGTCCTGGGGATGTTTGGCCAGCCTTCCTCCGGCCAGAGGACTGTAGGGAGTCAGGGCTATGTTGTCCTCCCGGCAGAGATTAGCCATTTCCCGCTCTTCCTCCCGGAAAATCAGATTGTAATGTCCCTGGACAGAGACGAATTTGGGAAAACCTTCTTTTTCGGCCAGGGCATTTGCCTTTGCAAGCTGCCAGGCAAAACAGTTAGAAATGCCGATATACCGGGCTTTTCCTGCTTTGACTACCTGATTCAGACCTTCCATAATGTCATAGAGGGGAGTCTGATAGTCCCACATATGATAGATGTAAAGGTCCACATAGTCCATGCCCAGCCGTTTCAGACTGGCGTCCAGACAATTTTGGATGTGCTGCTGCCCGGTGGTGTTGTTTTGGATTTCCTCATTGCTGCGGGGAATGAATTTGGTGGCAATCACCACCTGGCTGCGGTCTGTCAAAGCCCTGATAGTCCGTCCCAGGTATTCCTCGCTGGTCCCATTCTGATACCCCATAGCCGTGTCAAAAAAGTTAATGCCAGATTCCAGGCCCTGGCGGATAATTTGCCGGGAATTTTCTTCTTCCAGGGTCCAGCTGTGCTGGCCGGTGAGAGGATTCCCGAAACCCATGCAGCCCATACAGATACGGGAAACCTGCAGGTCTGACAAACCAAGTTTTCTGTATTCCATAATGTTCTCCTTTACAAATTTTAATAAAGAGCTTTTCGCCAAAACATCATATAATTTGAAAGCTTTTCCACTTCCCCTGTCTGAGGCGGAATAACAGGATAATGCCCCGGATAATCCAGTCCAGACACATGGCCCAGGCAATTCCAATGACACCTCTCCGAAGGACCAGAGCAAAAAGCCAGGAAAATACCAGGCGGATTCCCACAGTGGTAATTCTGCAGCTTGCTGTTCCAGGTGAAAATCCACTGCCAGCGGTAGCGGATGGGAAGACTTTTTCTAAAACAAAGTCCTGTAATAAGAAGGGCGGAAAAGCCTCTGGACAAGATGGAGGGCCAGGCCACTCCGGCTACCCCGGCATGGAGCAGAAACACACTGATGCAATTTCCGAAAAAAGCTGACTGGCTGCCTGGGAGGCGGTAGCATTTTCTTTCCTTCCCAGATACTGGCTGACTATCACCGCACCTCCGGAAGAAAGGGCAGTGAAGAGAAAAAGGAAAATTGTATTAAAAGAATTTACCAGGGAAACACCGGAAACTGCTGCCTCTTTGCAGTAGCTTACCACGAAGGTGTCCGCAATTCCTACCAGCATCAGCAAAAGCTGCTCAAAAAACAGAGGCAGAACATATCTCTTAGCTGCCTGTCGGAAAACAGAAGAGGGGAAGTCCGGGGGATTTGGAGCTGATTCCTTTGGCTGCCTTTTTGTCCCATCTCAGCCATCCTCCTTCTCTCTTTGCTTCAGTTTCAGCAGCAAATAGTCGATACAATCAATCTTATGCTGCATATCATGAAGACTGTCCATGAGCAGCCAACGCTTTCGCTTCAGGAGGCAGCACTGCAGGTTCTGGTCACGAGCAAGAACCGCATTCTGGAAATTTTCTCTTTCTTCCCGGGTAAAGCCACAGTCCCCCAGGCAGGACATAAGCTCTGTTTCACTGTGTATACCATCCATTTTTGCACCTCCTTTTCTTTCTTTACATTTTAGATACATAAGAGTAAAATAGCAAATAGTTATGTAGAATGATATGTATAGTTTGGAGGAATGTAAAATGATAGAAATCAGGTATCTTCAATATTTCCTGGCCGTAGCAAGAGAACAGAGTATTACCAGGGCGGCAGAGTCTCTTCACATATCCCAGCCTACCTTATCCAAACAGATGATGGAATTAGAGGCCATGCTGGGAAAACAGCTTCTTATCCGCAACCGGAAACAAATTGAATTGACGGAGGAGGGCAGTTTTCTGCGGGCAAGAGCCCAGGAAATGCTGGAGCTGATGGACAAGACAGAGGCTGCTTTTCACAATGAAGGAGAGCTGATTTCCGGGGATATACATTTGGGCTGCGGGGAAACCCCTGCTTTTGGATTTATTGCAGATGTTTTCCAGAAACTGAAAAGGGAGCAGCCTTCCCTGAATCTCCATCTGTTCAGCGGAGATGCAGACACGGTAATGGAACGGCTGGATAAAGGACTGTTGGATATTGGGCTGCTGCTGGCGCCGAAAAAAATGGATAAATTCAATTATGATAAGCTTCCGGTACAGGATAAGATGGGAGTTCTGATGAGAGAGGAAGATGCTTTGGCCTCGCTGGATGCCATACCCGACGATATGCTGAAGGAGCTTCCGCTGATTATTTCAGAGCGGACCTGGAGCGGCAGCTATCATAGCTTTTGGGACCAGACCAAAAGAACGGATTATCATATTGTGGCTACCTATAACTTAATATATAATGCCACTTTTTTAATAAAAAACGGAGCTGGTTATGGAATCAGCCTTGATGGGCTGGTCAATACCCAAGGCACCGGGTTAGTTTTCCGGCCCATAGTGCCGGAGCAGAGTATTGATATTTATATGGTGACAAAAAAATACCAGACCTTTGCCCCGGCGGTGAAATTGTTTTTAGAACGATTACAGAGAGCAGCGGAGACGGAAGTTGCGCCATAAGTATTCTCCATTATCCATAGTGGTACTTCCTGCGGTTTATGATTAAAAACAAGAGCGAAACGCAGAAGGCCAGAATCTCCGCCACTGTGATGGAGTACCAGATACCATCCAGACCGAAGAAAAGGGGAAGCACCAGTACGGACACAATTTGAAACACCAGAGTTCTCATAAAAGAGATGGCCGCAGATACTCCTCCGTTATTAAGGGCCGTGAAAAAGGAGGAGGCAAAAATATTTACGCCTGCTAAAATAAAGGAAAAAGCAAACATCCGGAAAGCATGCTTTGTCAGCTCATATAATTCTTTGTCATAGCCTACGAATACCTGGGAAAGCGGCCCGGCCAGGACTAAGGCCAGAAACATCATAGTAATTCCTGCCGTGCTTACCAGGAACAGGCTTTTTTTTAATAAATTTTTTAACTCCTTATGATTTCCTGCGCCATAATGATAGCTGATGATTGGCCCGGTTCCGATGGTATAACCAATGAAAATGGCAATAAAGATAAACTGGATGTACATAATGGTACCGTAGGCCGCCACTCCGTTTTCTCCGGCAAACTTCAGAAGCTGCAGATTGTAAATTACGCTGATTAAGGAAGAAGAGATATTGCTCATCAGCTCTGAAGAACCATTGGTGCAGGCCTTTAATAAGGCTCTGCCGTCAGTCCTGGTTTTCTGAAATTGCAGACGGCTGTTGTTTGGCCGGATAAAATAAATCAGAGGCAGGATACCCCCTACGCATTGTCCGATACCCGTAGCCAGGGCGGCTCCCCCTACACCCCATTGGAAAACTGCGATAAACAATGCGTCTAAAAGAATATTGGTAATTCCTGCTGCTGTAGTTATCCAAAGGCCTAGCTTAGGCTTTTCCGCTGCAGCCAGAAAGGTTTGAAATACATTTTGCAGCATAAACGCCGTGTTAAAAGACAGCACGACTCTGCCGTAAATCACACAGTCTTCTATCATAGCATCCGTTGCCCCCAATAAATAGGAGATAGGGCGTATAAACAGGATGCCAATCAGGGAAAGGATAACGCCTAATACAGCAGTAAGCTTCACCAGCATGGTGAAATACCGATTGGCCCTTTCCTGTCTGCCTTCGCCCAGAGTTTTGGCAATCAGGGCGCTGCCTCCGGTTCCAATCATAAACCCTACGCCTCCAAGTATCATAATAAAAGGCATTACAAGATTGATTGCCGCAAAGGGTACCTTCCCTACAAAATTCGATACGAAAAAACCGTCCACAACCCCATAGATAGAGGTAAATACCATCATGATAATGGGCGAGAGACAAAAGTAAAATAGTTTCTTATAAGTAAAATGGCTGGATAACTGAATTTGCATGTTCTGTTCCTCTCAAATGCTAATTTTTGCTTGCTGAGTGTGTGATTTTATCAAAACCTGCACGAAGACGGTTACTGAAATCTTCCAGGGCTGTGACAAACTCCGGAGAAAAGTTCTGCAAGGTTTCTATAATGGCCTGTTCTTCTGCCAGATAAATGTCATTTAACAGCCTGCTGGTATAACTGCGTCCTTTTTCCGTCAGAACCAAGGCTTTTTCCTTAGTATGCTGCTCCCCTTCAAAAGCGATATACCCTTCAGAGAGCATAGTCTTCACAATGGAATTGATAGTAGTCCGGGGAATCAGCCACACATCGCTAATTTCCTTTTGGGAATGGGGCTTTCCATCGTCAAGGGCATAGAGAAAAGCCAGGGTATTTTCGTTAATTCCGTAATGCCTGGCCAAAAGATAATACACACCATCAATTTTATTTGTGGCTAACATGATACGCCTTACGGTTTCATAATTCTTATCCAAAATTTCCACTCCTTTCAGTACGAAATCGTATCAGAGATTATAATACGATTTCGTATTAAAGTCAACGGCAAAATAGGCGGCAGAATAGACGGGGCTGGTAATTTGTGCTATCATGATTGCAGGCTGAGGATTGGTACACCGTAAATTTGCCGTGCATATTCACGGGCCGGTAAATGATGAAAAATCAATGGACAGTAATGGAGCCACAAAAAAGGAAAACAAATAGTGCGTAAGTGATAAGTATAGGAGATAAGTATATGAAATTAGGCGTAACATATATATGTGTTGAGGATATGGAGAAATCCTTACATTTTTACACATCAGTTTTACAACAAAAACCTTTATATTGTAATGATGATAGATGGATAGTGTTTGATTGTGGAAATCGTATAGCATTGTATAATAAAAAATACGATGAAAAATTGTTAAAAGAATCGGGGAGTATTCATTTTAATCAAGCTTATATTGATGAGTTTGTGAAGGAAGATAGTTTTAAAAAGAATAATATTGTAATCTTTAATTTTGAAGTAGAAGATTTAAAGTATGAGTATGAAAGAATAAAATCTTTAGACGTAGGGGCTGTTTCAGAAATTATGTATGTGAATGTTCATATGCCATACTATTACTTTAATGTAGCAGACCCGGATGGAAATATTTTAGAAATAACCGGGAATTATTAACTCAGTTGTTCCCCTTTTTTCATTGAAATAAACACTAAACTGTAGAATATTGAAAGTGCATTTTGTGATGGGAAAACGGAGATTCAATAAAAAATAAGTCTGCAAAATCTGAGTTTTGTAAAAATGGAATATAGCCGGGAGAAAAGCAAAGCTGGAATATGGAGATAGATATTGTATATGAGCGTTCGTCCCCTTACACAGGGAAGTGAAGGGGACAAGAGCAGCTCTGACAAATCCTTATCTCTTTTTTTATGCCACTTGATGTTTCTTAAATCCTAACCTGGCTAATGGCAGCATGATTACTGCTAATGCTGCATACAGGATTGCCCTCATAGAAAATGTGTCTAATACTAATTCTCCAAACTGATAAGAAATATATTTACCTAATTCAGGGGTAGTTGCACGATAAGGTAATAATAATAGGGTAAGATTATATACTCCTGTTGTTCCATTCGGTGTTAGAAACATCGGAATGAATAGTATCGGTACAAGTACAATCAGAACAAGATACGGGCTTTTCATTTTAGCGGATAAAAAAAGTGTAATCCCAATCATAGCAAGCTGTACCAAGAAAACAACCCCAAGGTTAATGAGAGCCGCCTGCAAAAAAGTAAACGGATATGGAATAGTTGTGTTTGCAATCTGCAATGGTAAATTCCATC
>NHCFR01400__coassemble_1594_pt1 | contig 11005 bp, 17 predicted proteins | sample NHCFR01400__metabat2_high_PE_048 | metagenome-assembled genome bin NHCFR01400
AAAGCAACCAGTCCTTCAGCAATTTTGCGAACTTCTTTAGCTCTGGTCTCAGTGGTAACGATTTTTCCATGATATAACAGGCTTGTCACCTGGCTTCTAAGTAAAGCTTTTCTCTGTGCAGATGTTCTGCCTAATTTTCTATATTTTGCCATTTCAGTTTTCCTCCATTTGTGGAACAATACGCCACGCTCTCTTCGGTCTTACTGACGCACTGCTTTTCATCCATAAATTTCTATCTTGGCTTACTCATCACTTGGATTTAACTGTAAGCCTAATTCCTTCAGTTTTGCTAAAACCTCCTCTAAGGATTTGCGTCCCAGGTTACGGACTTTCATCATATCCTCTGAGGTACGGTTGCAAAGCTCTTCCACTGTATTGATTCCGGCACGTTTTAAGCAGTTATAGGAACGAACAGACAGCTCCAGCTCATCAATGTTCATTTCCAGAACCTTTTCTTTTTCATTGTCTTCCTTCTCAATCATTACTTCTGCTGTCTTTGCGCTTTCAGAAAGGTCAATGAAGAGGCTTAAATGCTCGCTGAGTACCTTAGCAGCCAGGCTGACAGCCTCGTCTGCATCCAGTGTTCCGTTTGTATAAATATCCAGTGTCAGTTTGTCATAATCTGTGACCTGACCTACACGGGTATTTTCAACAGCCATGTTTACACGCTCCACGGGTGTGTAGATTGCATCTACCGCAATCACGCCGATAGGCATGTCGTCTGTCTTTCCTTTGTCTGCACTTACATATCCACGGCCCTTGGTAATGGTCAGTTCTGCATTGAATTTGCAGTCTGCACCGCCGTTTAAGGTGGCGATTACCTGGTCAGGATTTAAAATTTCCAAATCCTGGTCCACCTGAATATCAGCGCCTGTCACAACGCCTTCGCCTTCAAACTCAATATATGCGGTTTTCGGCTCATTGCTGTCGCTTACGTTCTTAATTGCCAGGTTTTTCAGATTCATGATGATTTCTGTCACGTCTTCCTTAACGCCTGGAATAGAACTGAATTCATGGAGAACGCCGTCAATCTTCACCTGACTTACAGCAGCTCCCGGTAAAGAAGAAAGCATGATTCTTCTTAAAGAGTTACCCAGCGTAAGGCCGTATCCTCTTTCCAGGGGTTCTACCACGAATTTCCCATATCTCTTATCATCAGACATCTCTGTGATTTGAATTTTGGGTTTGTTAAAATCGAACATGCAAAGCCCTCCTTGCTACGTGCATAATTCTCTTAGTATCCAGGAGTTCCATATAAAGCATTTCAGGAATGCTCCCAATGGGATACCCCTTAATTTTTCCAGCAGACGGCAGGCCATACCTGCCGTCCATTGGTTATTATTATTTAGAATACAGCTCGACGATAAGCATTTCGTCAACTGGTACGTCGATTTCTTCTCTGGTAGGAAGGGCTTTTACTTCTCCCTTTAAAGCTTCCTGGTCTGCTTCCAGCCAAGCAGGAACCAGACGTCCGCCAGTTACCTCGAGAATATCTTTATATCTCTGAGAACCTTTGCATTTCTCCTTGATTTCAATTACATCTCCGGCTTTTACCAGGTAAGAAGGAATGTTCACCTGCTTGCCGTTTACCAGCACATGCTTGTGGTCAACAATCTGTCTTGCCTCTCTTCTTGTTCTGGCAAATCCCAGACGGAAGATTACGTTGTCCAGACGGGATTCCAGCATAATCATCAGGGTTGCACCTGTCTGTCCCTGCTGTTTTGCAGCCTTCTCATAGTAGTTATGGAAAGGCTTCTCCAGCACGCCGTAAATGAATTTTGCTTTCTGTTTCTCTCTTAACTGAAGTCCGTACTCGGACACTTTTCTGCTTGCTCTTTTTAACTGTCTGGTGGATTTCTTATCAATTCCCAGGTATACTGGGTCCAGACCTAAGGACCTACATCTTTTCAGAACTGGTACTCTATTTACTGCCATGATTATTTGACCTCCTAATTAGACTCTTCTGCGTTTTGGTGGACGGCAACCATTGTGTGGAACCGGTGTTACGTCTTTAATGCTTGTAACCTCGATACCGCAGGCAGCCAGTGCACGGATTGCTGCTTCTCTTCCTGAACCAGGTCCTTTAACAAACACGTCAACAGTCTTCAGACCATGAACAATTGCTGCCTTTGCAGCTGTTTCAGCAGCCATCTGAGCTGCATATGGAGTAGATTTCCTTGAACCTTTAAATCCCAGACCACCGGCACTTGCCCATGATAAAGCATTTCCTTCTGCATCTGTCAATGTAACGATTGTGTTATTGAAAGAAGACTGGATATGTGCCTGTCCGCGTTCAACGTTTTTCTTAACACGCTTTTTTGTCACTTTTTTTGTAACTTTAGCCATTTCTAAACTAACCTACTTTCTTTAATATTCAAACCAATAGTAATCTTTTTAAGCTGCTGCCAAATTATTTCTTCTTGTTGGCCACAGTTCTCTTAGGACCTTTTCTTGTTCTTGCATTTGTTTTTGTCTTCTGTCCACGAACAGGAAGTCCTTTACGATGACGGATTCCTCTGTAGCATCCGATTTCCTGAAGTCTCTTGATATTCAGAGCGATTTCTCTTCTTAAATCACCTTCTACAGGAATCTGTAACTCTTCGATTGCATCACGAATCTTTCCTACTTCTTCGTCAGTAACATCTCTGACACGAGTGTCAGGATTTACGCCTGCCTTTTCCAGAATACGGTTTGAGCTTGTTCTACCAATTCCGTAGATATATGTCAGACCGATTTCAATACGTTTTTCTCTTGGTAAGTCTACACCAGCTATACGAGCCATGTACTTGTCCTCCATTTTCTGTTGATAATATTGTTCCTAATTGAGACACATAAAATTGACGGGATTTCATGCGTCCAGCCGCTATTGGGAAGGCTGTGCCCTCCACAGATAAATTTTACGCAGCCTTTCCGGTATTTGGCGGATACCGGTATTAAGCAATATTCTATAAGCCTCTAAATTCCTTCCGGAACCTCTAAACGGCCTCCGATTATCTAAGGTTTGCCATGCATATCTTGATAATCCCCACTGTTCTCTCGGTATAAACAGTTCTTTTCCATAATATCACTATATTTCATCAGCATGAACAACGCACCCTGGCGGTTCATACTGCAGCCGCACTAAAATTAACACAATCCAAACGCCAAAAAACTAATCTTCTCGTCCTATACTAAGTAGTCCTCGAAGATTAGCCCTGGCGCTGTTTGTGTTTCGGGTTTTCACAGATAATTCTGATACTTCCCTTTCTTTTGATAACCTTGCACTTTTCGCAAATTGGTTTTACAGATGACCTTACTTTCACTGTTCTTCCTCCTTTCTGAGCATAAAAGTACGGTTTATATAGTAGCACCTATTCCGCAAGAAATCAAGAACTTTTTTCATAAATTTATAAATTTCTTATGCCGTTTCTTATGCCGGCTCCATCAGGCTTTAAACAGCCCGGTGCGCTGTAAGAGACAAAAAAGCCCTGCCGCCCCGGCATATCAACACCGGCACAGCAGGGCCTCTGCTTCTTTTTTCTTATTTATCTCTCCAGATGATTCTTCCCTTGCTTAAATCATATGGGGACATTTCAATCGTCACCTTATCACCAGGCAGGATACGGATGAAGTTCATCCTTAACTTGCCGCTGATATGGGCCAGAATCACATGCTTATTTTCCAGTTCTACCTTGAACATAGCGTTGGGTAATTTCTCCACTACGGTTCCTTCTACTTCAATAACGTCTGCCTTAGACATAAAACTTAAACCTCCTGTTGATTCTTATATTCCTTAATGGCTCTCTTTATATGTTCATCCCTAAGTTCCTGATTTTCCTCCATAAGCTGTTTCAGGCTCCGGGGAATCTGAAAGATAATCTGAATGTGCCTGCGTCTTTTTTTCTTCAGCCGCTCCAGAGTACGAAGTGTTCCGTCCGCCAGATATACATATTCAGAATCTGCTTTCATTATCACATACAGTCTTCCTGCGTCATGTCCTGCCTTGGATTTGGCAAGCATACCCTTTTTAAATTCTCTCATAGCCCCTCCCGTCTACTTGCTCAGGGTGAGAATTTCCGGTTCGCCCTCTGTAATGAGAATTGTATTCTCATAATGTGCGGACAACGTACCGTCCTGGGTAACAACGGTCCAATCATCATCCAGCCAGGCCACATCAGCCCTTCCCTGATTTATCATAGGTTCAATAGCAAGTGTCATGCCGGGAACCAGGCGTATTCCCCTTCTTCTCTGAGAAAAATTAGGTATCTGAGGGTCCTCATGAAGGTGGGTTCCGATTCCATGACCCACTAAATCCCGCACCACACCATATCCGAATTTTTCTGCATAGGTGCCGATGGCTGTGGAAATATCATTTAAATGATTCCCTGCCTTAGCGTATTTGATTCCCTCAAAAAAGCTCTGTCTGGTCACATCAATAAGCTTCCGGGCTTCCTGAGAAATTTCTCCTACCCCGTGGGTTCTTGCGGCGTCTGAATGATAACCTTTGTAAATCAGTCCGGCGTCCAGGCTGACAATATCGCCCTCCTGAAGGATTCTGCTGTCCTTAGGAATACCGTGTACCACCTCATCGTTGACAGATACACAAATGGAGGCCGGATAGCCATTGTAGTTCAAAAAGTTAGGTGTACAGCCAAAACTCCTGATTAGTTTCTCACCCAGCCTGTCTATATCCAGGGTACTGATACCCGGTTTTATAAAGGCGGCCAGTTCGTCGTGTACTTTTTCCAGAAGTCTGCCTGCCTCCCGCATAAGTTCAATCTCTCTGGCAGTTTTAATAGTTACTGACATTCTTTTACGCTCCTAATATGTTCACAATAGCCTGAAATACATCTTCCATGTCCACAGTGCCGTCTACTTCTTTCAAAACCCCGGCCTTTCCATAGTAATCAATAAGGGGCTGGGTCTGCTCGTGATAAACCCCAAGGCGCTTCTGTACGGTTTCCGGCTTATCGTCGTCTCTTAAAATCAGCTTCTCGCCGCAGGTATCGCATACATCCTCTGTTTTAGGCGGGTTGTACTTGATATGATAGGTTGCTCCGCAGCCTGTGCAGGCTCTTCTTCCTGACATACGGGAAACAATGTTTTCATCCGGCACTTCCACGTTAATGGCGTAATCCACCTTTTCTCCCATTTTAGCCAAAGCTGCATCCAGACTCTCAGCCTGAGGGATAGTTCTTGGGAATCCGTCTAAGATATAGCCGTTTTTGCAGTCTTCCCGCTTCACACGGTCAATGACCAAATCCACGGTTAATTCATCAGGTACCAGAAGTCCCTGGTCCATATAAGTTTTTGCCTTTTTTCCTAATTCTGTTCCGTTTTTGATATTGGCACGAAAAATATCACCTGTAGAAATATGTGGAATTTCATACTTCTGGGCAATCTTCTTTGCCTGTGTGCCTTTACCAGCTCCGGGTGCGCCTAACATAATAATCTTCATTATCATTTCCCCTTTCTAAAACACTTCTCTTTTGTCATACCTGAACCGGATGACAACTCCTTTGGGAGTATTCTCTATCATCATACACCAAATAGGGAATTTTCGCCATATAATATTTTAGAGACTGCCGCAGAAACAGAATCACACATATTTAATCGGAATCTGTCCTCCCTGCGACGGTCTCTATCTATTGTTCCGCCTTATTCACTTAAAAAACCTCTGTAATTACGAACCAGCATACGGGACTCAATCTGCTTCAAGGTCTCCAGAACAACACCTACCACGATGATGATAGAAGTTCCGCCAAAGGAAACATTGGCGCCGAATACTCCGTTAAAGAAGAAAGGAATAACGGCTACAATAACCAGACCGGTTGCCCCGATAAAAATAACGTAACTCAGGATTTTTTCCAGATACTCCTGGGTCGGCTTACCCGGACGGATACCCGGGATAAATCCTCCCTGCTTTTTCATGTTATCCGACACCTCCATGGGATTGAAGGTAATGGATGTGTAGAAATAAGCAAAAAAGATAACCAATACAATATACAGGATTAATCCAATAGAATAAATAGGTTCGCTTGGATTAAACCAATTGCTGGAGGTCAGACCTTTCATAATCTGACTTCCTATACCTGTTCCGCCTGTCTTTCCCAGAAAACTTGCGATAATTACCGGGAAGGACATCAGGGAAGAGGCAAAGATAATAGGAATAACACCTGAGGTATTCACCTTCAGAGGAATAGAGCTGGACTGTCCGCCCATTACCTTTCTTCCTACAACCTTCTTGGAATACTGGACAGGGATTTTTCTGATACCGCCGTTTAAAATCAATACCAGAACCACAACCACAACGATAATGGCCAGAATAATCAATGCAGCCAGTGCGCCTCTAGCAATTGTTTTCCCTTTTACAAAGGTTTCAAAGAGGGTCACTAAATCGCTGGGGATTCTGGATACGATGTTTATCATCAAGACAATAGAGATACCGTTTCCCACACCGTTTTCCGTAATTCTCTCACCTATCCACATCAAAACAGCAGAACCGGCTGTCAGGCAGGCTACAACAACTAATCCATTAACAAAATTCATCTCTGTGAGAAGCCCTCTGTTTCCAAAGCCTACAGTCATAGCTACAGACTGAAACAGTGCAAGTCCCACGGTGAGATAACGTGTAATGGCTGTCATCTTCTTTCTGCCTTCTTCACCGTCACGCTGCATTTCCTCCAATTTCGGAATCGCTATGGTGAGCAGCTGAATGATAATGGAGGAAGTGATGTATGGGGTGATATTCAATGCAAAAATTGACATTTCGGTAAAGGAACCGCCAGTGAATGCATCAAAGAAATTGAATGCATCACTGGACTGGCTCGAAAACCATTCTTTGAAATAATCACTGTTGACTCCTGGTATCGGCAGCTGTGAGCCTATACGAATCACAATCAGCATCAGGAGAACATAAAATATTCGACGTCTTACATCCTTTATCTTAAAGGCGTTTTTAAGAGTCTCGAGCATTAAATCACCTCTACTGTTCCACCTGCGGCTTCGATTTTAGCCTTTGCGCTTTCACTTACAGCATTTACCTTTACGTTCAGCTTTTTCGTCAGCTCTCCGTTACCGAGAAGCTTAACGCCGTCTCCTAATTTGGAGATAGCTCCGGAAGCTAATAAAGCTGCTGGTGTAACTTCTGCTCCATCCTCGAATCTATTTAAAATATCAACGTTAACAGCAATGATTTCCTTAGAGTTTCTGCATTTGAAGCCTCTCTTTGGAAGTCTTCTGTATAAAGGCATCTGACCACCTTCGAAGCCTGCTCTCTTAGCGCCGGAACGTGCTTTCTGTCCCTTATGGCCCTTACCTGCAGTCTTACCGTTTCCTGAACCGTGTCCACGGCCTCTTCTGAAGCTGTCGCTATGCTTGGAGCCCTCTGCGGGTCTTAAATTTGATAAATCCATGTTGGCACCTCCTCTTCGTTTTCTTAGATTTCCTCAACCTTCACTAAGTGTCTTACCTGCTGAATCATGCCACGAACTGCTGCATTGTCAGGCATTTCCACTGTCTTGTTGAGCTTTCTTAAACCTAATGCTTCTACTGTTTTTTTATGTTTCGGAACAGCGCCGATTGTAGATTTCACCAGAGTGATTTTTAACTTATCTGCCATTTTTCAATCCTCCTTATGCAAAAATCTCTTCAACAGATTTTCCACGAAGTTTTGCAACCTCTTCCGGAGTCTTTAACTGGCTCAAACCTGCAATAGTTGCCAGAACTACGTTCTGCTTATTACGGGAACCCATACATTTTGTACGGATGTTCTTAATACCTGCAAGTTCGATTACCGCACGAGCTGGACCTCCGGCAATAACACCAGTACCTTCCGGAGCTTTCTTCAGAAGAACCTCAGCGCTTCCGAATTTGCCCACAAAGTCATGGGTGATACTTCCGTTATTATCTCTTGCTACACTAACTAATTTTTTCATAGCGTCTTCTTTTCCTTTGCGGATTGCTTCAGGAATTTCAGCCGCTTTGCCTAAACCAGCGCCAACATGTCCATTGCCGTCACCAACAACAACTAAAGCTGTGAAACGGAAGTTACGACCACCTTTAACAACCTTTGTTACACGCTTGATTGACACTACTTTTTCTTCTAACTCAAACTGACTAGCATCAATGATAGAACGTTTCATGTGTTCATTTCCTCCCTTATTAGAATTCTAACCCAGCTTCTCTTGCTGCGTCTGCTAAAGCTTTGATTTTTCCGTGATATATAAAGCCGCCTCTGTCAAAAACAACCTCTTTGATTCCAGCTTCAATTGCTCTCTTAGCAATAACTGTTCCTAAATATGCTGCTGCTTCAACGTTGTCGGTCTGTGCCAACTCAGCCTTTACTTCCTTCTGTGTTGTGGAAGCAGAAACCAGAGTTTTTCCGACTGTATCGTCAATAATTTGAGCATACATATGATTATTGCTGCGGAATACTGCTAAACGTGGTATAGCAGTTGTACCGCTGAGATGATTACGTAATCTTCTATGTTTTTTTGCACGAACTTTCGCTCTTGATACTTTACTAACCATTTTTACACTCTCCTTAATTATTTCTTACCAGTCTTACCAACTTTACGTCTGATAACTTCATCAGCATATTTGATACCTTTGCCCTTGTATGGTTCAGGTCTTCTCTTATCTCTGATTTCAGCAGCGTACTGGCCAACTTTTTCTTTATCAATACCAGATACAATAATTTTGTTTCCGTCTACTTTGGACTCCAGACCAGCCGGGTCTTCCATTTCAACCGGATGAGAGTATCCCAGGTTCAGAACTAACTTCTTACCCTGCTTTGCTGCTCTATAACCTACACCGTTTACTTCCAGAGTTTTCTCATAGCCCTGGCTTACACCGATTACCATATTCTGAATCAGTGTTCTTGTCAAACCGTGTAAAGCTTTCATTTTCTTTAAATCGCTTGGTCTTGTTACTACTACATGACCATCTTCTACTTTAATAGACATTTCTACAGGCAGCACTCTTTCAAGTGTTCCTTTTGGACCCTTTACGGTCACAAGATTGTTCTCAGCAACTTTTACTTCTACTCCTGCTGGAACAGCTACAGGCAGTCTTCCAATACGTGACATACCAATTTCCTCCTTACTTAAATTTTCGGAAGGGCCAATTATGGTTCCCTTCTGTTTTCAGTATTCTATTGAATATTTCCTCTGCATGAGGAATCATTCACATAATTAAAATTTTAATAATTGGGGCACTAAGCTCAAGCTGCGCCTTTCGGCTTGCTTTCACTAAGTTGCTTCCGGTCTACCAAACAAAGGCCAGAACTTCTCCGCCTACATGAAGCTTTCTTGCTTCTTTGTCTGTGATAACGCCCTGGTTTGTGGAAAGGATTGCGATTCCTAATCCGCCTAATACTCTTGGAATTTCCTGGCTTCCGGCATAGATACGAAGACCTGGTTTGGAAATTCTCTTAAGGCCTGTGATAATTTTTTCATTCTTGTCAGCGCCGTATTTTAATGTGATACGGATGGTCTTGAATGAACCTTCGTCGATAATATCGTATTTTGCAATATATCCTTCTTTTAACAGAATATCAGCGATGGCCAGCTTCATCTTGGAAAACGGAACATCTACTGTATCGTGTTTTGCTGTATTTGCATTACGGATTCTTGTAAGCATATCTGCGATTGGGTCGCTCATTGTCATGATAGTTTCCTCCTAATTAGACTTTTCATGTTTTACTATTATTATTTTAATACCCCAAAAGGGTAAGGGAGGTAATCTCCCTGACTCCTGAAAAAGGGTAAGTTGCCTTCCGGCACACCGCTCGCACTAAATTCAGCCTTCGCCTTCCGGCTCGGCTTCATTAAGTGTTCGGGTGGGGTACACGGGTATGTTCACTCAACTAAACTCAAGCGGCGCCCCTTGGGCTTGCTTTCGTTAAGGTTCGTGAACGACCTCGCACTAAATTCGCACTGCGCCTTCGGCTTGTGCTCATTAAGTTGCTTTCGGTCACCAGCTTGCTTTCTTTACTCCCGGAATCTGGCCTTTGTATGCTAATTCACGGAAGCAGATACGGCAGATACCGTATTTTCTCAAGTATGCATGTGGACGTCCACAGATACGGCAGCGATTGTATTCTCTTGTGGAGAATTTCTGTTTACGCTGCTGTTTTACTTTCATTGCTGTTTTAGCCATGAATTTTCCCTCCTATAATTACTTTGCAAATGGCATGTTGAATAATGTCAATAATTCACGAGCTTCTTCGTCTGTTTTAGCAGTGGTTACGAAAATAATATCCATACCTCTTACTTTATCGACTTTATCATATTCCACTTCAGGGAAAATCAGCTGCTCCTTGATTCCAAGTGCATAATTTCCTCTTCCATCGAAAGCGTTAGGATTAACGCCACGGAAGTCACGTACTCGAGGAAGTGCCAGGTTGATGAGACGGTCAGCGAACTCATACATCTTCTCGCCTCTTAAAGTTACCTTACAACCAATTGGCATACCTTCACGAATCTTGAAGTTAGCCACGGAGTTTTTCGCTTTTGTTGTAACTGCCTTCTGGCCTGTAATCAGCTCCATGTCAGCTACAGCAGCGTCTAACACCTTTGCATTATCTTTGGCTTCACCTACACCCATGTTTACCACGATTTTATCGAGTTTCGGCACTTCCATGATATTTTTATAACCAAACTTCTTCATCATAGCATCTACGATTTCGTTTTTGTAAATCTCTTTCAGTCTGCTCACTTTAAATTGCCTCCTCTCTTATTAATCGATAACCTTGCCTGTAGATTTTGCAACACGCACTTTTTTGCCGTCTTCCATCTTGAATCCGACTCTGGTAGCTTTTCCTTCATGCATAACCATTACATTGGAAGCGTCCAGCCAAGCTTCTTTGTTCACAATACCGCCCTGCTGATTGCTCATGGATGGTTTTGTGTGCTTTGTTACCATGTTTACGCCTTCAACCAGAACAGCGCCCTTTTTCGGATTAACAGAGATTACTTTTCCTTCTTTGTCTTTATCTTTGCCAGCGATAACCTTTACGGTATCA
>NHCFR01400__coassemble_1636_pt1 | contig 10794 bp, 6 predicted proteins | sample NHCFR01400__metabat2_high_PE_048 | metagenome-assembled genome bin NHCFR01400
GGTGAGCATAAGGGAAATACCATTATTGAGGCTGACGTACCTATGCTTTCCATTTACGGATATTCTACAGATTTACGCTCCATGACCGGAGGCAGCGGATTATTCTCCTATGAATTTGCCCGCTATGAGCAGGCTCCTTCTGATATTCAGGAGAAGGAAATTGCAGCAAGGGCAAAGGCAGAAGAGGAATAAATCCAACTTCGGTTCGGAGTACATCATACATTGAATCTCTTTCTTAGCAGAAAGGGCCGCTTTGGGAGACAATCCCAGGCGGTCCTTTTTGCATGTCCGGTTTACCGGGATAATGCATATAAAGGCGCTGCAGATAGATATAGCTCTTATCTTGCCATGCAAGAAAAGATATGATAGTATACACACATATTCTTTTTGCCATTTTTCAAAGGGATACTCTGGGGTAGAGATTGCCGGGAAAACAGGGACAGGAAAAAAGAAAAGAAAGGTATGGTATGAAAGGCATGAAAAAGAAAATAGCAGCAGGAATTCTTGTGTTGGTTCTGGCGTTTCTTTATTATTATGTTACGCTGCCGGCTATCAACATACATGAAGGCGGTTTTTGGTTCTTTCTGGGAGCCTTGTTGGCCGTGCTTCTGGTGATTTATGGATTCCGGAAGAGAATTACCAGTATACATGAGATAAAAAGCAGTAAAGTGTTGAAAATAGGGGTGGGAGCCATTCTGGCTATCGCTGTAATCTATGGAATCGGCGCTCTTTTATCTTCACCTATTATCAATGCGAAAAAATACCAGCAGCTGGTGGTGCCGGAGGAAAGGAATTTTGCCCAGGATATTAAGGAAATCAGTTACGACCAGATACCTCTTCTGGACAAGGATTCTGCAGAGCTGCTGGGAAACCGGAAAATGGGAAGCATGGTGGATATGGTGTCTCAGTTTGAGGTCAGCAGCCTGTACTCCCAGATTAACTATAAGGAACAGCCTTACCGGGTGAGCCCTTTGCGGTATGCCAGCCCTATTAAATGGCTTACCAATCAGAAAAATGGTATCCCCGCTTATATCCGTATTGATATGGCTACCCAGAATACAGAGCTGGTAAAGCTGGAAGAGGGAATCAAATATTCAGAGTCCGAATATTTTAACCGGAATATTTACAGGCATCTGCGTTTCCGCTATCCTACCTATATGTTTGACCAGATAAGTTTTGAAATCGATGACAATGGTACTCCTTACTGGATATGTCCGGTGAAAAAGTTTAACATTGGTCTTTTCGGAGGGCAAACCATTGGACGGGTGGTGCTGTGCAACGCACAAACCGGAGAATGCCAGGATTTGAAAATTGAGGATTGCCCTGCATGGGTGGACAGAGCTTACCCGGCAGACCTGCTGGTAGAGCTGTACAATTATCACGGAATGCTGAAAAACGGATTTTTTAACAGTGTTCTGGGACAGAAGGGCTGCCTCCAGACTACGGAAGGGTATAATTATCTGGCCCTGGACGATGATGTTTGGGTATATACGGGAGTTACCTCGGTAAGCGGAGATAAGTCTAATGTAGGTTTCGTGCTGATGAACCAGAGAACCATGGAAACCAGGTACTATACCTGCGAGGGAGCCCAGGAACGGTCTGCTATGGATTCAGCAGAAGGACAGGTACAAAATCTGAAGTACCAGGCGGCCTTTCCCCTGCTTTTGAACATTTCTGACCAGCCTACTTATTTCATGGCGTTGAAGGACGGAGCCGGTCTGGTGAAAAAGTATGCTATGGTAAATGTACAGAAATACCAGAATGTGGCTGTGGGAGATACGGTTCAAGAGTGTGAGAAGAATTATGAAGAGCTTCTTTTTGAAAATGGAATCAGCGTTGACAGCGGCGCAGGGGAGGAAGCTGAGATTTCCGGTGTTATTGAAAAAATGGCCCAGGCTGTCATAGAAGGAAATTCTCATTTCTATATCACCCTGGAAGGACAGGAGCTTATCTTCGACATACCGATGACCGAATATCCTCAGATTATAGGCTATGATGTGGGAGACCAGATAAGCCTGACCTACCGGGAGGGGGACCCCATCTGCAGCGTTACCAAGCTGGAAGAGGTGAAGCCAAAAGAGGAATCCTCCGAATTTTCTTCTTAAGTTTTTGGCCAGGGGTTGACAAAAAGGGGCTGTCTGAGTAAAATGTGTAATAGTTTCATAAGAAAAAACAAGGAAGAGGATTATTAAGAAGCCCTGCGCAGACAGAGAGCCGTCGGCTGGTGAAAGGCGGCTGCGTAAGATTCCCAACTGGCCTCGGAGTTTCCATATTGAACCCTGATATTTGAGACAGTAGATATGGACGGGATTTCCCGTTACAGAAAAATGAGTGCACGGGCTGAAAACAGTCTGTGAATTAGAGTGGTACCACGGAAAATAAGCCCTTTCGTCTCTAAATATGGAGAAGAGAGGGCTTTTGTTTCGTAACAGGCAAGGAAATTTTTCCTGCCGCCGAAAGAACAGGAGGAAAATGAAAATGGCAGTACCTTATAATCATAAGGCGATTGAACAGAAATGGCGCAAAATCTGGGATGAAAAGCCAGTGAATGTGGATGACGGCAAAAAGCCGAAATATTATTGTTTGGATATGTTTCCCTATCCTTCAGGAAACGGACTTCATGTTGGACACTGGAGAGGCTATGTAATCTCTGATGTGTGGAGCCGCTATAAAATGATGCATGGTTATTATCTGATTCATCCCATGGGATGGGATGCGTTCGGACTTCCCGCAGAAAATTATGCGATTAAGATGGGGGTACATCCTGCAAAATCTACAGCGGAAAATGTGGCAAATATTAAAAAACAGATTCAGGATATTGCGGCTGTTTATGATTGGGACAGAGAAGTTAATACTACAGACCCTAATTTCTATAAGTGGACCCAGTGGATTTTTGTAAAAATGTTTAAGGAAGGCCTTGCTTATGAGAAGGAATTCCCCATTAACTGGTGTCCTTCCTGTAAGACAGGACTGGCCAATGAGGAAGTAGTAAACGGTAAATGCGAGAGATGCGGAGCCGAAGTTACGAAAAAGAATCTGCGTCAGTGGATGCTGAAAATCACCAAATATGCAGACCGTCTGTTAAATGACCTGGATAAATTAGACTGGCCGGAAAAGGTTAAGAAAATGCAGTCTGACTGGATTGGAAAATCTTACGGAGCTGAGGTTGAATTCCCGGTTGACGGAAGAGAAGAGAAGATTACGGTATACACCACAAGACCGGATACTCTTCACGGCGCAACCTTTATGGTTCTGGCTCCGGAACATGCTTTGGCTAAGGAATTGGCTACAGAGGACACAAAGGAAGCTGTAGAAAAATATATTTACGATGCTTCCATGAAATCTAATGTGGACCGTCTTCAGGATAAAGAGAAGACCGGTGTGTTCACGGGAAGCTATGCAGTGAACCCTCTGAACGGGGCAAAGGTACCTATCTGGCTGTCCGATTATGTACTGGCTGATTACGGAACAGGAGCCATTATGTGTGTTCCTGCCCATGATGACCGTGACTTTGAGTTTGCAAAGAAATTTAATATTCCTATTATCCAGGTTATTGCTAAGGATGGAAAAGAGATTGAAAATATGACAGAAGCCTACACTGAGGCAGCGGGAACCATGATAAATTCCGGAGACTGGAATGGCATGGAGTCTGCTGTGCTGAAAAAAGAGGCTCCTGTGATGATTGAAAAAATGGGAATCGGGCGCAAGACCGTCAATTATAAGCTTCGTGACTGGGTATTCTCCCGTCAGCGTTATTGGGGCGAGCCTATTCCGATTATCCATTGTCCTAAATGTGGAAATGTTCCTGTACCGGAAGAACAGCTTCCGCTGACTCTTCCTGAGGTGGAATCCTATGAACCTACGGGAACCGGAGAGTCTCCACTGGCTGCTATTGAGGAGTGGGTAAATACTACTTGTCCCTGCTGCGGCAGTCCGGCTAAAAGAGAGACAAATACCATGCCTCAGTGGGCAGGCTCATCCTGGTATTTCCTCCGCTATGTGGATAATAAGAATGATAAAGAATTGGTGTCAAAGGAGAAGGCAGATAAATACCTTCCGGTAGATATGTACATCGGCGGTGTTGAGCATGCGGTGCTTCATCTTCTGTATTCCAGATTCTACACCAAGTTCCTCTATGATATAGGAGCTATTGATTTTGAGGAGCCCTTTATTAAACTGTTTAACCAGGGTATGATTACCGGTAAGAACGGCATTAAGATGAGTAAGTCCAAGGGTAACGTAGTTTCCCCGGATGATTTAGTAAGAGACTATGGCTGTGATTCTCTGAGACTTTATGAATTATTTGTAGGTCCGCCGGAATTAGACGCAGAGTGGGACGATAGAGGTATTGACGGCGTGTACCGTTTCCTGAACCGTTTCTGGAAGCTGGCCATGGACAGCAAAGAAGCCAATGTGCCGGAGAGCAAGGAAATGGTGAAGCTGCGTCACAAGCTGGTATTTGACATTACACAGCGTCTGGAGAGTTTCAGCCTGAATACAGTTATTTCCGGTTTCATGGAATATAATAATAAGCTGATTGATTTAGCTAAGAAAACAGGAGGAATCGACAAGGAGACTATCGAGACCTTTGTACAGCTTTTAGCGCCTTTTGCACCTCATGTGGCAGAAGAGCTGTGGCAGGAATACGGCCATGAGGATTCTGTTTTCCATACCCAGTGGCCTGAGGCAGATGAAGACGCTATGAAGGATGATGAAATCGAAATTCCCGTGCAGATTAACGGAAAGACAAGAGCTGTCATCAGCATCAGCGCAGAGTCTACAAAAGAGGAAGCTATTGCAGCAGGAAAAGAGGCTATTGCAGATAAGCTGACAGGAAATGTAGTGAAGGAAATTTATGTTCCTAAGAAGATTGTGAATATTGTAATGAAATAATGGAGAAGAAGTTCTCACAACAGAATAAGGTGCTTGAAAATATTGAAAAGTTCGCTTGAAATCAAGGTTTACAGACATTTTTAAAAGGAAAGGTATCGTAGAATACCGTAAAATATCGTAACAGATTTTTGAAATGGTGTAAATTTGGAGTAAAAGCTGAAAGAAAATGGAGTAAATATTTCAAGGCGTAGGGAAATGGCGCAGATAGTGGAGACATTATCTGCGCTATTCTTTGGTATTTACACCTTATCGGCTCCTCAGGTAAGTATATTATATTGTTAGGGTGCGCTGTATTTAAGGTTCTTCTGATTGCTCTGCTGGGGTACCCGGATTTAGACAAAGGAAAATTTATGAAAAGGTGGAGCTGTGGTTTGATTCTGTACATGGAAGAACTGCGGCTCTATATTTTTGCTGTAAAATGAATGAATGTGACTGAAATAATGAATGGCTGTGAATGATTGCTAAAAATACAAGAGAAATATTGTGGAATAATATGATTGAAATTGAATGAATTTGGTGTATAATAAAGACATAAAGGAGGAAGAAAGATGGTTTACACAGTTACTTTTAATCCTTCTCTGGATTATATCGTTTCCGTGGATGGGTTTCAGATTGGAAAGACCAACCGGACAGTAAAGGAGCAGATGCTTCCGGGAGGAAAGGGCATCAATGTTTCCACAGTGTTGAAAAATCTGGGGATTCCCAATACGGCCCTGGGATTTTCTGCAGGATTTACCGGAGAAGAAATTATCAGAAGGGTAGAGGAAATGGGCCTTGCGGCGGATTTTATCTCTCTTAAGAAGGGCTGTTCCAGAATCAATGTGAAAATGAAGGATTTTGACGGGACAGAGATTAACGGACAGGGACCGGATATTACCCAGGAAGAAATCCAGCAGCTTCTGGAAAGACTGGAAAAGCTCCAGGAAGGAGATGTCCTGGTATTGGCCGGAAGTATTCCGAAGACTATGCCGGATTCCATATACCGGGATATTTTAGAAGGGCTGAAAGGAAAAGGTATTCTGTTTGTTGTAGACGCCACAGGAGAACTTCTCTTGAATGTGCTGGAATACAGGCCCTTCCTGATTAAGCCCAACAATCATGAGCTGGGAGAAATTTTTCAGGTAAAACTGGAGACCAGAGAGGATGTAATCCCCTATGGAAGAAAGCTGCAGGAGAAAGGCGCCAGAAACGTGCTGGTTTCCATGGCCGGACAGGGAGCAGTGCTTCTTGATGAGACGGGACAGGTGCATATGCTGCCTGCCCCCAGGGGGAAGCTGGTGAACGCTGTAGGAGCCGGGGACTCTATGGTAGCAGGTTTCCTGGCAGGATGGCTGACAAAAAAGGATTATGATTATGCCTTCTGTATGGGCATATCGGCAGGAAGTGCCAGTGCTTTTTCGGAAAATCTGGCAGAAAAAGAGGAAATAGAAAAGGTCTACAGGCAGGCTCGAGAGGATAAGGAAACTGTCTGACATACAGCGGAAAGGAGAAAACTATGAGAATCGTAGAGCTGTTAGATTCCAGAAGCATTTCTTTGACCGGGGCTCCGGCAACGAAAAAAGAGGCTCTGGACCAGATGATAGAGCTGATGGTAAAAAGCGGAAAAATCCGTGATAAAGAGGCTTACCGTCAGCAGGTATATGCAAGAGAAGAGGAAAGTACCACAGGTGTGGGAGAGGGAATTGCCATTCCCCATGGAAAAGGAGACTGTGTCATTCGTCCAGGATTGGCCGCTATGGTGGTGAAGGATGGGGTGGATTTTGATTCTCTGGACGGAGAACCGGTCCATCTGATTTTTCTTATTGCTGCGCCGAATACCAAGGATAATGTTCATTTAGATGTGCTCAGTAAGCTGTCCACTCTTCTTATGGACGAGGATTTTGTAAAAAATCTTCAGAATGCAGTCACTGTGGAAGAGTTTCTTGAAATTATCGACCAGGCGGACCAGGAGAAACCGGACCTGGATGAGAAGCTGTCCTCCCAGTCATTAGAGGTAACTGCAGAAAAGGTCTGCCGGATTGTTGCCGTTACCTCCTGTCCTACAGGTATTGCTCATACTTATATGGCCGCAGAGGGGCTGGAAAAGGCCGCCAGGAAAATGGGCTGTCTGATTAAGGTAGAGACCAGAGGCTCAGGGGGCGCCAAAAATGTGCTGACAGATAAGGAAATCCAGGAGGCAGACTGCGTAATCATTGCGGCAGATGCAAATGTACCCATGGAGCGCTTTGACGGCAAGCATCTGATTGAATGTCCGGTTTCTGACGGAATCAGCAAAGGGGACCAGCTGATTGAGCGAGCCATGAAACAGGATGCGCCGGTTTATCATTCCGGCAGTCCTAAGACTGAGAAGAAATCCGGTTCTTCAGGAGGGGCAGGCCACAAGGTATACACCCAGCTTATGAACGGTGTTTCTCATATGCTTCCCTTTGTTGTGGGAGGAGGAATTTTAATTGCCCTGGCCTTTCTGATTGACGGCCTTTCTGTGGATATGAACACCCTTTCCCAGGAGGCAAGAGCAAACTTTGGTACGATTACACCTTTTGCGGCCCAGCTTAAAGGAATCGGTGACGTGGCTTTCGGATTTATGCTCCCTGTACTGGCAGGCTTTATTGCCATGAGTATCGGTGACCGTCCGGGACTGGCTGTAGGTTTTGTAGGCGGAATGATTGCTGCCAATGGAAAATCAGGCTTTCTGGGCGCTCTGGCAGCGGGCTTTATCGCAGGTTACCTCATTGTTCTTTTGAGAAAGCTTTTTGACAAGCTTCCGGCTTCCATTGAAAAGATTGCTCCGGTACTTTTATATCCTTTGTTTGGCATTCTGTTTATGGGACTGATTATGAACTTCCTGGTGGAGCCTCCAATCGGCGCCCTGAACACTGCTTTAAATACCGGACTGACCAATATGGGCGGAGGCAGCAAGATTCTTCTGGGAATCATTGTGGCTGGCATGATGTCCATTGATATGGGCGGCCCCTTCAATAAAGCGGCTTATGTATTCGGTACAGCCTCTATTGCAGCAGGAAACTATGATATTATGGCGGCAGTTATGATTGGCGGCATGGTTCCTCCCTGCGCCATTGCCCTGGCAACCCTGCTCTTTAAAGATAAGTTTACCAAAGAGGAGAGAGAATCCGGCCCTGTAAACTTTATTATGGGTCTGGCCTTTATTACAGAAGGAGCCATTCCCTTTGCCGCTTCAGACCCTCTTCACGTACTGCCTTCCTGCATTATCGGCTCAGCCCTTTCCGGCGCTTTATCTATGGCCTTTGGCTGTACCCTTATGGCGCCTCACGGCGGAATCTTCGTATTCCCGGTAGTGGAGAATCCTCTCATGTACCTGGTAGCCCTGATTTTGGGAACTGTAATCGGAGCAGTGCTTCTGGGAGTATTCAAGAAAAAAGTGGAGGTCTAGTAAGCATTCTCAGTGAAACGGTAAGGCATTTAAAGTGGATGGCACTAGTGTACTGGCTTTAGGAAATCTGGGAAAGTGGTTGCCCCTGAAAAGAAAGTTGTGTAGAATAAAAGAAGACAGAAGAAAGAACCGTATTTTCAGGGGGTATATCATATGCTGACAGAACAAAGACAGGAAGAAATCCTGAAGCTTCTGGACCAAAAGGGAAGCGTTACCCTTCAGGAGCTGAAAGAATATTTTCATACATCAGAATCAACTATTCGAAGAGATTTGAACGCATTGGACAAGATGGGAGCTTTGACCAAGGTCTTCGGCGGGGCGGTAAAGCAGGAAGGAAGGATTATGCTCAGAGAAGAGCAGGTGTCCCAGAGACAGGAGCTGTACAGAGAAGAGAAAAACAGAATCGGCAGATATGCGGCTTCTCTCATACAGCCGGAAGACTTTGTGTATCTGGATGCCGGCACTACCACAGGGGCTATGATTCCTTATCTTACAGAGCGCTCCGCTGCATTTGTAACCAATGCTGTGTCCCATGCCCTTCGCCTGGCGGAAAATGGATTCCGGGTGATTCTAATCGGCGGAGAGGTGAAAGCAGCTACAGAGGCTATAGTGGGAAACGAGGCCTATGTAAATCTGAAAAAATTTAACTTTACCAGGGGATTCTGGGGAACCAACGGAGTCAGCCCTTCGGCAGGATTTTCTACCCCGGATATAAACGAGGCTATGGTAAAAAGCTGTGCCCTGGCCCATACTCAGCAGGCTTACATCCTTTGTGACAGCAGCAAATTTTATCACACCAGTCCGGTGACCTTTGGAGAGTTTTCGGATGGGATTATTCTTACGGATAAATACCCGGATGAAAGCTTTCGGAAATATGAAAATATTGTAGCGGTTCCCTAGAAAAATCGCTGTATCCCTTGTATTTGCCGGGCTGCAGCGATTTTTACCGTTCAACTGTCAAACTTCTGCGATTAAGCGATACCTTCTTTCAGTTTTGACAGAAATAGTCAAATATGTTAAATTATAAATATACGACAAAGGCGTCCGAAAATAGAAGGGCGCCTTTGCTTTTTTGAAAGGGGTGTTTTTGATGAAAAAAGATATGTCTTACTTAGAGAAAATGCCAATCGCAGTTCTTGGCGGTGGTGCGGTTGGAAAAACAGTTGCTGCAGACTGTAAGCTGGCGGGCAGGGAAGTACGTCTGTATTCCAGGAGTCCTTCGTCCATAGAGGGACTTGAAAGAACAGGAATCCTTCTGGACGGGATACAAAGAAACCTTTACTGTTTTGAACGCTCCGGCAGGGCATTTCTGGATATGGTCAGCACTGACATGGCAGAGGCGGTAAAGGGGGCTGGTCTGATTGTGATTGCGATTCCGGCACATGCCCATGAATATTATCTTCAGACTCTGGTTCCTCTGCTGGAAGACGGGCAGGTGGTCCATATCTTTACCGATAATTACGCAAGCCTTCTGCTCAGAAAATATATGAAAGAAATGGGATGCTGCAAAGATGTAGTGATAGGAGGATGGGCATCGGCGCCTTACGGAACAAGGATAGAAACTGTCGGAGGATTCCGGCTGCCCCATGTGGGGGTGAAATACCGGGCAATCACATTGAGAGGAGCAAGCCAGCCTATGAGCGATATGGAAGCCTTTATGGAGTCCACAAAATATCTGCCATGTATGGATACGGTCACGCAAGGGATAGGACCAGTGGAAGGAGATACCATCTTAGACATAGGCTTCTCCAATATCAATCCGGTCATTCATGTCCCGGCATCTGTCCTCGGAGTATCCGCTATGGAAAATTGGTCCTGTATATATGGGAATGAGCCGGGTACTTATTCACTGTATTCACATGGACTTTGCCCTACCGTCTGCCGCATCCAATATCAGTTCTACGAAGAGGAAAGAGCGATTGCCAGGGTGATTGGCATTCAGGTTCCGGAATATAGTTATGAATCCTTTTTCTCCAGGCGGAGCATCCTGACACAGGAGTACATGGGGACAGATGAGGAGGGCAAAGATAATGTGGTCTTTCCGCTGAATCAGCCCTGTGATGAAGGAAATGTGGGCCCCGACAGTATTGACCACAGATATATTACGGAAGATATTCCGGTGGGCTGCAAGATATACCATGACCTGGGTGTAAAATTTGGCGTTCCTACCCCAATCATCGATTCCATGATTGTCCTTGGCGGGGCTATGCATGAGACGAATTACTTTGAAAAATCAAAATATAATCTGGATTATCTTGGAATAGGGGAGATGGGAAAAGAAGAGCTGCTGGAATATCTGTATAACGGGAAATAACCTCATCATTTCTGCGAAATAAGCCTCCTGGATAGGACAAGCATCCCCTCCTGTCAAGACTCAGGAGGGGGACCATAGCCGCTCTACTGGCCGCATTTTCCATCAAAGTTTAACCATACCTTATTTTTTCCACTATATAAGTGAAATCACCGGTGATGAAAACGAAAAAAGGAGG
>NHCFR01400__coassemble_1638_pt1 | contig 10784 bp, 6 predicted proteins | sample NHCFR01400__metabat2_high_PE_048 | metagenome-assembled genome bin NHCFR01400
TATGGAAAGAAAAAAATTACCATCAAATCCAGGGCACTTATCCTGTCATTAGTATTACTTTCTCAAATGTAAAAGAACGTAATTTTCAAATGACAAAGCAGCGTATTGGTCAGATTTTAACTGATTTATACAACAAACACATCTTCTTATTAAAAGGGGACTTATTAACCGAAGAAGAGAAAAAATATTTTAAAAATGTGACTGCGGATATGGATGAAACAATTGCCTCATTAGCTATTCACAAAATGTCTGATTTTCTCAGCCGGTATTATGGAAAGAAAGTGATTATTCTATTAGACGAATATGACACACCTATGCAGGAAGCTTATGTACATGGGTACTGGGATGAATTTTCATTGTTTTTACGCAATATATTTCACGCAACATTTAAAACTAATCCCTATCTGGAACGGGGGCTTATGACCGGTATCACACGTGTCAGTAAAGAGTCTATTTTCTCAGATTTAAATAATCTGGAAGTGGTAACTGCCACTTCGTCTAAATATGCAGATGCATTTGGCTTCACCGAAAAGGAGGTTCTGGACGCTTTAAATGAATATGGCCTCTCTGATAAAATCAGTGAAGTAAAACACTGGTACGATGGATTTACTTTTGGGGATAAGAAGGATATTTATAATCCATGGTCTATTATCAATTATCTTGATAAGCAAAAAATAGGTCCTTACTGGGCAAATACCAGCAGCAATAGTCTTGTGGCAAAAGTGATTCGTGAAGGTTCTAGCCAAATCAAAGAATCCTTCGAACATTTGCTTGCAGGAGAAACTATTGTTATCCATATAGATGAGCAGATTGTGTATAATCAACTGGATTTAGATGAAAATGCAATCTGGAGTCTTCTGCTGGCCAGCGGTTATCTTAAAATTTCTAATCACTGCCATCAGGAGTCTTCCTATACCGAATGGATACAGAGCTACGAACTTTCCATAACAAATTTTGAAGTTATGGTTATGTTTCGAAACATGGTACATGGCTGGTTTGCCGCCACCGCATCAAATTATAATGCATTTATTAAAGCTCTTCTTCAGGATGACCTAAAAGCTATGAATGCCTATATGAACCGGGTAGCTTTGTCCACTTTCAGCTTTTTTGACACCGGAAACAAGCCGTCTGCGGAATCCGAGCCGGAACGTTTTTATCATGGATTTGTGCTTGGGTTGATGGTAGAATTGGAAAATCAGTATGCAATAACCTCTAATCGGGAAAGCGGGTTTGGACGATACGATATTCTTCTGGAGCCTAAAAACCAGGACGGATACGGAATAATTATGGAATTCAAGGTTCTGGATTCTGTAGATGAGAAGGATTTATCCGATACAGTTCAGGCTGCGCTGCAGCAAATAGAAGAAAGGCAATATGATAGAGTGCTGCTGTCTAAAGGTATACCGAAAAATCGAATCCGTAAATATGGATTTGCTTTTCAGGGAAAAACTGTACTTATAGGAAAATCCGAAGCATAGAAATACTCTTGCAGAAATAGCAAAAAGCAGACTAATAAAATACCCACCCCTGCGGGAGCTTTACCCAGGCGTCCCACAGGGGTGTTTTTGTACAACCGCTAAGAGAAAAAATTGTCCAGTACCAAGACAAAGCCTTAGAAATTCCTCCAGCTTTCGTGCATATAAATGCCCCTTCTCTCCAGTTCTTTAAAAATCAGCTCCGGTTCAAAGGCATCTTCAGGAATCAGGATACCTGTTCCCTTTACATTGCCTTTGGCCAGCTGTTCTGCGGCAATGGCAAGAGGAATACCTACGTTTCTGGTATAGGCCCGGAGACCTTCCCATCCTTCTACGCTGCCGTCAGATGCAGGATGTGTGTGATAAATAATTCCTTGTTTTTTCATTCCGTCTTTATATCCCACAACTTCCACATGAAGAGCATAACCATACAATTCTGTGGTCTTTCCTTCCTGGCTGTTTACCAGATAATCTCCGATAATACTCATGAGCCCTTTCTCAGTATCCCCTACCTTTACTGCAGGATTTTTCAGGATTCCATAGTCATAAAGCCCTCTCACCAGCGTCATATTCTGCTTCGGCCAGGTTCCTCTTACCTCAATGAGACGAACTCCCTTATCCTTTAAAGCCTGGGACAAAGTAATGGTTTCTGAATGAGGAATAATGTACTGGGTTGTCTTTCCATAGGGCTTTGGCAGGTCAATTTCTCTGGGACGGGCAAAAGGCGGTACCTGTATGAATTTCCCGTCCTCAAATACTACCCTGCTTTCCAGGTTAGGGTCATACTCATATGTAGTTGTCTCTGTAATAGACTTTGAAAAAGCAAAGGGGCGGAAGGCACCATGGGACACATAAACTTCCTCTACAGTATCTAACTGGTTTGCCAGATGCATAGCCATCATCTGGGTAGTTCCCGGTGTCATGCCGAAACCTGGGACACAGGCTTTCCCTGCCTCTTTAAAAAGCTCATCCCACTGATTTTCTTCTCCGAAGCCGTTCAGGTTCACCCCATGGCATCCTGCTTTTGCAATGCATTCTGTAGAAATACCGTTTAAAGTAATCTGGGTTCCGTCCATGACTACATCATATCCCCTCATCATTTCTGCGGCTTCCTCTACCTTTGTAACATCAATCTTCACTGCGTCCACTCTGTCGTCATTGAGCCACTGGGCTACCTTTTGAGCCTCCTCATAATTGTAATCTCCAATGGTAATCTTCTCAAAATCAGAGTACTGCACCAAATCCAGTGCAGACTCCCTGCTGATTCTTCCTGCTGCTCCTAAACAAAATACTTTCATTGTCATTTCCTCCATTTTATTCTTTAATTTAAGAGACTTCCTGCTATGGCAGTCTCGAATTTTTATCCCTTTACATTCCCTTTACATTGTTTTTTCTCATTCCGGGTGCTTTAATTCCCTATATCTTTTCAGCACCCAATAGCACTGTCTTTCAGCACATGAATGCCGGCTTTTTCTTTCACGGACTGACGTCTGGGTTCCCTGCTGCTTAGCCTTCTGCATACCTCATAGATTCCTCTGGCCGCCACGTTGATAAACAGTATCAAAAGGCTCATGGCTGCTGCCTGGGCAATATCTCCCGCTTCCTCCATATGCGTAATGGCAATAGAAGCTATCTTAAACTGGGCGCTGTACAGAAATACCACTGCAGACACCGTAACCATGGAATTCATAAAGTAGTACATAAAAATTTCCAGCACTGCCGGCAGCGACAAGGGCAGCACAACCTTAGCGAAAGTTTTCCAGCCGGGGATTTTCAGACTGTCCGCCACATTTTCATATTCTTTATCCAGCTTTTTCAAAGCACTGCTGGCTGTTACAAAAGGCACAGAATAAAAGTGTATGATATTAGCCAAAACCAGAATCATCACAGTGCCATAAATAAAATTCAAAGGATTATCCTTCTGATTAAAGAAGAAAATAAATCCAAGTCCGATAACCATTCCCGGCAGAGCCAAGGGAAGAGAGGACAGGATTTTTCCCGTATTTTTAAAAATTCCCGTACACTTTCCCCGCTGGATAAAATAGGCATAAACAAAGACAAAAATCGTTCCTAAAACTGCTGTCAGAAGACTCATCTCAATAGAATTCAGATAGCTCTGAATTCCGCCTGTAGAGGGATTAAATTTAAAGTTCTCCAATGTAAATCCCATATCATAGGGATAATATTTCGTAAAAGCGCCAACAAACAAGACCCCTACAAGGCTTAAAAGACACAGAGAAATCATACCGCAAATCCCATAGAATACTCCGTCCCTTGCCCCGCTGTTTTTGATTTTTAAGGCCTGGGCCTTAGCACTGATTCCTTCTTTATCTTTTCCGGAAGTCGCCCGGTCCACACCGAAGCTGATAACTGCCGGAATCAAAAGCAAGGTGCCTACTACCGCTCCCATATTCATGTTAAACTGTCCGGCCACCTGCTTGTAAATATCCGTTGCCAGAACATTGTAGTTTCCTCCCAGTACCTTTGGCGCTCCAAAATCTGTAAATGCCAGGGTAAAGCACACAAAAAGGCTGTTTATGAGGGTATATCTCACAGAAGGAAGGGTGATATGGGTAAACTTTTTCAGAGAGCTGCACCCCATAGTATCCGCCGCCTCATACAATCGTCCGTCAGCATAATTCAAGGCAATAGAAAACATCAGAAAAGCCTGGGGAAAGGTATAAATAATCTCTGATAAGATGATTCCTGTCTTTCCGTACAGCCCAATGTCCCATCCTAAACCAGTGATAATCCCCTGCTTCCCAAAAAGATAAACCAGACTCAAACCATGGACTACCGTAGGCAGAAAGAGCGGAATCATTGCCACATAACGAAAAAATGTTTTTCCTTTTATACCGGTTCTGGTAAGTCCATAGGCATAAAGGAATCCTAAAAGAGTTCCCAGCACTGCCGCTGCACAAGACACTGCCATAGTATTCTTAATAGACACTGACAGGGCTGGAGTAGAAAAATATTTTACATAGTTCTCCAGCCCCGCAAAGTCTCCGGAAGCTGTGAGAAAAGCCTTGGAAAACAAGGCGGCCAGAGGACAGAGTAAGATAACCACAAAGGCCAATGTCATGCAAAGCATCAGTATATTTGCCGGATTCCGATACAATTTCCAATTCCTTAATCTCTTCATGCCGTATTCCTTTCCGCCGCCTCCCGGCCCGGATAATGGATAACACCGGACTGGGGAATATGAAAAAACACCTCTTCCTTTTCCTTCAAAAGGAGACTGTCCACCTGGTGGGAATCCATGTCCGCACAGATGACTTCCTGGCCGTCCTGTAATCTTCCATAGATACGGGTAAGTGCTCCCCGGAACTCGATTTCCTCTATAATCCCCCTGCAATACCCAGTGTCTCCGGCTCTGGCTGTCCTGGTAATTTCTATCATTTCCGGACGAACTCCCAGGAGCATCTTGTCCTGCTGATACAGGTTCATCGTACCGATAAAATTGGCTGTAAAAGCAGTCTTAGGCACATTATAAATCTCCTTAGGCGTACCTACTTGTTCTATGACCGCATTATTCATTACCACAATTTTATCCGCCATAGTCAGCGCTTCCTCCTGGTCATGAGTAACCAGAATAGTGGTGATTCCCAGTTTTTTCTGGATTCTCCGTATTTCGGCACGAAGCTTTACACGAACCTTTGCATCTAAGGCTGACAGAGGTTCATCCAGAAGGAGAAAGGCAGGCTTCAGAGAGATTGCCCTGGCCAGGGCAATTCTCTGCTGCTGTCCTCCGGAAAGCTGAGCGGGATATTTTTTCCGGTGTTCGTAAAGGTCCACCATATCCAGAACCTCCTTAGTCCTCTCTTTTCTCTCAGCCTTGGACAAATGCTTCTGCTGGTTTAATCCAAACATCAGGTTCTGTTCCACTGTCATATGAGGAAACAAGGCATAGGATTGAAATACAATACCAAAATTTCTTTTAGAGGGAGGAAGCTGGGTACAGTCCTTGCCGTCAATAAACACCTGTCCCATATCCGGTGTTTCCAGTCCTGCAATAATTCTCAGGAGAGTAGTTTTCCCACAGCCTGAAGGCCCAAGAATACTGACCAGCTCCCCTTTCTCAATATCCACATTCACGTTATTTAAAGCAGTCTGTGTATCGAATTTTTTGACAATATTCTTTACAGATAAAAAGGCCATGTTCAATCCCCTTCCTATGATTCTGCCTCTGATTTGCTGTCATATTTCTCCATCCATTGGTTCAGAATGTCTTCTCTGTTTTCTGCAGCCCAGGAAAAATCATTGTCAATCAACTGGTCCAGAGGATTGCCGTCATAACCCTCATAGGTTCCTGTATTCTCCACTGTTACAATAGGGTAATTCACTCTGTACAGGTCCATAACATCATCGGAGATAGCCCAGTCTAAGAAAGTATAAGCTGCAGGGTTAATCTCATCCTTCTTCATCAGCGCATTAGCTTCTAAATCCCAGCCGGAGCCTTCCTCCGGGAAAATAACCTCTACAGGAGCCCCCTTATCCCTCTGGCTGATTCCTGCATAGCCAAAACTGATTCCCACTGCACACTCTCCGGAAGCCGCCATCTTTGCCGGTTTTGAGCCAGAGTGAACATACTGGCCAATATTTTCGTGGAGCTGGTCCAGATAATTCCATCCATCATCAGAATCTGTTCCCTTTAACTGCAGGATAGCCGATACGGTCAAAAATCCTGTTCCGGAAGAATTAGGGTTGGACATAACAATCTGCCCTTTCAGTCTGGGGTCCAGCAAATCCTCATAGGATTGAATCTCATCTGCTTCCATTCCCAGCTTCTTGATTTCCTCTGTATTTACCACAAAGGCTGTTTCCCATGCGTCTATTCCTACCCAGGTAGGAACTTCCTTATCTGATTTAAACTGGGGCAGGATTCTATCGCAGCCCTCCGGTTCATAGGGTTCCAGAGCTTCCATATCATCCAATACCATCATAGATGAAGCTGCCGTTCCCCATACAACATCTGCCTGAGGATTATCCTTTTCAGCTATAAGCTTTGCTGTAATGATACCTGTAGATTCCCGGACAACATTTACTGTAATATCCGGATAAGTCTCGTTAAATTTTGCCAGATACTCAGAAACCTGTTCATCTTCCAGGGCTGTATATACGGTAATTTCTCCCGAATCCGACTTCCCGGATTCCCCTGCCGCCCCTTCATCTGCACTGTCTGCCTGGGTACTGCTTTCCTGTACATTGCTTTCCTGGACATCAGTATTCTCCTGTGCAGTATTGTTATCTGTTCCTCCGCATCCTGCGAAAGCAGTGGTTGTCAGTACCGCAAGCAAAGCTATACATATTTTTCTCTTCATTGATACTCTCCTTTTTCACTTCTTAATTTTTTCACTTCTTATTTGGTTTACTGGTTTGCTGTTTTGTCTGCCAGCTTCTTGGTCTGGCTGTTTGTTTTGGTTAAGCTGTTTTCGCTTCTGCACTCTGGATTATAGAGGGCTGCTGTAAAAACAAAAATCACAGGGAGGTTAAGATTCCCGAAAAAATCTTCCTTCCTGTGATTTTTGCCCTGTAGTTTTTCTACCTGTTCTTTTGTTTTTGAAACATACCCTCTCTGGACAAAGATATTCTTTCTGGATAATGTTTTTTTACAGACAGCTGCCTTGTCCTGAAAATATTTACTCGTAAATAAGGTCTTGTATGTTTTTCCAACTGTTATTCAGCTTATCTGCATAGTAGTCATAATTTTTCAGAAAAACCCCCAGATACAGCATATCTATCAGAGATATTTGAGCGCTTCTGGAAAAAATAGCATTGCCGTACATATACTGGGTGTTCTCTGTGCATAGGATAATATCCGCATACTTATTTATCAAAGCCTGCTGATAATTGGTAATGGCTATGGTGACAGCTCCGGATTCTTTAGCGCACCGCAGAGCGTCCACTGTATGTCTGGACTGACCGGTATGAGAAATTCCTATGGCTACATCTCTGTCTGTCAGGTTTTTTGCGTTTACTTTCTGCATATAGCCGTCCTTATTAAAATATACCTGCTTCCCAATGTAAGTCATTTTCGTGGCGAAATCTTCTGCTGTACAGGAAGAATTCTCCACTGCATAGACAGAAATATTCTCTGCGTCCTCCAGTGCATTGACTGCCCGCACAAATTCATAGGCTGACAGGGCCTTTAAGGCCTCCTCCAGGTGTCTGATATTTGTCATGATTACCTTTGCCGGAATATCCACCAGCCTGTCGTCCCTCTGCACCGGATAATTAAGGATTTCTGCCGGACTGGTTTCCTGGTCCTTTCTGGCATATTCCTCCAATATTTTATTCTTCATTTCCCGGTAGCCCTTCAGTCCCATGGCCCTTGCAAATCTTATTACCGTAGGCTGGCTCACCCCTGCTGCTTCCGCAAATTCCTCAATGGTCCAGTCTATGATTCTCCTGTCCTCTTTCAAAATAATATCCGCCGCTTTCTGCTCCGAAGGCCGGAACTCCTTATACTTTCGGCGCACCTCAAACACAAAGCTTTTATGTTCCATCTCTGTCTTTTCTCCGTAATTTTTCTACATGTCCCTGACTTTTCTTTTTCTGTTATCCGTCCATACTTTTTTCATTTCTACGAAAAAAGGCATGGAAAATCTTCTTTTTCCATCCTTTCCGAATGTTAAAGAACATTTTACCATACCTTTATTTAAACCAAATTAACTCCTGGTAAAATCTACATAAAATGCAGAAAATCTACCTACTGCTTCAGAAGCTTTCTCACCATCTCTCCGTCAAAAACCACATGCTCTACACGGTTCACTTCAATCTGATACAGAGCATTGGCTGCAATATGCTCCGCCGCCTGTTCCAGGTCACGGATTCCGCTGGTGTTCTTATGAAGCTCAATCACCGCATCCAGCCCTTCCTCTGTAAGAGTACACTCATTCTCCCTCATGCCAATCCGCTTTAACACCTTGGGAAGGGCATATTTGGAGAAAATAACCTTTTTCTCCTCAGCTGTATAATCCGGAATCTCAATCACCGCAAACCGGGACATAAGAGGAGCGCTTATCTGGTCTTTATCATTAGCCGTGGCAATGGGATATACTCCGACGGTAGGAATCATACATTCCATGTAATTGTCTGTAAAGCCCAGGTTGTCCAGCAAGGTCAGCAGCACATCCGCTGGATTGCCGTTTCCTTTCCCTGAAGCCGCTTTGTCCAGCTCATTGATAATAAACACCAGATTAGACTCTCCTGCCATAGAAAAGGCATCCATAATAATTCCCGGCTTTGCATTGGCATAGATTCTGGAGCTTCCCGTAAGCTGCTCCGGGTCGTTGATGGAACTCATATCAAGAGTAGTCCAGGGCAGTTTCAGGATACGTGCCACCGCATAGGCAATCTGAGATTTACCCGTTCCCGCCGGACCAATGAGCAAAAGACCATAGGCAGGCAGGGTATGGGTACGGTTAATCTGGATAATGGTTTCTATGATTCTCTGCTTCACAGATTCCATTCCATAAAGCTCCTCATCCAGAATCCTCCTGGCCTCAGCAGGATTTATCGCTTCAAAATAATGGCCCTTCCACTGTATATTCATCATAATGGAAAGAGCCCGCTGAGCATGGCGCCGTTCCTCCGGGGAGACCTCGTTAGACCGGGCCACTGCCAGATTCCTCCTGGCCCAGAGACGGATATTGTCCGGCAGGGTTCTCCCTGCACAGGTAATAAAGTCCGTAATACTCTGGATACTGGTCAGCTTCATACTGTCCCCGGTCTCCTCCTCGTCCTCATCGGGAATCTCCTTGGAAGGTGCATCGCTGGAAAGGAGCCGCTCAATCATAAATTGAAGAAATCCATCCTCTGCAGAAAGCTTCACCCCTCCGCCAAAAGCAATCTCCCGAATCTTATACACCGCATATCTGTCCCCGCAAACTGCCCCGGAAAGCCGCACATTGATATGATTCTCCCCCAGCCATTTCAACAGGCTCACAAACCTGGCGTCAATCTCCAGAATATCCGCACTTACGGCTTCCCCCTGGCTCTTAAATTCAAAAGCCGTCCGCTTTATAGGATTGGTAAAAACTCCGCTGGAATGGTGCTTAAGCTTCCCCTCCCGGTTATCCAGCACCAGCATTGGATGCTCCGCAGAGCTTTCCCCATGGCTGGAATAAAACACTTTATAGGTACATTCCGGAATCTTAGACTCCTCCGGTGAATTGTTAAAATCAAAAACTGGCATAGTGTACTCCTTGTCTTTTTCGTATTTTCATGAATTTGTTACCAGTTTAGCATAAAATCCTGGCTGGGGCAATCTGGCCAAATCCCATCTCTAAGGCAGTGTACTTACAGCAGTGTCTGCTCCATCCCGCCTGTAAATGCAGATATTTAAATCTTCTAGAATTATCCTCTCTGGACAAGGGTACACATGGTTGAAGCTGTACTCATATAAGTTTTTCCTCTTTATCTTTTTATATCTTCTTCAAACTTGCCCCATAGGTACCCCTGTTTTGAAAAAAATCATAGAGCTGCACATGTCCCCAGAAATCACTTTTTCCACCTAAAAGGAATGCAAGAGGAGCCATAGTCCGCATAAATAGATGAATTGTTTGTCCCGGAATCTTAGCCTTCTGAAAAATATGGTCTGAAATAAACTCTGCTATATTCATTAACTCTGAAGGATTATGTATTTCTAATTCCTGCTGCAGCAAATAGACTTTGGAATAAACTATACTTTCCTTTTCTAAAAAGAGTTTTACTTCCTTAAGAATTCCGGGATTTGCTTTATTTGTCAGAGAAATAATATAGATAACATCCCCCTTTTCTTCTGAATTTCCTGAATATCTTTTAACTGGAAGCTTTTCTTTTTTATATTTTCCTGTACATCCTCTAAAATCAAAAGGAGTTACTTGATTCCCGCTATAAAGCTGTAGATTTTTCTTAAAAGGCTTTTTTTCCATATCACCGTATCTATATCCCAACATAAAAGCAATGCTTAAATGACAATTCAGACAAATACGAAGCGTCTTTTCTCCATTTTGAGGCAAAACTTCCATGATGCTTTTAAAGTTGTCCTCTATGTAATCCCAGGTTTTTCCCCATAAAACAGTATTAGCGATTTCTTTTCCGTCCTTTCCCACATACTGAAGGGCAAATAAATTCCAATCATAGTCTTTATGCCATTGTGCTAAATTGCTTTCTCGTTTTAATGTCTGAACATAGATACCATAGTCTTCTTTTTCTTTAGCAGACGCAATAGTATCCTTCAGAATATTTTTCTTGATTCTATTATGGATAATATCTTTTAACTCCTTCTCCCAGCCCTCCTTATGAATATCTAATTGATTATGGTAT
>NHCFR01400__coassemble_1666_pt1 | contig 10646 bp, 11 predicted proteins | sample NHCFR01400__metabat2_high_PE_048 | metagenome-assembled genome bin NHCFR01400
ACTTCTCAGTTTCATAAAAACAATCTCCTCTTTTTTGAAAAATGTGTACAGTTACCAGGAATTTTTCACGTCGTCATACGTCATACTTCTTTACCTTTATACTAGCACTTTTCCCTTATCAGGTCAACTAATTTTTGCCGAAAATATCCTCTATTTTATCTCTGTTAGCCTGCAGATGTTCAACCATGGCCGCTCTGGCTCTTTCACTGTCCTGGTCCCGGATTGCATCCACCACCAGCTGATGGGTCCGCACTGTATCTCGCACCAACGCTAAATCCGTAACCTGTATAAAAACGGACACGCCGGCCTGAATCACCGGAACCAGCTTGGGCATTACGGAATTTTTGCTGATTTTTGCAATTTTCTCATGAAATTCAATATCCTTTGCCATGTGCTGCTCTCCCCTGCTGCAAAGGTCCGCCACTTGGTCCTCTATCTCCTGCAGTTCCCGAACCTCTTGCTCTGTGGCCCGCAAAGCTGCCAAAGCTGCGATTTCCGGCTCTATCATCAGTCTCACTTCGCACAAATCCAGGGCCAGCTTTTTCTTGTCTTTCACAAAGGCAAACCCCAGAGGGTCGTCCACCATACCAGGATGTCTGCACACAAAGGTTCCTCTGCCTCTTTTGATTTCCAGCACATTTCTGGAAACCAGGATTTTCACAGCCTCACGGATAGTTCCCCTTCCTACGGAAAGCTGCTGGGCCATTTCAAATTCATTTGGCAGCTTATCTCCTGATTTCAGTTCTCTGTCCATAATCAGATTCATAATCTGCTCTGCCACCTGCTGAGGAAGGAGTTTTTTGTTGTTGTTTAGGGATTCCAGTTTCGTCATAATCTTGCCCGTCCTTATTTTTCAATCTATGTCTGTACAAGGCTTAACAGCCTCCGCCAGGTATTATAGCAGAGCTGTCCGAAATATGCAAAAGACGCCGGAATCTTGTTCCGGCGCCTTTCGGTCTTGGAGCTGCCGCATTAAGCAATGTTTAATGGGACGGCTCCTTTCTCCTGCACTATGTATTACATCATAAGACCAGGCAAGAATCCCTGGAACAAAGAGAGTATAGATACAAATATTAAGATGGTAACACCTGCCACAAAACCGCCAATGGTCCATCCACGGATAGTATCCTGAACAGAAATCTTAAAGAATCTGCTGATAGCCCAGAATCCGGAGTCGTTTGGCAGAGAAAGTCCGATACCGCCGGCGCAGATAGCAATAGCGCACAGAATCGGGGAAACACCGCAGGTTGCAATGGTGCTGGACAAAATGGCTGCTGTTGTCATAAGGGCAACAGTTGTGGAGCCCTGAGCGCAGCGGATAATCTGTGCAATCAGGAAGCAAAGCACCAGAATCGGAATATTGAACTGGGACAGGCTGCCTGCCACATAGTCAGCGATTCCGGTTGCCTGGAGAATCTTACCAAAAGCTCCGCCGGCACCTGTAATCAGAAGAATCAAACCAACCTGGTCTGCTGCTTCTGTCATAATATCTGTGATGCTGCTTTCTAAATATTTTCTGGAAATCAGAGCGGCATAGATAACACCTACCATCATGGCAAAGTTCTTGTCACCGATAAATTTCACAAAAGGTGTAATGGCTGCATCATCACCCATAGCTAAAGGTACGAAGCTTCCCAGCAGAATCAGGATAATGGGTACCAGAAGGATAGACAGAGCCTTGCCTGCGCCCATTCTCTTTCTGTTTGCGGATTTTGCCATTGCAGCTTCCTCTGCTGCTAAATCATCAAAGGTATAAAAGTGTTTATTCTTCTGGTCCTGCTTATTCAGGAAGGAACCGTAAACAATACCGCCTACAATCATTCCCACGAAAGCAGAGATTAAAGCGTAGAAGAAAAAGATACCGATTTCAATTCCCAGCTCGCCGGCTACAGCCAGAGGCGGAGCTGTGGGAAGCACCAGGGCAAAAGTACAGGTTGTAGCAACGGAAATTGCACAAGCGAAGTTTACCATGGAAATGCCTGTTTTCTTAGAAAGCACCCGGAGCATTGGAGCGAACATAATGTACACAACATCGCCGAATACAGGGATACCTGTAATAAATCCGGAAACCGCTACGGCTACAGGGGATTTCTTCTCACCGAAGATTCCCAGAATCTTATTAGAAATAGATTCAATACCGCCGGATTCAAACATGAACTTACCAAGCATAACACCAAGACCGGTTACCATACCGATACTTCCTAAGGTGCTGCCAAAACCATCTGTAACCGTAGACGCTACGTCAGGCAGGGGCATATTTACCAATATACCTGTGCCGAATGCTGTAACCAGCAATGAAACAAATGCGTTTAACTTAAACTTAATAATCAGTAACAATAGAACCGCAATTGCCAGAAGAAAAATTCCAATCAACAATGGGCCTGTCACCATACCTCCTGAAAACATACTGTTTCCTCCTTTTTTCGTTTTTTCTTTTCATTCCTTTTGCTTTGAAGTAGTATGACGTATGACTTCTTTTTCCTTGTGTCTACTGTACCACATGAGACGTCATATGTCAAGAAACAAATGTAATTCTGTCTATATATTATAAATTTCCGATTCTATTTTTATACAAATTGCACAATTTACAATCTTTTCCATCTTTCAACTGAATGCTATTTCAAAACACCACTCTCTTACTGCAGGTTAAAATATTCCGGATATTTCTCCAATAACTCCTGAAATCCCTTCCGGTAAGTGCCCAGATGACTGTCATAAAAAGTCTTTAGCTGAAAGTCCGGTGTCATGCCCAGCAGTAATATATCGAAAATTTTCTTATGCTCCTTATAAATATTTCCCAGCTCCGTATGGTTCATGATAGCATCCACATAACGTACCCTGTCGTAATGAGTGCTTACCCGTTTCACTGCAAACCAGGTCTTGGTCTTCCCGGCCAACTGATAAATCAACTGATGAAAGCTGTCGTCTAATTTGAAGAAACCATCAATCCTCTCTTCCACTTTCTCCAGGGCCAGCTTCTGCTTCTCCAGGTTTTCCCTGAGTCCGGCCATGGCCTCCAGAGATAAGTTACCGGCTAATCCACGGATAATTTCCGGTTCTATGACAGAACGGAGAAAATGTCCCTCCTTCATGGTATCTATTTGAATATAAGAAATTTTGGAACCACTCTGGGGATACACGTCTACCAAAAACTCTTCTTTCAGCATCAATACAGCTTCGTGAACGGGAGTGCGGCTCATATGAAAGCTTTCCGCCAGCTCTCCCTCATTGATGGTGGTACCGGGCAGCAGCTTCAAGGTCATGATATTGTCCCGCAGTACCCGGTATACATATTCCCGGTTATTTTCGCTTTCTCTTTTATCTGATATTTTAATTTCCATTCTCCCTCTCCTTTCCAGAAAAATCTCCTTTTCAAAAGCCTAACATATCCCTTCTTTCTTCGTCAACTCTGTTCTGTGTTCCTGGGCTTTCCCTGACATTCTTTGTGAGTTTTGTACATTTTGCCCTTTCATATCTTGTATAATTTATCTATTGCACTTTCTCTTTTCATCTGTTATATTTGCCTTACAAGAACTGATATATCACTTATTCACTGCAAAACAGCGATTTATGACATTCTTTTTCCTTTATACGTTTTCTAAATAGTTTTGCAAGCACAACTGATATATCAGAAGCAAATCAAGGTCTGATGCAGAGGCGGCAGATTTAGTCCTCACATCAAAAATCTATCTATCATTAGAGGAAAAAAGGAGTGGATAAACCATGAAAGCAATCAAAGTTTTAGAACCTTTCAAAGTAGAAATCGTGGATGTACCGAAACCGGAAATCCAGAACAAGGATGATGTGATTATCCGTATTACCTCAGGAGGTATCTGCGGTTCTGACATTGGTATTTACAATGGAACCAATTCTCTGGCTACCTATCCCCGTCTGATTGGCCATGAATTCGGAGGTATTGTAACAGAAGTAGGGGAAGCTGTTACCACAGTAAAGCCTGGGGACAAAGTAGCCGTAGACCCGGTAAGAAGCTGCGGACACTGCTATGCCTGCCGTATCGGCCGTCACAATGTATGCTCTACCCTGGAGGTTATGGGTGTTCACAGAGACGGCGGTTTTGCAGAATATGTTTCTGCACCGGAATCCAACGTACATCTTTTCCACAAGGATTTTGACGAGTCCATGTTAGGACTGGTAGAGCCCTTTACCATTGGTGTGGAAATCAACCGAAGAGGCCAGATTACCAAAGGGGACCAGGTGCTGATTATGGGTTCCGGTCCAATCGGTATTGCGGCCATGCAGGTTGCCAAGAGAAACGGCGCTCAGGTTATGATGACCGATTTGGTAAAGGAGCGACTGGATAAAGCCCTGGCTATGGGGGCTGACGAAGTGGTTCTGGTTTCCCAGGAAAACCTGGAAGAACGGATTATGAAATTCACAGACAATGAGGGAATCCCTGTAATCGTAGATACCGTATGCACCCCTTCTTCCTTTGAGCAGAGCGTGCAGATGGCCTGCCCTGCCGGCCGCATTGTGGTTCTGGGTCTGAAAAACCAGCCTTCCCAGATTACTATGGCGGATATTACCAAAAAAGAGCTGACTATCGTAGGCTCCCGTCTGAACAACAACTGCTTTGATGAGGTAATCGCAGGCTTTGAAGACGGAACCCTTCATCCGGAGCAGCTTATGACAAAGGCTTACAATTACAAAGACATTATGGAAGCCCTGAACATGATTCTGGAACACCCCCAGGATGTATTGAAGCTGGTTCTGAAATTTGAGGATTGATAAGATAAGGAGATTGCCATGAAGGAAATATATAGGTCCAATGAAACCTCCGGTATCTCCCTCCAGGAGGTAAAAAGCTGTATGGAGCAGCTTCTGGAGCAGTATCCAAATGCCAAAAAGGTATTGCTGATTCCCCCGGATTTTACCCGCTGCTATTCCTATGCGGGAGAAATCTGCCAGGTTCTTTATAAGCTGCTGTCCCCAAAGGCTCAGGTTCATGTCATGCCTGCTCTTGGCACCCACATGGCTATGGACCAGGAGGAAAAGGAAAAAATGTTTGGCAATGTGATTCCTAAGGAGGCCTTTTTGGTCCACCATTGGCAGACCGATACTATCTCCATCGGCACAGTGCCAAAAGAGGTGATTGAGGAAATCTCCCAGGGATTATATTCTACAGATATTGAGGTAGAGGTAAACGAAAAGCTTATAAACGGAGGCTATGATTTAATTCTGTCCATCGGACAGGTGGTTCCTCACGAAGTGGTGGGCATGGCCAATTATTCCAAAAATATTTTTGTAGGCACAGGAGGCCGGCAGATGATTAACAAGTCTCATATGTTAAGCGCCATCTGCGGCATGGAAAAAGCTCTGGGTGTGGTAGATTCTCCTGCCAGACAGGTTTTCGACTACGCACAGCAGCATTTCTTAGACAACAAACTGCCTCTGGTATATGTTCAGACGGTCACCACCCTTAAAGATGAACAGGTATGCTTAAACGGCCTTTATATAGGTTCTTCCAGAGTTCCCTTTGAGAAGGCCGCCGCTCTGTCCCAGAAGCTGAATATCTGCCATGTAGAGCGCAGAGCAAAAAAGCTGGTAACCTATCTGGACCCCTATGAGCTGAAAACCACCTGGGTAGGAAACAAAGGGGTATACCGCACACGAATGGCTGTGGCCGATGGAGGAGAGCTGATTATCCTGGCTCCCGGAGTCAAAGCTTTCGGAGAAAATCAGGAAATGGACAACATGACCCGTACCTACGGCTACAAAGGCCGGGACTATGTGCTGGATTTGTTTAATAAAGGTGTTTTTGAGAACCGGATTATGGCGGCGGCTCATCTTATTCAGGGCTCCTCAGACGGACGCTTCACCATCACCTACTGCACCAGACCGGAGAATCTCTCCAAGGAGGAAATCAACAGCGTGGGCTATCAATGGATGGATTACGAGGAAGCAGCCTCCCTGTACAATCCTGACACCTTAAAAGAAGGCTGGAATACCTTAGAAAACGGAGAAGAAATCTATTTTGTAAAGACTCCTGCTCTGGGGCTTTGGAAAGTAGACTAAGCGCTGCCTTCCATAACTAAAAGGGGCTGCGGCATGAAACAGAATTTGAGAATATGTTTCATGCCGCAGCCCTTATTTCATCAGGAAATTTCCTCTCTGGTAAGATTTTTAAGCCATAGATGTTTTTTATACCGGGGATAAATCCAGGGCAATTTTACAATTTCATCAGAACACATCAAAACGTATATGAGGATAACCGGCAACTTCCATACAAAAGTCCCAAGAAGAGCCAGAGGCAAGGCAAAGCACCAGGAGGCAAAGAATACGCTGACGGCATCATATCGGGAATCACCTCCTGCCGGAAAAACACCGCATACAATGATTGTGTTAATAGAATAGGCAAAAACATAAAGCCCGCTGAATATCAGCATAAGAATCAGATACTGCTTTGCTGTTGCTGACAAGACGAAAAATTCCGCCACAATGGGCCCCAGTATACAAAGCAGTGCCATATGTATTCCGCCGGTCCAAAAGGATACCCGACAAAATTTTCTTCCATATCTCTTTGCCTTATCAAACATATCCTGTCCAAGGAGTTTCCCTACCATGATTCCTGCACCTGCAGAAATTCCTTTGCAGACACAGGTAATCAGTTCCTGGGCTACAGAAGTTATAGATGCGGCGGCCGTAGCGTCAGAACCTAAATGCCCCATAATCAGAGAGTGGAGGGAAAATCCTACTCCCCAGGCAAGAGAGCTGCCAAGCATAGGAAGGGTGACTTTCCACAAATCTTTTATAATATCTCCTGAAAACCATTTGAAGCCCTGCCAGTCCGGATGTGTGCTCTTCCCTCCATAGGATTCTGCAATACACCAGATAAGAGCCACAAACTCAACAGCAACCGTAGAATAAGCAGAACCGTTTGCCCCCAGCTTCGGTATTCCGGCCACACCATAAATCAGGAAAAAATCCATTGTCATATCTGTAATAAGCGTGGCAACAGAAATCAACACACTTTTTGCCGCCTTGCCCTCTACCTTCATAATCAGGTAATAGCACTGGGTCACTCCGCTGAATAAATAAGAGATACTGACGGCCCTGAGGTAAGAGCTTCCGATTTCAATCAATGCAGCGTCATTTGTGTATATTCTCATGAGCTGCCCCGGTGTAAACATGGCCAGGGCAAAGAAAATAAAGGAAATCCCAAGAGACAGCTTTATGAGAAAACAGAACAGATTTTTCACCATATCTCTGTCGCCTTTTCCAAAATACTGCGCAATCAAAACTCCGCCGCCCCCAACTACAGCCCCAATAAACAGGTTCATGATAAATGCGATTTGGTTAGCCAGGGAAACGGCGGAAACAGCATCCTGCGTCAGTCGTCCCAGCATCAGGGCATCTGATGCGCCGATTAAGGCAACCAGAAGATTCTGCAGCCCGATGGGAATTGCAAGGGCGCATAATTCTTTTAAAAACTCTTTTGTTTCTATAGATTTCTCCATTCTTTTTATCATAATGAAAACAATCCTCCTGCTGATTCTTATTGCAACATAAATGTAAATTATATATAATTATATCATTGAAATCTTCTGATTTTCTATAGATATATCCCTAAAAAATATAATTATATTGCGAGGAGGGAAACAAAATGGAGATGCGTCAGGTATTGGTGGATGATGAGATGAATGCTATCGTAGCCTATGATGAATCCTTTCGTCTTATTCTCTCTCAGGATGACTTAAGCGAGTATCATAAGGGTTTTGTAAACTGGCACAAACAGCCCACCGTGGAAATTTCAGTTATTACAGAAGGGGCAGTAAAAGTGAACGTTTTAGAACATGAGTATATTGTTACAGAAAATGACGGCTTCTTTATTATGCCAGGGTTTCTCCACTCCATACAGCCTGTGCCGGGGTATGAATCTTCTAAATATTTTACCTTGATTTTCTATCCTGAAATTCTTTATGGTGCCCGTGATAGTTATTATGACAAGGCATATTATAGCCCTATAGCAAATTGTAATACACCCTTTTTTCTTTTTAGCAAGGAAGATACCTGGACAGCGGAGATATTTCCCAAACTAAAATGGATAGCGGAAAACTTTTCGGAAACTTCTCCTGCATTTCGCCTGAAGACCCAGCATATTTTGCAGGATATTTGGGCTCTATTCGCAGGGAATCTCCTTGACCGTACAGAGCCCAGCTCTGCCTTACATGATACCAAAAAAATTTTGAATATAATCAGCTGGCTGCACCGGCATTACCAAGAAAAATTTTCTCTCACAGAACTGGCTAAAAGTGTGTCTATGAGCCGAAATGAATGCTGCCGCTATTTTAAACATATGATGAACATGACAATCACAGAATATCTGTTAGAGTACAGGCTATCCAAAGCAGCGGCGCTGCTGGAATCTTCAGAGCTTAGTATAACAAAAATTGGGGAACAGGCCGGATTCTGTGACGTTAGCTATTTCATCAAAATGTTTCGCCGCAGAACCGGGATGACACCTAAAGTCTATGCAAGAAGTTTCAGTAGTCCTTGATACTCGTCAAAAGACAACAAAACCCCCATTATCTTAAATGGCTAAATCAGCTTTTGTTTTACTGACTTTTTTACAGTAGTAAACCAGTAACTTCCATGAAGCACGTCCGGCCAGATATAACAACACGCCAATCACAAGAGCTATACCAAATTCCATGATAGGATTTAATTCTATGATACCTGTAAATACACCCATCTGTTCTACAAAAGGCAGGCCAAGATGAAAAATATAATCCATCATTTTTATTGCCAGTAAAATCGGACTGGCAATACCGCAAACCATAAATACAGGGGCAATAATGGCAAGACAGGGAATAACAATCATTCCGGAAAAACCTACAATACTATAAAATGCACAAACCGTTAAAAATCTGTTCCAGCTAAATCCGCTTTCTTTTGACAGCAAGTCACCAAGATATGCCTTTGCAAGGTCTTTTGGTTTTCCTAATCTGTCTAAAATTTGTTCTGTTGAAAGATTATCACTTTCCATTTCCAGAATAGAGCCTTTTATTTCTTTTACAATATCCACTCTCTCAGAAGTAGGAAGTGGTTTTAAGCATTTATCAACCGTATCTAAATATTTTTCAAATATAGCATTCATAATTTTTATTCCCCTTTCAAATCAGACATAGCATTTAATAAATTATTCCATTCATTCCGCATGGCCTGCAGATATTCCTTGCCTTCAGCGGTTAATGAATAATATTTTCTGGGCGGTAACCCCTCAGCGGACTCCTGCCAAGTGGACTGCAAATAATTCTCCTTTTGCAATCGCCTTAACAAAGGGTAAACCGTACTTTCCGTAGAAGCAATAATGGGATACTTACTCAATTCCTGCAAAATCTCATATCCGTAATAAACTTTCTTATTTAGCATGAGAAGAATGCAGTATTCCAGCGTACCACGCACTATCTGAGTTTTCCATTTATCTAAGTTCATGCCTGCTCACCTCTCTACTGTTTTATCGACGTATACATCGTATCACATAGTACCTATAATGTCAACAATATAGTTCGATAAAATAGTATTGTAGATTAAATCTGATTATTGTTTTTTTATCAGGCTTGTACTTCTATGGGTGTATTATATAAGAAAGGGAAAACAATGCTTATTTCAAAAAAAACAAGAGCTGCAGGGACTGTCGCATTCCATATGACAAGGAAGAATATTTAAAGCGACGGCCTCTGCAGCCCTAATTTTCTTTCCAATATTTTTTTCTGATTCTGTGATACCTGAGTATCATTATGGGAACCCCCATCACTACGGCTATTCCCATGGCTATAGCGGATAACGCTGGCAGCCACATAAAAGTTATTCCGGTTATCCACATGGGAAGTGACATGCGATACCACATTCCGGCCATCTCCCGGTTATAGGCCGGAATGTCCTTTACCGTATCCGCCGGAACAGTAGAGCCTGACCAAAACCACATTGGTTCAGACAGGGTTTTGGCAAACCAGCCGATTCCGGCGAACAGACTTCCGCAGCCCCAGGTACATAGCAGCCAGATAATATCCGTAACTATTTTCTCTTTATCTCCCATATCTGTTCCTCCTTTTCCACCCCAGTCTTTCCATGTTTTCCCTTCTTGGGAATCCATTGGAAATAGATGTTTCATGGGAAGGCCCCATCTTTATTTCATATAGAACCCTGCGCACTGCATATTCTTATCAAAGGAAATGGTAAACAGTGCTTTACCGTTCTCATACTCTGCCAAAACCAATGCCGTGGCGTATTCTGTATCTGTGTCTTTGTCTTTTATCCCTTTTATCTGCGTCCTGGCAAAGCCCTGAAACGCTCCTTTATCCTCCAGCAGATAATCCACGTTCTCCTGCAGGTCTTCTAACTTTATCCCATTCTTCATCACCGGGGTAAAGGTTTCCTCATAAACCTGCTGCAAATTTCCTTTACTTATCTCCTCCACCATTTCCTGGGCCTTTTCTGTCACCTGCTGCTTATCAAAATTCTTAGAAAGCTTCCCCTGGCAGCCAGTAAGCCCAGCCAAAAGCCCCAGGCCGAAAATCAGGGCCAAAAGCCTGGTCTTTACCCCTTTTCTCTTTTTTCTCATCTCTTTAGTCATACTCCGCCTCCTATCCCTTCTTGCTGATATTCCCCTATTATTCTGTCCTTAT
>NHCFR01400__coassemble_1687_pt1 | contig 10507 bp, 6 predicted proteins | sample NHCFR01400__metabat2_high_PE_048 | metagenome-assembled genome bin NHCFR01400
TCTGGGAAAAGTACACGCTGACGATTGAGGAAGCGTCAAAATACTTCCGTATCGGAGAGAATAAACTTCGCCGTTTAGCTGAGGAAAATATCGGCTCAAACTGGGTCATTATGAATGGAAACCGTATGCAGATAAAGCGAAAGCAATTCGAGAAAATTCTTGATAAGTTGGACGCAATCTGATGAAAGCAAGCCTTAAATATGGTATAATTATACTATCGAGTTTAAGGCTTGCTCCTTTTACGAAAGGAGCTTCCTGTAATGGCAAAAGAAGTCAGACGAGATAACAAAGGACGTATTTTACGCACAGGAGAAAGCCAGAGAGCCGACGGAAGATATTTATATAAGTGTACCAACGCATTAGGAGAACCTGTTTCGCTTTATTCATGGAAACTCGTTCCCACAGACAAGATACCAAAAGGAAAACGTAAGGATATTTCCCTGCGAGAAAAGATTGAACAGTTGCAGAAAGACCTTAATGACGGTATCGACCCTACGGGAAAGAAAATCACGGTATGCCAGCTCTATGACAAAAAGAACAGCCTTAGAAAGAATGTCAAACGCAATACGGTAAAGGGACGTAAGCAGTTTATGAACCTGCTGAAAAAAGACCCTTTAGGAAGCATGACGATTGATACTGTAAAGCTGTCCGACGCTAAAGAGTGGGCAATCCGTATGAGTGAAAATGGTGTGGCGTACAGTTCTATCCGCAATTACAAGCGTTCCTTGAAAGCGTCGTTCTATCTTGCAATACAGGACGACTACATCAGAAAGAACCCGTTTGATTTTAAGTTGAGCGACGTTCTGGACGACGACACCGAGGAAAAGGTAGTTTTGACACCAGAGCAGGAAGCCAGCCTATTGTCCTTTATGCAGTCAGATAAGACGTACCGCGAGTATTATGATGAGGTCGTCATACTGCTGGAAACAGGCTTGCGTATTTCTGAATTTTGTGGATTGGACTTAAATGTAGCTGTTGACATGCGTAACAGGTCAATCCTTGTAGAACACCAGTTGCTAAAGGATAAGGAAATCGGTTATTACATTTCCACACCTAAAACAAAGAATGGTAGCCGACAAGTGCCAATGAGCAAAAAGGCTTATGAAGCATTTAAGCGAGTTATCAAGAACCGTGAGAAAGGTATATCGTTTACAGTAGATGGTTACAGCCGTTTCCTGTTCCTTAATCAAAAAGGATTGCCTAGAGTAGCCACGAATTATGACGGTATGTTAAGAGGTCTGGTAAAGAAGTATAACAAGACACATGATGAACCTTTACCGCACATCACACCGCATACATTCCGTCATACGTTCTGTACGAATATGGCGAATAAAGGAATGAACCCAAATACATTACAGTATATCATGGGACACGCCAATATCACCATGACGCTGAATTACTACGCACACGGTTCTTATGCTTCTGCAAGGTCTGAAATGGACAGGCTTTGTGCATAGTGGTAAAAAGAGTATTTACCACAGAATTTACTACTTCCGAACGGTAAAATACATAGAGATATAAAAATCTATGTGAAGTGCTTGACCCTATGAAAAATGCCTTAGAAGCCTGTAAAATAAGGCTTCAATGGCATTTAAGAAGATTTAAAAAGATAATAGGAATTTATGATAAGATTTTTAATAGAAAAATATATTGATGGGGGAGGTTTTATATATGGACAAGGCAGACAGCAAGAGTTCTTCTGCGGTACTTATGACCAGCGGACCTATTGGAAAAAGGATAATTGCCTTTGCCATTCCTTTATTTTTCGGAAATTTATTTCAACAGCTTTATAATACGGCAGATTCCCTGATTGTAGGAAATTTTCTGGGCAGCAGCGCTCTGGCTGCGGTAAGCTCTTCGGGAAATCTGATATTTCTCATGGTTGGATTTTTTAATGGTCTTGCCATTGGCGCCGGAGTTGTAGTGGCTAAATTTTTCGGTGCTAAAAAATACCATCTGGTACAGAGGGCTATACATACTATAATCGCTCTGGGCCTGATTTCCGGCCTGGTGCTTACGGCAGTAGGAATTCTGGCAGCACCTCAGATTCTCCGTCTGATGGGCACTCCTGCCAGCGTACTGCCTAACTCAGTAACCTATTTTAGAATATATTTTTGCGGCTCTTTGGCTTTTGTCATGTATAACTTTCTGGTGGGAATTTTGCAGTCCGTAGGGGACAGCAGGCATCCTCTCCTTTACCTGATAATCTCTTCTGTCATAAATGTGGTGCTGGATTTAGTCCTGGTGGCAGGCTTTCATTTCGGAGTAGGGGCTGCGGCCCTGGCCACGGTTATTTCTCAGTTTATCAGCGCCCTGCTGTGTCTGAGACAGCTTCTGAAAAGCCCAAAAGAATTCCGGGTATACCCCAGAAAAATCAAACTGGATATGCTTATGCTGAAGCAGATAATCATAAACGGACTTCCGGCCGGACTGCAGAATTCCATTATTTCTCTGGCCAATGTAGTGGTCCAGTCCAACATTAACAAATTCGGGCAGATGGCTGTGGCTGGCTGCGGCTCCTACGCCAAAATCGAAGGCTTTGGATTTTTGCCTATCACTTGTTTCGCCCTGGCTCTTACCACCTTTATCAGCCAGAATCTGGGCGCTAAGGAATATAGCAGGGCAAAAAAAGGTGCTGTGTTCGGCGTGTTTTGTTCCATTACCATTGCAGAGCTGGTAGGCATTGTCATTTACTTTTTTGCCCCTGTCTTTATTGGGGCTTTCAGCAGCTCCGGGGACGTTATCTCTTACGGAACTGCACAGGCCCATGTGGTAACCCTGTTTTATTTCCTCCTGGCCTTTTCCCACTGCATGGCAGGTATCCTGCGAGGGGCTGGAAAATCTACGGTTCCCATGTTCGTCATGCTGATTTGCTGGTGCATTATCCGGGTAAGCTACATTACCCTTGCAGTAAACTTTATTCCTAAGATTCAGGTGATTTTCTGGGCTTATCCCCTTACCTGGACTTTAAGCTCTATTAGCTTCCTGGTATACTTTCTCAAGTCAGACTGGCTCCATGGACTGGAAAAGCAAAGATTATAGAAAAAAGTGTTACTATTTTAAGCTGAAAAAGCAGCTGCCGGAAATCTCTTTCTGATTTCTGGCAGCTGCTTTTTCTATTCTGTCCTCTCTATGCGTTTTATAAGACGCTCTCCATGAACAAGGACTTGGCAATTCTGCAATTTGCCTTATCCTGTCTTTTATATGGCTCCATGGCAGGATTTTCTCTGCACGGTGCTTACTCAGCACTTGTATCTTCTGCATTATCCTGGGAAGTATCTCCCGTGTCTTCCGCTGCTTCCTCTTGGGAAGTATCCTCAACAGTTTCTGTACTGCTATCCCCGGTAGTATCTGCTGCATCTTCTGCAGCACTGTCTTCTGTGGTATCTGTCTCCTCTGTTTCAGCCTGTTTAATGGTATACTGCTCAGTATCTGTCAGAGTGGCTTTTTTCCACTCTTTCTCATTTACTGTAATATCTGCATCTTCAGTCCACTGTTCCAGAAGCTTGTCATAAGCTTCCTGTTTTCTCTCGCTGACAATATTTTCTTTTTCCTGGTCCGTGGCCTCTCTGTCTAAAACACTGTCCATACGCACTACAAAGTAAGCGTTTTCACCTTCCACTACCTGGTCATAAACCTGGCCGTCCTGGAGAGTTTTGGCTGCTTCCTTCAACTTATCATCCAGAAGAGTATCCTCATCGTCAAAGGTATTGTCCACAGCGCTTAAATCCTCGTTTACTTCCTTAGCCAAAGCATCCATATCTGCTGAAGCCGGGTCTTCGGAAGCCTGAAGTTTATCTAATACCGCCTGGGCCTGGTCTTTTTTCGCCTGCTTCTCCTCATCTGTAAGGGCTGTGGTAGTTCCATCCTCGTTCTGGGTGTCACTGGTGTCCACTCTGCAGTAGGTTATCTTACTCTGGGCTGCCTCTTCGTCCTCTACATTGGTATCCACATCTGCAGTCATAGGCTCATACATCTTACTCTGATAAGTGTAAAGAGTAAGAAGGTCTTCCACATCAGACTGACTGACAGAAAGTGTATTGATGGTCTCCTCTGTATTGGCTTCCATAAAGGCTTTGGCAGCCTCCTCTATCTTTGTTTTTTCCTCATCTGTCACTTCTACATCATAGTCTCCGGCATGCTGCTTTAAAAGTACCATGGTTTCCAGATTGGATATTACATCATCCCTGGTGGTTTCCCCGTAGGTCTTATCATTTCCTGCATCCTGGTCCCATATTCCGGTTGTGCTGCCTCCCATCATAGAATAATAAGAAAGCATTGTAGCCTGGTTCATTCTCAGCATCAGGTTTCCTGTTCCCACTGTTACCGTATCTTCTCCGCAGGTAATCAAAGGCTTCGTGCCGTCAATGGTTCCGGAACATCCGGTAAGGGATGCTGTTCCCATAACCCCGGCCAAAAGAAGGCCTGCGATTTTTTTCACTGTTCCGTTCATATTCTCCTCCTCTAAATCCGCAAAAGAACAGTCCGGAATTTCACTATTCAGAACAACTCCGAAACACCGGACAATCTTTTGTTTTTTCTCCATAAATGAAAGGACATTACACTGACAATGCAATGTCCTTTTCACATTATAGACGGTTTTTCTGTCAGGGGCAAGAGGGTTTTTCCAGAGGATTGTGAACTTAGTGTGAAAAGTTTACTGTTCACTTGTATCTCATAAACAGTAACCTTCGCAGGCCCATTTAAAGTTTTGCTTCGCAAAAGGAGCCTGCTCACACCTGAATCATGTTCTTACGCAGCCCGACAGCAAATGTCGGGCTGCTGTGTGTACAATAACGTGAAAAGTTCTACTCCGCCAGAATCCCTTCAAATTCTTTCAGCACCTTTCCCAGCAGTTCCAGCACGTCCAGCGTCTCTTTTGGCCTTCTGCCTTTCAGGGAAAGGAGGAAGTATGGAGTTTCCTCCAGCTTCATTTTCAGGTTATCTTTGTACTTGTTTAAAATTTCCGGGAAGCCTGCGGGATTTAATTTTGCCCGCTCAAAAAGGAGAATTTTCACCTCTGTACCGCTCTGCTTGATTTCCCGGATATAAACCCTGTGGGCCAGAGCCTTCAGACTAGCAATGGCCAGAAGGTTCTGCACTGCCTTAGGAGGCTCTCCGAAACGGTCCAGCAGTTCTTCCATCATATCCTCATACTCTTCCTGGGATTCGATAGCAGCAATCCGTTTATAGATGTCCAGCTTCTGGTATTCGTTGGGAATATAGGTACCTGGAATAAAGGCGTTTAATTCCAGGTCAATAGTAGTCTCAAAATCTTCCTGTTTCTTGATTCCCTTTTCTTCTTTCACCGCCTCATCCAGCATCTTGCAGTATAAATCATAGCCCACGGCCTGCATGTGGCCGTGCTGCTCTGCGCCCAGAAGGTTTCCGGCTCCACGGATTTCCAAATCCCGCATGGCTATCTTAAAGCCGCTTCCTAAATCCGTAAATTCCCGGATAGCGTGAAGCCGCTTTTCCGCTACTTCCTTTAACATCTTATTTCTGCGATACATCAAAAAGGCGTAGGCAGTCCGGTTGGAGCGTCCCACTCTTCCCCTAAGCTGATACAGCTGAGACAATCCCATCTGGTCAGCGTCATGGACAATCATGGTATTGGCATTGGAAATATCCAATCCGGTTTCAATGATAGTGGTTGACACCAGCACATCTATGTCTCCGTTAATAAATCCATACATGATTTTCTCCAGCTGGTGCTCGTGCATCTGCCCGTGGGCGAAAGCCACATTAGCTTCCGGTACCAGCTTAGCCACCCGATTGGTGATTTCGTCAATGTCATTAACCCGGTTATAGACATAGTAAACCTGGCCGCCTCTTGCCAGCTCTCTGGTAATAGCCTCCCGTACCAATTCCTCGTTATACTCCATCACATAGGTTTGGATGGGCATACGGTCCATGGGAGCCTCTTCCAGAACGCTCATGTCCCGGATTCCAATCAGACTCATGTGAAGGGTTCTGGGAATCGGAGTGGCGGTAAGCGTCAGTACATCCACATTTTCTTTCATTTTTTTAATTTTTTCTTTGTGGGTAACGCCGAAACGCTGCTCTTCATCTATAATCAAAAGTCCTAAGTCTTTAAACTTTACATCATTGGAAAGAACTCTGTGGGTTCCGATAAGTATATCCACCAGTCCCCTTTTTAAGTCCTCCAGGGTTTTCTTCTGCTGGGCCGGGGTCTTAAACCGGCACATCAAATCCACCCGCACAGGAAAGTCCTTCATTCTCTGGACAAAGGTATTATAATGCTGCTGGGCCAAAATCGTAGTAGGAACCAGATATACCACCTGTTTTCCCTCCTGAACAGCTTTAAAGGCTATGCGGATGGCAATTTCCGTTTTCCCATAGCCTACGTCTCCGCATACCAGCCTATCCATGATTTTGGTACTTTCCATGTCCTTTTTAGCCGCTTCAATGGCCGCAAGCTGGTCCTCTGTCTCCTCAAAGGGGAACATTTCCTCGAATTCTCTCTGCCATACCGTATCCGGTTCGTACCGGTACCCTTCCTGGGCCTGCCGGGCCGCATAAAGACGGACCAAATCTTTGGCAATATTCTTTACTGCCCCTTTGACCCTTGTCTTGGTTTTATTCCACTCCTGTCCTCCCAGCTTATTCAGCTTAGGCACCTTGGCGTCAGCCCCTGCGTATTTCTGCAGCATATCCAGCTGGTTAGGCAGGATATACAGGGTCCCGTTTCCTGCATATTCTATTTTAATGTAGTCCTTGGCCACCTTATCCACGGTGATTTTTTCGATTCCTTTATAAACCCCCAGGCCATGATTCTCATGGACTACATAGTCCCCTATGCTCAGTTCACTGAAGCTCTGTATCCGCTTACCGCTGTACTCGCTGCGCTTTCTTTTTTTCTTCTTCTCCTGACCGAATATATCTGACTCCGTGATTACCACAAATTTAATCAGCGGATACTCAAAGCCTCTTTTGGCATGGCCGAAGGCTGTCATAACCTCTCCCGGAGCCAGAAGTCTGTCCCTATCCTCGCTGTAAAAGCTGGTAATCCCTTCCTGGGTCAAATCCTGAGCAAGCCTGGCTGCCCTGGTGCGGGAACCGGACAGAAGCAGTACCTGATAGCCGTTTTTCTTAAAGTGCTTCATGTCCTTTACCAGCAGCTCAAAACTGTTGTTGTATGGGCTGACAGACTTAGCCGTGGTATGGAACTGTTCTTTTATGTCCCATTCTCCCCTTTTCTGCTCAATGGTACAGAGGGACACACAGTTTCTCCGGTTCAGCTTCTGAACCACCTGGCGGCAGCTCATGAGCAAATCCGTCTGTCCTCCCAGAAGATACCCTTTTTCCAGACGGTGCTCCATGCTTTCCCGGAATTCTGTCTCCACCGCATTTCCCTGCTCCAAAAGACGGTTTGTCTCGTCTAAGAAAATCAGCGTATTATCCTGTGGAAAATAATCCAGGAAGGTTACGGGACTTTGATAAAAATACCGGACAAAATGCTCAGCAGCGGAAAAATCCTGAAATTCTCTCAGACTGTCTATGCTTTCCTCTACGGCACTGTTCAGCCGGGCCGCTTCCTCTGTAAGGAAATTATCCCGGAATTTTTTCACCATGGCCTTTTTTTCTTTTTCAATGGCTTTTATGCCCTTTTCCAGCACTTCCCTGTCCAACACCATCTCCGCTGCCGGATAAATCCTAATCTCTTCCAGATTTTCAATAGAGCGCTGACTTTCTGCGTCAAAGCTGCGGATAGAATCAATTTCATCGCCCCACAGCTCAATCCGCACCGGATTTTCCCTGGTAAGCGGAAAAATATCTACAATGCCTCCCCGCATGGAAAATTGTCCCGGCGCCTCTGCCTGAGCGTTTCGCTCATATCCCATTCCCAAAAGCTGCCCTTTCAGCTTATCCATATCCAGTGGGCTGTCACTTTTAAAATGAAGGGTATGGTTCCGGATAACCTCCAAAGGAAGAAGATAATCCATGCAGCCTCCCATACTGGTGACTACGGTGATTCCCTTTCCCTCCAGCAAAGCGGCAATAACCTTCATTCTCTCCTTGGTAAGAAGGTTTCCGTGAACATCCGCCTGGAAAAAGATTAAATCCTTGGCCGGATATAGATATACGTCTCTGTCATAAAGACGGTAATCCTCATATAATTCCTTGGCCTTTAAATCGTTTTCCGCAATTACCAGACAGTTGGCGTCCAAAAGACCTCTGTCCTTTTTCATACCATCAAAAAGCCCATATATCATATGGGCTTTTTGAGATTCCACGCAGCCGGAAAGCTGCAAAAGACCTTGATTTTTAGAAAGTCTGGAACGAATCTCTTCATATTCCGTTAATTTTTCCAATGGCTGCATGAATACTTGCATAACTTACTCCTGCTGCTGTGATTGCTGAATTTCCGGTTCCTTTTCCGGACGGGCCTTTTTCTTTTTGGCCGCTCCGTTCCAGCGGTTCATGGCTGCCTCGATTCCCTGAGAGAGAATCATTTCCACCCCATCTGCGGCCTGGCAGATGGCTTCATCCACCAGTTCACGCTCCTGGGAAGAAAAACGTCCCAGCACATAGTCCGCCAAATCCCAGCCTTTTGGCTTCGCTCCCACCCCTACCTTAACCCGGTAGAAATTCTGGGTGCCAAGCTGGGCTATGATACTCTTAATTCCATTATGTCCCCCGGCGCTTCCCTTCTTCCGAATCCGAATCTGCCCCGGGTCTAAATCAATATCATCATAAATAACTATCAGCTCTGTCTCCGGGTCAATTTTATAATAATGCACAAATTCCCGGATAGAATCCCCACTGAGATTCATATAGGTCAAAGGTTTAATCAACATCACCTTTTCCCCGCCTATCATTCCTTTTCCGTACATAGCCTTGTGGGCAATGCCTCCCTGAGGAATCCTGTGACGCTCTATCAATTCGTCTATGGTGTCAAAGCCCATATTGTGCCTGGTCTTTTCGTACTGTCTGCCTGGATTTCCAAGCCCTGCTATTAAAAACATATGCTTCTCCTTAATTAAAATATACCAGCTCCTGGGCCAGAGGCTCTGCTTCCTCCAGAGAAATGGCTTTCAACACAGGCCCTTCCTTATGATAGGATTCCACATAAGCATAATCTACCTCAGCCACCAGCTTTACCCATTTTCCGGTCTTTAATTTATTAGCTTCCGGATACTTGCACACATAACCAATAAAGGTGGTGTCATCCGCACAGCAGGTCATGGCCATCCTTCCCGGCACAAATACGTCTCTGGGAAGCTCTCTGGATTTCAAAACCATACCGGTAAAGGCTACTTTTTTTCCCTCATAAGTTTCCGGATGGTCCATAGCGTCTATAAACCAGATACCATAATCCTCATCCATGATTTCAATAACGTCTGCCTTCACATCAAAGGGCATTTCCTCTGCAAAAATATCCTCAATTTCCCCTTCTTCATCTTCAAAAATAATCTCTGCTCCCTGGTTTACCGCTTTTACACTTCTTCTGTAGGAAGCCAATGGCATGTCCTTGGAGCAGCGGTTAAACAGTACCATATCAGCTCCCCGCACCATCTCCACAAACAGGGATTTCATGTTGTTCATATATAGCTGGAAGGTACTGGCATCCACAGTGACAATCTGCTGGACAACACCCCAGTCTTTTGGAAGTGTCATGGCCTCAAACTTGCTTACCTGCCACATACCGTTATACTCAATGATAACTCTCTCCGGGCTGTAAAAAGCGTCATAAGCCACCAGCCGTTCCGGCGTCAGCTCTTCTATACTGTTGAGCACCTCCACACTGGTCCTGCTCTTCTTTAATTTCTTAGGGTCAAATTCTACCTCACCCTCTTCACAAAGGATAAGCAGGGTAGGCCCGTCTATCTGAAAATATTCCTGCTCTATGGTAAAATCCAGGAACGTACTTTTTCCGCTCTCCAAAAATCCTGCCATAAAGTATATGGGAACTCTGATTTCTTCTTCCATCTTCCTGTCCTCTTATTCTATATCTAATCCAAAAATTATAATCCGAAAAGCTCCGCCAGCTTTTCCTCCTGAAGCTTAGAACCGATGACGCAAAGTCTTCCTGTATAATCAGGAGAACCTTTGCGGATGTCGGCCTCGCCGGGAACCATATCAAAGTAAATCCATTCTCCGTCCTTTCCGGCTACCATTCCTTTAGCTCTCAGAACCATTCCATAGCTGTCATCCTCTGACAGCGTATCTAATATGCTGCTGATTTCCTCCTGGGTGTAGGCTTTCACTGTCTCCCGGCCCCAGCTGGTAAACACTTCATCTGCATGATGGTGGCCGTGGTGATGATGGTCATGTCCGCAACCGCATTCCTCATGGTCATGCTCGTGGTAATGGTGCTCATGGTCGTGGTCATGTCCGCAGCCGCATTCCTCATGGTCATGCTCGTGGTGATGGTGCTCATGGTCGTGGTCATGCCCGCAGCCACATTCTTCATGATTATGCTCATGATGATGGTGCTCATGGTCGTGGTCATGTCCGCAGCCGCATTCCTCATGGTCATGCT
>NHCFR01400__coassemble_1698_pt1 | contig 10441 bp, 8 predicted proteins | sample NHCFR01400__metabat2_high_PE_048 | metagenome-assembled genome bin NHCFR01400
ATTACATGGTAGAGGCGTTTGGCCCTTTGTACACTGAAGGTATCCAACCATCATTACAAATACTTATAAATGCTGAAGGGACACTTCCTTATGTGAAGTGCTTATGAGTCTTCTTTATTTTTTACCCTCGGCGTACAAAAGACTGTTTGGCCTCTTGTACACTGAGGGTATGAAAATAAGAGGGAATAAAAAGAATATTGGACTATAGCAATTTTAAAATTGGTATAGATTAAATATAAGAAAAAACAATAGGATTCATGGAAATGCACAGAAAATCAGTGAAAATAATCTATAAAACGTAGAAAAATAAAGGTTATATTGAAAGAATTAGCGATAAATGGTATCATTTATTCATAATATTTAGAATAAATGAAAACTAATATATACCAATAAAGAAAGGGGTGTTGAAATGCCAATCAAGTATCCACATTTATTTAGTCCGTTGCGTATTGGTAATGTGACATTAAAAAATCGCATTGAAGTGGCTCCTATGGGTACAGAGCCTAATACTTCCGGATTTTTGTCAGAACAGAATTTGGCTGCATATGAAAGTCGTGCAAAAGGAGGAGCTGCCATTGTTACCAGAGGAGAAACCCTGGTTCATCATCAGACCGGAAGCGCTCACGGAAATCTTTGTAATCTGGATAATGAGGCTTTTATGCCTTCCCATCTTCAGCTGACAGACAGAATTCATCAATACAATGCATTGGCTAATATTGAAATCCTTCATAGCGGCGCCCGTGCCCATCCCAAGTATACAGGCGGTGTTGTCTATGGACCAAGTGCTCAGCCCGGCGTCTATGGAGTGGATGTGACGCCTATGGATGAGGATATAATGTATGAAATAGCAGGAGCCTTTGCTCATGGGGCCTATGTGGCCAAATTCGGGGGCTTTGATATGGTAATGGTACACGGAGGGCATGGATGGCTGTTAAGCGAATTTCTTTCTCCCCTTTATAATACCCGCACCGATAAGTACGGAGGTTCTATTGAGAACAGAGCCAGATTTCCACTGATGGTAATTGATAAAATCCGGGAGGCAGTAGGACCGGGATTCCCCATTGAAATCAGAATTTCTGGAGATGAATTCATGCCAGGAGGATATGGGCTTGATGACGCCGTAGAATTTGCCAAAATGCTGGAAGGAAAAGTAGATTTGATTCATGTATCGGCCACCTCTTTCCGGGATGTGAATTCCGGCTGCCGTATGTTTCCCTCAGCCTTTCTACCCCATGGAGTGAACTTATATCTGGCGGAAAGAATTAAAAAAGCGGTTAAAACTCCGGTGGCTACTGTTGGAGCCCTGACAAATCCGGAAATGATGGAGGATATTATCGCTTCCGGAAAAGCAGATGTTATTGTAGTGGGCCGTCAGATACTTGCAGATTCTGAATTTCCAAATAAAGTCAGGACCGGCAGGGAGGATGAGGTAAGACCTTGTATTCGCTGCAATCACTGCCTGTCTTTGGATTTTGTTCCCTATGTGGACATGTGTTCCGGGATTTCTCAGTGTGTGGTAAACCCAAAGGTGGGACGGGAATTAAAAGAAAATGCATATTCACCTAAACCCATACCGAAAAAGGTTTTAGTAATAGGAGGAGGGCCGGGGGGAATGGCGGCGGCCCTGAAGGCAGAAGAACAGGGGCATGAGGTGATTTTATTGGAAAAATCCCATGCATTGGGAGGTATGCTGCGGCAGGCTGTCCATGAAATTCCATTTAAAGAAGACTTAAAGGGTTATGTGGAATATCTGATTAGAAGAATAGAGAGAAAAGCCATTCAGGTTCGATTGAATACAGAAGCAACTCCGGAATTGATTCAGGAGCTGAATCCGGATACGGTTATTTGTGCAGTGGGGGCAGAGCCTATTGTTCCGGAAATTCCGGGAATTGACCAGGAGAATGTAATAAAAGTTACAGAACTTGGAAAGCCCAAGACCACTTTCGGGGAAAGGGTAGTTGTGATTGGAGGAGGGCTGGTAGGATGTGAAGAAGGCTTGGCCCTTGCAATGAAAGGAAAAAAAGTAACCATTCTGGAGATGCGGGATAAGCTGGCCCCCGACGCCCCTGTGCTGCACTATAAGGCTATGATGCTGGAATTTGAAAAATATAAGGATAACCTTCAGGTAGCATTGAATAACAGGGTAACAGGCATTGACAAAGCCGGCGTCCATGTTCTGGACAAGGATGGAAAAGAAGCCTTTTATCCGGCTGATACGGTTCTGCTTTCTGCGGGAATGAAAGCCAGGATTCAGGAGGTAGAAAGGCTGCGCCAGACGGACAGAGAATTTATTACAGTTGGAGACTGTATTAAACCGGGAAAAATTCTGCAGGCAGTAAGTGGGGGATATTTCGCAGGTAAAAACGCATAGACAGAGGAGGTGAAGAAAAATGATAGATAGATTATGCCAGGACGTATACCAGTATGTGGTAAAGATGAGACGGGAAATTCATGCATACCCAGAGCTTTCCAAACAAGAGGAGGAAACCACAAAGAGAGTTTGCCGGGAACTGGAGCAGAGCAAAATCCAATATACCATAGTCAATAAACATAATGTGGTGGGCAGAATTGGAAAAGGAAAAAGTCAAAGAAGAATAGCAGTTCGGGCAGATATGGATGGGCTCCTGATAACTGAACATACGGGTCTGCCTTTCGCATCCAAAAAGGAAGGTGTCATGCATGCCTGCGGACATGATGCCCATACGGCTATGCTTTTAGGAGCAGCTAAAGTGCTGAAACATCTGGAAGAGGACATTCAGGGGCAGGTTTTTCTCTGTTTTCAGTCTGCAGAAGAAGAAAACGACGGAGCCCAGCAAATCGTGGAATATTTAAAACAAGAAGGTGGTGTGGACCAGGCCTTTGGCCTGCATGTATGGCCAAATGTCCCCAAAGGAAAGGCAATTATCCATGAAGGTGCCAGTATGGCCGGGTGTATTGGGTATCATGTGGATTTGGAAGGAGAGGGAGGACATGGCTCCAGGCCGGACTTGGTAAAGGACCCGGTAAAGGCGGCCTGTGATTTAGTGTTAAAATTCTCTTCTATACCAGGTAATTTTTATGATATTACAGACCCCTGCGTAGTATCCACCGGTTATGTAAAAGCAGGCACCCTGGGCAATGTTTTTCCTTCTTCTGCCTTCATAGAAGGCTCATGCAGGTATTTCCGGCCAGGAGGAGAAAAGAAGATTATAGAAATTATGGGACAGATGGTAGAAGGTGTCAGCAAATGCTATGGAGTACAGGGCAAACTGGATATTTGGCCGCCTTATGAGCCGGTGGTGAATGAGCCGGAATGTGCCAGGCAGGCAAAAAGTCTTATGAAACACATAGAGGGGCTGGAGCCTTTGGAGGATTTTCCCCTGATTATGGGTTCGGAAAATTTCAGCCAGTTTCTTAAAGCATTTCCAGGATTTTTTATGCTGCTGGGAGCGGGACAGGGAAAGGACGGGAAGCTTCACGAGCTGCACAGTGATGCCTTTGATTTTGATGAAAGTGTTATGAAAACAGGATGTGAATTTATGGTGCGTTATGCCTATGAAAACACAAAATAAAAGGAGAGAGGGGGAAATATTATGGGAGAACAAAGACCGGATAAGCCAAAGGGAGTGCTGGGGAAAATTGAATATTGGGGGAATAAGATGCCTCATCCGCTGCTGCTGTTTACCTACCTTTTGGGAATCGTATTTATTTTATCTTTTATCATGTCACGGTTAGGAGCCAGTACCGTCCATCCCTCCACAGGTGAGGAGATAAAGGTTATCAATATGCTCAGTATTGAAGGCCTGTTGGATTTTATGAAAAATTTTGTCTCCAATTTTCAGGGCTTTGCTGTATTAGGCATCTGTCTGACTATTGGAGTGGTAACGGGCTTGTGCGACAATACCGGGCTGTTTACCAATGCCATTAAAATGTCTTTGGGTAATGTAAAAGGAAATATTGTTGTTTTTGTCATTGCAATCATTGCCTGTATTGCCAATCAGACCAGCGAAGCGGTTTTCGTTTTGGTACCTGCCATTGCAGGAGCTATCTTTTATGGTATGGGAAGGCATCCCCTGGCCGGTGTTTTTCTGGGATATGCTTCAGCTTGTTCAGGATTTTCCACCTCCATACTTCCCGGTTCTGCGGAGGTGTTCCTGACGCCGCTGATTAATGAATCTGCACATATGATTGATGAGAGCTATAACATCACTATTTTGGGAAGCTATTTTTTCCTGTTTGTTTCAGCCATTATAGTGGCCTTTGTTTCTACAGTGGTAACAGTAAAGGTGGTAGAGCCCAGACTTGGAAAGTTTGAAGGCAGGAGAGAAGAAACGGTTTCTCATACAGAATTAACAGAGACAGAGAAGAAAGCAACGAAAAAAGCGGGAATCTCTGTATGCATTTATCTGGCGGTTATTGTCATTCTCTGTATTCCGTCCAACAGCTTTTTAAGAGGAGAGGGAGGTTCCCTGATTGAAGGAGCGCCTCTGATGGATTCGCTGGTATTTTTCCTGATTCTGTTGTTCTTTATTCCAGGTATCGTCTACGGGCGGGCTACCGGAAAGATTAAAAAAGCAGGAGATGCCGCAGGTTTTCTCTATGACGGGGTTAAGCCCTTTGCTCCGTTTATTGTCAATGCCATGATAATTGCCCAGTTTTTGACAATGTTTGATAAAAGCAATATCGGAAAATTTGTAGCTATTGAAGGAGGAGAATGGCTGAAAAGCCTTCCGCTTCCGGCTTGGGTCATTGCCATTGCATTCTTGATTCTGATTGCGCTGATAAACCTTATGATTGCCAGCGTGACAACCAAGTACCTGATTTTCGGCCCTATTTTTATCCCTATGATGATGCAGATTGGGATGAATCCGGCGTTTACTATTTGCGTTTATCGTCTGGGGGACTGTGTGACAAATAATCTGACCCCTATGATGCCTGCCTTTATTATTCTTCTGGGTACCTGCCAGAAATACGATAAAAAGTGTGGTATGGGAACTATTTTTTCCAATATGCTGCCTTATACCATTGGGTATTTTATCCTCTTTGTGGCCCAGATTATCCTGTGGATTGTCCTGGATATTCCCGTGGGAGTGGGAACGGGAGTATGGCTGTAGAAGAAAGGGATTATGTAAAAGAAAGCGGTTGCTGTCCATGGAAACATGGGGCAATGGCTTTCTTTTTGTCCTATCCTTTATTGCCGGCCTTTGAGACAGCGCCTTTGCAGCAGGGTGATGGCTCCGTAGAGGAGAATTGCAATGAGGCAGAGGATGACAATGGACATAATCATAGTAGTAAGCTGGAAAACCTGGCTGGAATAGATAATCAGGTACCCCAGGCCGTTTTTGCTGCCAATCATTTCACCGATAACAATGCCGATAAGGGAAAGACCGATATTAACTTTCATAACGCTTAGAATCAGAGGAACCGAAGCAGGGAGGATTACCTTTGCCAGTTCCTCTTTTTTGCCTCCGCCTAAGGTTCGGATAAGCTTTAGTTTATCTGGGTCTGTCTCACAAAAGCCGGTATACAGATTCAACACAGCTCCGAAAATAGCCACGGAGATACCGGCAATAACAATGGTACGCATATTACTTCCCAGCCAGACAATGAGCAAAGGGGCAAGGGCTGATTTAGGCAGGCTGTTCAACACCACCAGATAAGGTTCCAGCACCTGAGACAGCCGGGGAAAGGCCCAAAGAACCAGGGCAGCCCCGATGCCCAGCAGAGTTACCAGAAAAAAGCTGATAAGTGTCTCAGCCAGAGTGATAGATACATGGCGCAGCAAAGTCTGGTCCCGGAGCATTTCCACCATTTTCTCCCATATTTGGGAAGGGCTTGAGAAGATAAAGGAATCTATCCAGCCCATCCTGGCGCTGACCTCCCACAGACCCACCAGGAAGAACAGCAGCAGAATCCGGGAAAGCTGTATGAGAAAAGAGTTTCGCTTTAGAGACTGAAGATAATTTTTCTGTCTGGAGGACATGGCATGTAAATCATTCATCCTGGTTCAACTCCTTCCAGATTTCATTGAAATAGTTTTTAAATTCCGGAGCATTTCGGGAAGCCATTGGTGTGCGGTTTTCCAGCTGAAACACAATAGAAATGCTTTTCCTCACTTTAGCGGGGCGGCGGCTTAAAACAAGAACCCGGTCCGCCATGCTGATGGCCTCGGATATATCATGAGTGACCAGGATTGCACTTTTTTCTTCCCTGCGGATGATTTTTCCAATATCATCGCTGACGGACAGTCTGGTCTGATAATCCAGAGCAGAAAAGGGTTCATCCAGAAGCAGAAGCTCCGGGTCCAGAGCAAGAGTCCGTATGAGAGCCGCCCGCTGACGCATTCCTCCGGAAAGCTGGGAAGGGCGGGAATCCTTAAACTTATCCAGACCGTAGTCTCTCAGCAGATGTTCTGCTTTTTCTATGGATTCCCGGGACTTTTTCTTTTGGATTTCCAATCCCAGCAGTACGTTACTGTAAATACTTCTCCATTCAAAGAGATGGTCCTTTTGCAGCATGTATCCTATGTTAGCGGAGGAGGCGTCCAGAGGTTTGCCTTTCAACAGAATTTCTCCTTTTTCCGGCTTTAAAAGGCCGCAGAGCATATCCAGAAGCGTGGACTTCCCACAGCCTGATGGCCCCACCAGCGCCAGAAATTCTCCGGGAAACAGGGAAAAGGATATATGAGAAAGGGCGGGAGTCTCCCCGGATTTGGTATGATAGGAGTAACTGACGTCTTTTATCTCTAATAAAGGTAGCTCCATAGTTATCCATCCTTTCAAAGGTATATAATTATCATATGACACCGGAATCAAAAGGTCATGGGGTGAAGGCGGGGCTGGGAGATTAAGGGAACCATATTGACAGAGAACTCTTGGACTGGTAAGCTGAAAGCACAGAATCAGGCTACCGGGGAAACCCTGAAAACAGCAGGGGAGGAGGCAGAAAATTGGGAAAGATAATGATTATAGGAGCAGCCATTGCAGACGTGCTGGCCCGTCCTGTTGGGCCGGAGGTTTTTAAGACTGGTTCCATGGCTGCAGAAGATATAGTTCTGTCCACAGGAGGAGACGGACTCAACGAGGCTACGGTTTTAGCCGGGCTGGGGGAAGAACCTTTCTTGTGTACTGTTTTGGGAGAGGACTTTGCAGGAGAAATCATAAGGAATCACTGTCAAAGCAAAGGGATTCGCAGGGATTATATCTGCAGTGACAGCACCCTGTCTACAGGAATCAATGTGGTGCTGGTGGAGAAAAACGGGGAGAGAAGCTTTCTTACCAATCCTTATGGAACTCTTAGAAATTTAAAGCTTGGGCATATTCCAAATCCTTTTCCTAAGGAGGTAGAGATTCTCTGCCTGGCCAGTATATTCGTGTCTCCTCATCTGGGAAACCGAGAGCTGACTGCTCTGTTTTCCAGGGCGAAGGACCAGGGTATCTGTGTCTGTGCAGATATGACTAAGCGGAAAAACCAGGAAACCGCCTGGGACATGAGGGATAGCCTTTCCTGTGTGGACTATCTTTTTGCCAATCAGGAAGAGGGAGCCCTTCTTACCGGAAGAGAAGAACCGGAAGAAATAGGGGCAGTGCTTTTAGAATGTGGGGCCGGCTGTGTGATTATCAAACAGGGGGCCAGAGGCTGTTATATCAGAAACAGAGAAAAAAGCTTTGCCTTGCCTGGGTTCCCGGTGAACTGTGTGGACACCACAGGAGCAGGAGACAGCTTTGCCGCAGGGTTCCTATACGGCCTTTCTAAAGGTCTGGAGCTTTCTGAGTGCGGTTTGTATGGAAACGCCTGTGGGGCTCTGGCTGTGGAACAGCTGGGAGCCTGCCGGGGCGAGATAAGCCCGGATAAAATAAAAGAAATCATAGAAGGACAGAGGAGAAAAAATGGAGAAAAAAATTTATGACGCTTACACAGAAATTTTAAAGGAAGAGCTGGTTCCTGCCATGGGCTGTACAGAGCCTATTGCCATTGCTTATGCTGCAGCCTTGGCCAGAGAAACCCTGGGGCTGCTTCCTGAGAAAGTGACCATAAGCGCCAGTGGAAATATTATCAAAAACGTAAAAAGCGTGGTAGTTCCCAACACAGGAGGACTCAGAGGAATTGCCGCAGCCGCTGCTGCCGGAATCCGGACAGGGAAAGCAGAAAAAAAGCTGGAGGTTCTCTCAGAGATAACCAGAGACCAGATTGACCAGATTGCAGATTATTTAAAGGAAACCTCCTTTGAAATCCAGGCCTCTCAGTCTGGCTGTGTCTTTGATATTCTGGTGGAAGTAATAGGGAAAGGACAGACAGCTTTAGTACGGATTCAGGGACACCACACCAATGTGGTACGGATAGAAAAAAACGGGGATATTCTGCTGGGAAAGGAATACTCTGATACAGAGGAAGCCCAGAGAACAGACCGCAGCCTTTTGAATGTGCAGCAAATCATTGACTTTGCCAATGAGGTAAAGCTGTCAGATGTAAGCGAAACGATAGAACGCCAGATTTCCTATAACAAAGCCATTGCACAGGAGGGGTTAAAAGGAAATTGGGGAGCATCTATTGGAAAGATTCTCCTGCAATCCTACGGAAATAGTGTGCAGAACAGGGCTAAGGCTATGGCGGCCGCAGGCTCTGACGCCAGAATGAACGGCTGTGACATGCCGGTGGTAATAAATTCAGGGAGCGGCAACCAGGGTATGACAGCTTCTCTTCCGGTAATTGTTTACGGGGAAGACATGCAGGTTTCCAGAGAGGTACTTATCCGGGCCCTGGTGGTATCTAATCTGGTAACCATACATCTGAAATCCGGCATTGGAACTCTGTCCGCTTATTGTGGGGCCATAAGCGCAGGCTGCGGTGCAGGAGCAGGAATTACCTACCTTTACGGGGGAGGTTACCGGGAAATTGCCCATACTATTGTAAATGCTTTGGCTATTAACTCCGGAGTAGTCTGTGACGGAGCCAAAGCAAGCTGTGCCGCAAAAATTGCTTCCGCTGTTGAGGCTGGGGTACTTGGCATGAAAATGTACCAGTTTGGCAGCCAGTTCTATGGAGGAGACGGTATTGTGGCTCCCGGAATCGAGGAAACTATTGAAAATGTAGCGCAGCTGGCCAGAGACGGTATGAGAGAGACGGATAAGAAAATTATTGAAATCATGATACAGAACAAGCAGGAATAAGGCCATGAAAAGCTTGGACAGGCATGTATAAAAAGCCTCTGGATTTCCATACTATTTTTCATATAGAGGAGAGGAAAGGCCTCGTAACAGTTCAGCAAGGCTGAACTGTTACGAGGACTCTGGTTCTGGCGCAGGGGATACTTGACAAATGTAGTATGAATTATTATAGTAAAGGGGAATAAAGGAGGAATTCCAAAATGAAGATATTATTTTTTGACACAAAGGGTTATGATAAAGAGTCTTTTGAGGCTCAGGCAAAGAATTATCCGGGGATTGAGATTGATTATTTAAAGACGGATTTGGCTCCCAAAACTGCTCCCCTGGCCAAAGGCTATGACGCTGTATGTGCTTTTGTAAGCTCAGATGTGGGAACTGCTGTTATTGACGCTCTTCATGAGGCGGGAGTAAAGCTGATTCTCATGCGGTGTGCAGGTTTTAATAATGTGGATTTGGAAAGAGCTGCCCAGTATGATATGAAGATTATGCGTGTTCCGGGTTATTCTCCGGAAGCAGTGGCAGAACATGCTATGGCTTTGGCCCTGGCGGTAAACCGCCGTATCCATAAGGCTTATGTAAAGGTCCGGGAAAATGATTTCAGCCTGGGCGGTTTGATGGGCTTTAATTTTTATGAAAAAACAGCAGGTATTGTGGGAACCGGAAAGATTGGAGCAGCTATGGCCAGAATATGCCGGGGCTTCGGTATGAAGGTGATTGCCTATGATGTGTATGAAAATCCGGATTTAAAGGATTTTGTTACCTATGTATCTCTGGACCAGCTGCTGGCTTCCAGTGACTTGATTTCTCTCCATTGTCCTTTGATGGACAGCACCTATCATCTGGTAAACAGGGAAACCATTGCAAAGATGAAGGACGGGGTGATTCTGGTGAATACCTCCAGGGGAGGTTTGGTAAAGACCAACGATTTGATAGAGGGAATCCGGGCCAGAAAATTCTTTGGCGTTGGACTGGACGTATATGAGGAAGAAACCAAGAATGTGTTTGAGGACCGTTCGGATGAAATCCTGGAAAATTCCACTACAGCCAGATTGCTGTCCTTCCCTAATGTGATGATTACTTCCCATCAGGGCTTTTTCACCGAGGAGGCTTTGGAGGCTATTTCCAAGACAACCCTTGACAATGCAGTGGCCTTTGAAAAAGGAGAATCCACAGGAAACGAAGTGACAAAATAAAATCAACAGAAAAGGGCTGCCGCTTACACAAAAATATGTGTAGTACGACAGCCCTTTTAAAACAGAGGATGGAATGAATAAACGGAATTATCAAAGAGAATT
>NHCFR01400__coassemble_1719_pt1 | contig 10364 bp, 7 predicted proteins | sample NHCFR01400__metabat2_high_PE_048 | metagenome-assembled genome bin NHCFR01400
TGAGTAAGCAGGTGCAAAATGCCATTTTGGCAGGTGCGGTGAAAGGATAGATAGAGATAGGCAGAGTGGATAAAACTTTATTCACCCCGGCCTTACTTGGCCGGGGTGAATTTTTACCCTCTTATATCTGTGGAAAAGACCTGGATTTTAATTCAATTTTTTCCCTGCGTCCTCCGGATTTTCAAAGGGTCCTGCTAATGGATGCACAGGTCTGTGATTGCCGAAGTAGTCTTCATTAAAGGTAATGGGAGAGCCGTCGGGATTTTCATAAAACTCTTCCGGCTCAAAGGCCATGCCCAGAGTCTGAGTGCTGATGGTGCCCAGGGTAATCTGTGGAAGCACTTCGTAGAGATTTGTGTTCAGTCTCCATTCTCCGTCTTTTTCTTCCAGTGATAAAGTAACCTTATGGGTATCATCTACGATACAGTTCTTTTCTTTTTTCCAGGCTTTGGCGCCGTTTAAGTAAACATTTCCTTCTGCCCATACCGGGAGATGCATGTAATAACGGTCACTGTCCGGGCTTCCCATGCCGCAGTAGCCATCAAATTCTTTTACCCACTCTTCATAGAGCTGGTAGCCGTTGTCAAACATCCAGGTACCTACGTCCAGGTTTCCGTCATCCCAGCCGTTTTTCCCTTCGCCCTGGAGATAGTCATAGATTTTCTCCATACCCGGCCGTTTGGGCTGCTGCACAAAGATATTATTGTAGAACCGGTCGTCTCCATGAAGGAAAGTCATAAAGCCTGCCACCTCTGTCCGGTGAGGTACATGGTAAGGGGTGTACCGGGGAGAGGATAAGGTAAGGGCTCCATTGTCGGTGCCTTTTCCAACGGCAGTTAATGCTCCTGCAAAGAGATTATGTACAAAGGCAACTCCCTGGGTGGCCAGCTTTATGCTGCGGTCAGAGAGAAGCAGGTTATTGTCTACCAGAGTAGGTCCATGGGATACTTCGATGAAAATATCTTCGCCCATGCCAGGGTCTGTGGGGTCAATACAGTCATCCGGAAGGGGCAGGCAGTTGTCATGGAACAGGTTCTGTGTCACACGGGTGCCCTGGGCCTGCCAGTCAAGCCACAGGCCTCTGGTGCAGTGGTGGATATGGTTTCTCCGGTAAATCACGTCAATGGCTGCATGCATTTTGATTCCGCCGATTTCTGCTCCGGCCAGATTCTGTTTGTTGTTAATATGGTGGATGTGGTTGTCCTCAATTAAAGAGAAAACTCCGCCCAAGTGGCCTACGATTCCTGTCTGTCCGCAGTCGTGGATGTTACATTTCCGGATAATATGAGAACCGATATTTTCCTTTGTCCAGCCTTCCCTCTGAGCCTGGCAGATACAGTCACGCTCGGTCTGAGTTCCGTCTTTGAATTTCCAGGTAAGCCATTTATTGTCATTGTTTGGCTGACGGTATTTTCCCAGAGAAATACCGGAGCATTTGGAATGGGACACTTCACAGTTTTCGATAATCCATCCTTTGGACCAGTGAGGGCCAATCATACCTTCCTGATAAGCGGTAGGCGGCGCCCATTGAGTGGCAGCCATGGTAACAGTAAAGCCGGACAGAGTGATGTAGCCCACTCCTTCCTTATCCGGATAGAAACCATTTCTGCGCACGTTGATTTCTACATTTTCCTCATTGGGGTTGGCGCCCTGGAAGTTGGCATAGAGGATAGTTTCATTTTTCTCTTCATCCTGTTCTGTGTACCAGGTATAAACAGAGAAATCCGGGTCCCAGGAGATTCTGGATTTTACAGGATTTAAAACTCCCTCCAGGTCTGTGACTTCATAGAGAGATTTTCCGTTCAGATAAACTTCTCCTGTGTGGGCGATGAAGGTAGCGATAAACCAGTCACCGCTGACTAAGGTGGTGTAAGGATTATAGTTTCCGAAAAGACCGTTGGGAATCCGGGCAGTCCATACATTTCCCTGGTATGGCTCCCAGCATTTTACTTCCTCGGCTCCGGTAATCACCGCCTTTAAAGGCTCCACAGAAGTGTAGGTGATTCTGGCCTCTTCTGTTCCGGCATGGATGGGATTTACATATTCCCGGTAAATGCCGGGATATACCAGCACTTCGTCTCCGGCCTTGGCAATATTGGCCGCCTCCTGGATGTTTTTAAAAGGATATTCTTGGCTTCCGTTTCCGCTTTTGGAAACAGAGGCATCAACATAGTATTTCATAAAAAACCTCCCGATAAAAGATTTGTTAACTGCATTATAGAATTTTGGATATTTGTATTCAATAGGAAAAAGGGGGATTTTTATTGAAAAATTCCTGGTCTTTTTGTTTTATGCCAGCATTTCTGTATAGATGTCGTTCACTATCAGGGAACCGTTTCCTCCTCTTGCATTTCCCACCTGTTTCCCGTACAATAAGGATAGTACACTTGTTCAGAAGTGATAATGAAACAGCAGCAGAAAGGTGTTTAGTATGGCAAATATAGCTTTGATTATAGCCGGTGGTTCCGGAGCGAGAATGCATCAGAGTATCCCGAAACAGTTCTTGTCTGTCAACGAGCGGCCGGTAATTATTTATACACTGGAAGCGTTCCAGAAACATGCAGATATTGACGCCATTGGGGTGGTGTGTATTGAAGGATGGGAGCAGGTGCTGTGGGCCTACGCAAAACAGTTTAATATCAGCAAGCTGAAATATGTGATACCGGGAGGCAAGAATGGACAGGATTCTATCCGCAACGGAGTGTTTGAACTGGAAAAATATTTTAAAGAGGACGACGTGGTGCTTATCCATGATTCAATACGTCCAATGGTCTCCGCAGATATTATTTCAGATTGTATCGTAAAGACCAAGCAGTACGGCTGCGCTATAGCCACGATTCCCTGTGCAGAGGCTATGCTGCAGACAGAGGACGGGATTATTTCTACAGGCAGTTACCCCAGAGATAATTTAAAAAGAACCCAGACGCCTCAGGGCTTTCCCCTGGGAAAAATCTGCGACTTGCACAGAAGGGCGCTGGAAAAAGGCATTACCAATTCTGTGGCTTCCTGTACCCTTATGATTGAGATGGGAGAACAGGTATATTTTTCTATGGGGTCGGAGAAGAATATCAAACTGACTACAGTAGATGATATTGATATATTTAAGGCGCTGCTTCTGGCCAAACGAGCGGACTGGCTGAAAGACTGACAAAAAAGAAAAAGACGAGACAGAAACAGACAAAACGGAAACCATAAGACAGAAATAAACAGGGCAGAAGCAAACAGGACAGAAATAAACGGAATGGAAACTGCCGGAAGAAAATAGACAGGAGACAGATAGACAGCAGACAGGGAGAAAAGAATATGTTTTTATATGACAGTGAGCAATACAGAAAGGATTTGCAGGAGGCTGTTTTTCAGGTAAAGGATATAGAGAAGCTGAAAGGAAGCTCAGTGCTTATAGCCGGTGCTGCAGGACTTATCGGGTCCTATGTGGCGGATATGCTGCTTACGGCCAATGAGCTTTTGGATACCGGAATAAAGGTCTTGGCCATGGGACGCAGCAGAGAAAGACTGTCAGCCAGGTTCCAGGGCTGGAGCAGGGAGAACCTGGTCTTGGTGGAACAGGATGTGGCGGAGCCTTTGGACTTGGATTTTCAGGTGGATTATATCATACATGGAGCCAGCAATGCTTATCCTCAGGCCTTCAGCCAGGACCCGGTGGGAACTATGATGAGCAATATTACGGGGACCCTCCGGCTGCTGGAGTATGGCCGTGCCCATGGGGCCAGAAGATTCTTATTTGTGTCTTCCGGGGAGGTATACGGTCAGGGGGATGTTTCTGTGGAGGCTTTTGAGGAGGCTTACAGCGGATATGTGGATATTTTAAATCCTCGTTCCTGCTACCCTTCTTCTAAACGAGCCGCAGAGACTTTGTGCTGTTCCTTTTGGAAACAGTATGGCCTGGAAGCGGTAATTGTGCGTCCCTGCCACACCTATGGTCCTAATACTACCGGTAAAGACAACAGGGCTACTGCCCAGTTTATGGAGAATGTGGGAAAGGGGCAGAATATTGTGCTGAAAAGCGCAGGCAGCCAGATGCGGTCCTACGCTTATGTGGCAGACTGTGCTACCGGCCTTCTCACCGTACTTTTAAGAGGGCTTCCGGGAGAGGCCTATAATCTGGCCTACGAAAAAAGCCGGGTTACCATTGCAGAGTTTGCACAGATTACAGCCAGATTGTCCGGGCGGCAGGTGGTTTTTGAAAACCCGGATAAAAAAGCTTTAGAGGAGCGTTCTCCTGTTCCAAGACAGGTGCTGGACAGCCGCAGGCTGGAGGCTCTGGGCTGGCAGGGGCAATATACGCCGGAAAAAGGAATCCAACACACACTGGAAATTCTAAAAGGAAAGGAAGGCGGTTTATCATGAAAAAAAGAAAGGTAATGTTGATGGCTTCTGCGCTTTTGTTGGCGATGACCATGGGGATGGCGGGCTGCGGACAGAAAAAAGCAGATGCAGAGGAAACCCAAAAGGAAGAAGTTAAGACAACAGAAGAACCTGAGGAGGAAGAGTCAACGGCAGTTTCAGGGGCTGCGGTTGAGCCGGAGGCAGCTGTTCCGGCTAATCAGAACTTATTGACCGGAATCGGAGATTTATCCCAGGAGGCTATCGGGAAAAGACCGGTGGCTGTCATGGTAAATAATGTACAGAAGGCTATGCCACAGTACGGTGTAGGGCAGGCGGATATTATTTTTGAGATTCCTGTGGAGGGAGACGCCACCAGATTTATGGCTCTTTACGGAGATTATACCAAGGTGCCCCAGATATGCCCTATCCGAAGCTGCCGCTATTATTTCCCGGCTCTTTCCCAGGGATTTGACGCTTACTATGTGAATTGGGGAATTGACGATACTATGGGAGATTATCTGGCGGCTTTGAATATGGACCAGATTGAGGGAATCACCAATACAGGAGGGCTTTTCGGAAGAGACCAGGAGAAGCTGAACCAGGGGTATGCTTTGGAGCATACCGGATATTTTGACGGTACCAGGCTGGTATCCTATATTGAATCCCAGGGACTGAGGACAGATTTGCTGGAAGATAAAAAGGGAGCGGCTTTTCCGTTTAACGGCATGGAAGAACAGCTAAAGCCAGAGGGAAGCGACTGTACCAGCGTTCAGATTAACTTTGGAGCTCAGTCCTCTGCCTTTACCTATGACCAGGAGAAAAAGGTATATTTAAAGCAGATAAACGGGCAGCCCCAGGTGGACGGCAAGACAGGAGAGCAGCTTTCCTTTACCAATGTGTTTGTGCTGGAAACAGATATTTCTGTGCGGGATGATATTGGACATAAGGAAATTGACTGGGACGGAGCTGCGGATTCTGTGGGATATTATGTGTCTAACGGCGGAGTGCAGAAAATTCACTGGTCCAAGGAAGCTAACAACGAGAATTCCTATCTGCGGTTTTACGATGAATCCGGTCAGGAGATTTCTATTAACAGGGGAAAAAGCTATATTGCGTTGAACTACAGGGACCAGACAACGTTCCAGTAGGCAATGCATACATAAATTATACATAATTTTAAGAAGACATAAGGCCCAAGGGGCAGGGAGGTTTTTATCATGGAGAAATGGACAAGATTTAATTACCAGCCATGTATGCCGGTTGGAAAGGACGGAAAAAGAGTGACAGGCAGCCAGGAGCATATCCAGCTTTCCAGGGAGGCGGCAGCCGAGGGAATGGTGCTTTTGAAGAACCAGGGAGGAATTTTACCCTTTGGCAGAGGCCAGAAGCTGGCTGTTTTCGGAAAAGGTTCGGTAGACTATGTGAAGGGCGGCGGCGGAAGCGGAGACGTTACAGTAGCCTATACCAGGAATCTTATGGAAGGACTGAGAATAAAAGAGCAGGAAGGAAAGCTGCAGGTTTTCTGGCCGGCGGAAAAGTATTACAGAGAAGAGATAGAAAAGCAGTACGCCCAGGGGGCCTGCCCGGGTATGACTTTGGAACCGGAGCTTCCGGATACCCTGGTTCGGCAGGCAAAGGCTTTTACCGATACTGCGGTTATTACCATTTGCCGTTATTCCGGAGAGGGATGGGACAGAAAGAGCATTGTGGAAAACAGTACGCCCAATGTAAGTGAGCAGTCTTTTGCCCAGATGTCGGCCCGTATATTTGAAAACGGGGATTTCTGCCTGACCCATGGAGAGCAGAAAATGGTGGAAAAGGTCCGGGAAAATTTTGAAAAGGTGGCTGTGGTGTTAAATATTGGCGGTATGATGGATACCTCCTGGTTTAAAAGAGATGACAGGATTGGGGCAGTGCTGATGGCCTGGCAGGGAGGTATAGAGGGAGGATTGGCTGCTGCAGATATTCTCTGCGGGGATGTAAATCCTTCCGGAAAGCTGACAGATACCTTTGCTGCATCCCTGGAGGATTATCCCTCTACAGAAGGATTCCATGAATCTCTGGATTATGTGAATTATGAAGAAGACATTTATGTGGGATACCGGTATTTTGAGACTATTCCCCAGGCCAGGGAAAAAGTGGTATATCCCTTTGGGTTCGGCCTTTCTTACACGGATTTCGAGATTCACACCAGAAAAACCGCCCTGGACTTAGACCGTGTGAAGGTGCAGGTAGAGGTTGCCAATGTGGGAAAAAGACCGGGAAAAGAAGTTGTGCAGGTATATTACCGGGCGCCCCAGGGCAAGCTGGGCAAACCTTCACTGGAGCTGGCGGCTTTCGGGAAGACCAGACTTCTGCAGCCCGGAGAATCACAGATTATGAGCCTGGATTTCCCGGTGGCTGCCATGGCTTCTTATGACGATACAGGCAAGGTCAGAAAGCATGCTTATGTACTGGAAGCAGGAAGCTATGAGCTTTATGTGGGAAATTCCGTGGAAAACCTGGAAAAATGGGAAAGAAACTGGGAAATCCATGATGATGTGGTAGTACAGCAGCTGGAAAGTCAGTGCGTTCCCACACAGCTTCCAAGAAGGCTGTTAAGCAGCGGTGCTTTTGAAAACCTGCCAGTGAAGGAAGCTGTTCCTGATACTCCACAGCTTACGCCTCAGGATGTGGATGGATTGGAAGGCGTAGAGCCGGCCCAGCCGGGATATGGCCGGATGCGCCGGAGAGAAGAGGAGGCAAAAGGCCGTCGTCCATTGCGTGAAGTGGCGGAAGGAAAGCTTTCTCTGGACGCTTTCCTGGAGCAGCTTTCCATAGAAGACAAAATTCATCTTTTGGGAGGGCAGCCTAACACAGGCGTAGCCAATACTTTTGGCATGGGAAATTTAAAGGATTACGGAATTCCCAATGTTATGACAGCAGACGGGCCTGCGGGCCTGCGGATTCAGCCCTGGTGCGGCGTGAATACTACCGCATGGCCCTGTGCCACTATGCTGGCCTGCACCTGGAATACAGAGCTGGTGGAGCAGGTAGGCGCTGCGGCTGCGGAGGAAGTAAAGGAAAATAATATCGGTATTTGGCTGACGCCGGCCATGAATATTCACAGAAGTCCTCTTTGCGGAAGAAACTTTGAATATTATTCCGAAGACCCTCTGGTTGCCGGAAAGATGGGGGCAGCCATGGTACGGGGCATGCAGTCCCGGCATATTGCAGCTTCTGCAAAACACTTTGCCTGCAATAACAAGGAAAGCAACCGAAAAGACAGCGATTCCAGAGTTTCCGAGAGGGCTCTGCGTGAAATCTACCTCAAAGGTTTTGAAATTGTAGTGAAGGAGTCCCAGCCCTGGACCATTATGTCCTCTTACAATAAGATAAACGGACAGCGAGCTTCCGAGAACAGGGAGCTGTTGACTGGTATCCTTCGGGAGGAATGGGGATTCCAGGGAATTGTTACCACAGACTGGTGGACAAGAGGAGAGCATTATAAAGAGACTAAGGCAGGAAATGATGTGAAGATGGGCTGCGGTTATCCGGAGCGGGTACTGGAAGCCTATGAGAAAGGCCTGATTACTGAAGAAGAAATTTCTATCTGTGCAAAAAGAGTATTGGAAATGATGCTCAAGCTGGATTAAAATTTTCCGAAGCTGTCTATGCAATGGCATGGATTGATGTTAAAATAGGGGTGCCAATAGAAACAAGGAAGGAGAACCTTTATGAGCGAATACAAAATTACATGTTGTTCTACTGCGGATATGCCGGCTTCTTACTTTGAGGAAAAGAAGATACCATATGTTTGCTTTCATTTCCTTCTGGACGGCAAAGAATATCCGGACGACTTAGGAAAATCTATCTCTTTTGAAAACTTTTATAAGATGATTGCAGAAGGGGCTCAGCCCACTACGGCCCAGGTAAACACAGAGCAGTATATGGGCCTGTTTGAACCTATTTTGAAGGAAGGGAAGGATGTGCTGCATCTGACCCTTTCCAGCGGAATTTCCGGCACCATAAATTCAGCCAATATGGCCAAGGTACAGATGGAGGAGAAATATCCGGAGAGGAAAGTAATTATCATTGACTCTCTGGCTGCTTCTTCCGGTTTTGGCCTTTTGGTGGACAAGGCGGTGGAGAACCAGGAGAAGGGGATGAGCCTGGAGGAAAATGCCTCCTGGATAGAAGCAAATAAAAACAAATTGCATCACTGGTTCTTTTCCACAGATTTAACCAGCTTTATCAGAGGCGGAAGGATTTCCAAGGTTTCCGGATTTTTCGGTCAGGCCCTGAATATCTGCCCTTTGATGAATGTGAATGATGAAGGAAAGCTGATTCCTCGAAACAAATACAGAGGAAAGAAACAAGTTATCCGTGAGATGGTAAAACGGATGGAGGACCATGCCCAGGATGGGCTGGATTACAGCCAGAAATGCTATATATCAAATTCCGCCTGCATGGAGGACGCCAGAAAGGTGGCGGATTTGATAGAAGAGAAATTCCCCCATTTGGAAGGGAAGGTTATGATTAACAGCATTGGCACGGTAATCGGCACCCATACCGGCCCGGGAACTGTGGCTCTGTTTTTCTGGGGAGATGAAAGAACCCGTTAAAATCCTGTTGCTTTTTCAGAAATTTTATGTATAATCAGAGATGTTACCCTCTCTGAATAAGGGCATGTATGCCCTTGTCCAGAGAGGGTATGCTCAGAGTACAAGGCACATGGCCTTTTGTACTCTGATGGGATGTCAGAAAGATTACCCTCCCTGAACGAGAGAACACGGTGTGCCCCGTTCAGAGAGGGCTTTGTGAGAGGAGCAGAAAGATGATTATTAACTTTATACGGGGCTTTTGTATGGCTTTGGCCGACAGTGTGCCCGGAGTATCCGGCGGAACGGTGGCTTTCCTTCTGGGATTTTATGATAAGTTCATCGGTTCTCTGGACAGTCTCATTGCAGGAAATCTGGAAGAGAAAAAGAAAGCAGTGATTTTCCTTATTAAATTGGGAATCGGCTGGGTTATCGGATTTTTGTCGGCAGTCAGTGTACTGGCCAGCATATTTGACACCAGGATTTATGAAATCAGTTCTCTGTTTATGGGCTTCATTTTATTCGCCATTCCTTTGGTGGTAAAAGAAGAGAAGAAGAGTATTGTTTTTAAACCAACCACAATTTTAGGCGGTATCCTGGGAATTGCTATTGTGGTTCTGATTACTTTCTTTAATCCCGTAAGCGGACAGGGAACCAGCGTGGATTTATCTAAGCTGGAGCCGGGGCTGGTAATCTATGTATTTCTTGCAGCTATGATTGCCATCAGTGCTATGGTGCTGCCGGGAATCAGCGGTTCTACCATGCTTTTGATTTTTGGACTTTATATGCCGATTATATCAGCCATTAAAAGCGTAATGGGCTTTAATCTGTCGTACATTCCGATTTTGTGTATCTTTGCTCTGGGAATGCTGGCAGGAATCGCTACAGTAGTAAGGCTGATTAAATGGGCTCTGGAAAAGCACAGACCTGTGATGATATTTTTTATCGTGGGCATGATGCTGGGTTCTTTTTATGCTATTATCATGGGACCTCAGACTTTGGAACATCCAAAGGCACCTCTTAGCCTGGGTACCTTCAGTATTATCTGGTTCCTGGTAGGGGGCGTGATTATTCTGGGACTTCAGAAGCTAAAGACTATCAGCGAGAACAAAGCAAAGTAGAGGAAACGAACAGCGAGAAAGACATGCAGACTGAGCAATAAAACATTAATATTCCTAATATATCCACAGCCCCATAGAAAGGGCGGAAGAGAAACATAAAAAAGAGGCAGCATTCTGAATTTTAATTTTAGAATGCTGCCTTTTAACGTATTTCGTTATCCATTGGAGGATACCTCTCTTTTCGTTTTTTTGTTTCCCTTTTCATTAGAAGCTTTTGTTGTCTAATGAAGTTTTCTTACGTTTCTGGTGGTCTATACCGTCCTTTCTTTAAAATTATGAGTTAAATCTTTAAGGTTTTGGTGGTATCAGTCCTTTC